>BNJS01001104.1_pt1 | contig 156848 bp, 222 predicted proteins | sample 8540461 | NCBI WGS metagenome assembly BNJS01 (sample SAMD00202454, study PRJDB9452) | human saliva metagenome | isolation source: human saliva | place: Japan | reverse complement strand
TGCTGTCACTTTTACACTTCTTGTAATCCTTCTGTAAGCTAACGAGTTAGATGAAAATATAGGAGTGATAGAAGTGACAGCAATAGTTATTTTTATCAATAAACCGAGTTCCGTTCTGCAATGAATTGTATAGCTGTAATGCCAGCAACACAATGAGTGCTTTACCAACAGCACAATACGTGCGGAGCAGCAACACGATATGTGCGGAGTAATATAGAATTCTTAAAGGATATTAGTTTGATGTCAAGGAAGCCTCTCCTTATATTCAACTTTATAACAAACTTACTTTTTGAAGGAACTAATGTTCAGTTTAAGTAGCTTGTTGTAAACTTAAAGTATCTTCTATTATTTGAGGTGATGTTGGGGTTTGAAAATCATTAATACCAAAGGTCTTAATAATATCATCTAATAAAATATATTATCATCTATTAGGCAAGATAAACCTGTAAAGAAATCACATATCTTATTATGAATATCCAGACTATCTACAAATCTTGCATCAATATCCATTTCTAACTGTTTCTGTACTATTTAAATACCACCTAATAATAGGTCGTTTATCTAAGAAAAGGGTTATTATCTCATGACAGATATTGTCCTCTATACTCTCTGCTAACCCCTTTAAATCTATCTTCTATTGAAAAACAAAGATGTTTTTACAGATATAGTTATAAATATCTGTCAATGAGTCTTTTTAAGATGTAGAGCAATTATATCTCTGATATAATCATCATGAGTATAATATAAATGCTTCTTTATTTGATACCAGCCCATAACTCCAATCTTGTTCAAAAGTCCATTAAACGTTTTTCTAACTTATTCTAAAATTATATCCAGTAACTTCATTATAAGCTCATCGTTCTTTAATTTGTATCTTTATTACACATTTTGTTTTAAGATTCATTATATAGCATGAAATTTTCGTAAATCGTTAAATCACTATATTAAGTATCTTAATGCGTACAAAGATAAATAAATCTTTTTGAATAGAAGTAATTGTCAATAGAAATCGAAAGATTAATGAAACTCTTGTCTATGAGGTAAAAATATATTTTATAACGCTATATCACATTGATAATCAAAATAAAAGAGGAATATCCTTGTGGACATTCCTCTTATAACACTTAGTGATTCCGTTAGGAACCTTTTGTGATTCGGCTGGAATCATTTTATGAACTCTTGTGCCTTGATGTAATTAAATATGTATCAATGTGTTGAACGGATTTATTAAACATTTACTTTTGTATTGAACTTTGCGGTGGTAACACACCGGTAACACATTTGATACATGACCCAACAAGAATCATTAGCACATATTCTATCGAGGATGTTTTTAACTTGTTCAAAGAGCTACACTACCGTATTTATATATCGAGGTGTTTGAGGAACATGGTGCATCAAGAGTTAAAAACTTAGCATAACACCTACTCCATCTAAAATAACGGAACAAAGATAGTAGTTTTTCTTGAATACAACTAACTAATTTCGCAAAAAAATATCAATGGAACAGCACAAAAATAATTATTGTATAACCACAAAAAACATCAATGATAATACACAAAACACATCAATATAGTTGTTGTAACAATAAATTTATTATCTTTGCAAAAAGATAAACTGATATGGAGTATTATAGTAGAATGCAGATGGATTACTTGCCGATCATCTTGATTCTGCAGGTGCGGTATTGATAGAAGGTCCGAAGTGGTGTGGAAAAACAACTACTGCCACACAACAGGCTGCAAGCGTCATAAAGTTACAAGATCTCTGATATGAGAGAGCGTTATTTCTCTGCGCATCCATAAGACCTATCTTTATTATTGGCAGGTGAAACGCCTCGCTTGATAGATGAATGGCAGGAAATCCCCATTTTGTGGGATTCTGTGCGAACGATGGTGGATGAACGGAATGATGTAGGGTCAGTTTATCTTGACAGGTTCTAATTCCATAGATAAAAGTGCTATCAGACATTCGGGGACTGGTCGTATTGCAACAATGGAAATGCTTCCTATGAGCCTGTTCGAGTCCAAGGAAATCATCTGGTACAGTTTCATTGAAAAAGTTGTTTGATGATCCTCTTTTAGATGTTGACGGCAAAACATCACCGATGCAGTTGGAAGACTTGATTTTTGCAGCCTGCAGAGGAGGATGGCCAGCTGCATTGAACCGTAAAACGGACAAAGCACGTCTTCAGGTTGCAAAAGACTATATCAATAGCCTTTGCCGAATAGACATTTCAACCATAGATGGTGTTGCACGCAACGAAAAGCTTACTCAGCTTATTCTTCGTACTTACGCCCGCAATGTCTCGACACTGGCAAAGAAGAGCAATATGCTGAAAGATATTAGGGCAAATGTAGAAACCTGTTCAGAAAACACGTTGAATGATTATCTGAACGCATTGACTAAACTCTTCGTCATACAAGATATAGAGGCTTGAGTCCGGCGGTCAGGTCGGCATCAGCCATACGTCGCGGTGTAAAAAGAGAATTTGTAGATCCGTCTATCGCAGTAGCAGCCTTATCTATGTCTCCAGAAACATTGCTTATGGATTTGAAGACTTTTGGCTTTGTTTTTGAGTGCATGTGCATTCGTGACCTGAAAGCATATTCTCAGGCCTTAGGGGGCTATATCTCCTATTATCATGACCGATATGATTTAGAGGCAGATGCTGTTCTTCATCTGGAGGATGGAAGGTATGCGCTCATAGAATTCAAACTTGGAAGCAGGGAAATCGAGGAAGGAGCAGAACATCTTTTAGAGATTAAGCGTCTCGTCCAGCAATATAATGAAAAAGAAAAAGCAGATTCTGGCTTCGTGAACCAGACCTGCTGATGGTAATAACTGGAGGTGCTGTGGCTTATTCAAGACCTGACGGAGTAAAAATAATACCCATAGGATGTAAGAGAGATTAAATATGTGGTAATCAAAGTGATCATTTAGCATCTTTATCCAACAGACAAAGATAGCAGGGTTCCAAAAATTTATAGAGGTATGGCCAATAACGGTCATCCTTTTTGTGATCGTTTTTACATACAAGACACCGTTAGTCTTCAAAAATCCCATTAGAACCATGCCAAGTAGTGTTAAATAGTTGGTTGGTTGGTAAGTTTTGATGTCTTTTTCTTTCTTTTTCCAGATTTTTGATTATATTTTTGCAGCATTAAATCAGAAGAAACAAGTACAAAATGGCTGGAAAAGGATTTAGTGCTATTCTACACGTCCCCAAAACAGGGACCGGAATCTTTCTACTTTTGAATACCAGAGCAATATCGCTTCGGACTAAAATTTCATCAACATGAAAGTAAAAGTAGAAAAGGTAATCCATCCCTCAGCATGGATCAACGGCATCAGTGTCGGAGAGGTAAGAGTGGCCAACATTCCCCAATGCGTGCGCACGCTGTGCGCAACCTGGCAAGCAGATTCAACCGCCTCTTGGGTGAAGAAAAGGACCGCTTCCTCCATGTTTCTTACAACAGCTACGCCCATCGTATGGCCATCTGTGCCATCAGTATGCATCAGCGAGCCCTTGAACTAAACTCATTTGCAGATAAACATGAATGGACAAAGGAACTGCCCAAAAGGATTCTTCGACAAAGAACCATGGGAGGAAGGACAAGAGTATGAGTACTGCCACGGACAACAACCACGGCGAGTAGTAGATACCTCGGACACCGTTTATACCGTGCCCGAGGTCGCCCGCATGTTCGGACGCAAGGAATGTACCATACGCAAGCGCATCGAGAAGGGACTTATCCCCGCCCACAAGATGGGACGCTGCTGGTACATCCTGAAGTCGGAACTGGTGGCGGGACTGAGAGATACTTAGCAGAATCCTCTAAATAACAAGTGACTAGAGCTCCCCAGCCGACCAGCTGTGAAGCCAGTCGGCTGGGGCATTTTTATGAACATTGAAATTATTAGAGGATGAGATGATACCCAAGACCATCATGGAAAAAGATACTCGATGCGGCACATATAGAAGATGTAGTTGGCGAGTTCCTGCCACTCCAAAAGCGTGGCACCATCTATCGTGCACTGTGCCCCTTCCACCAGGAGAAGACGCCATCGTTCACCGTTACGCCCAACCGCAGCATGTTCTACTGTTTTGGCTGCCACAAGGGAGGCAACGATCGATCGCTTCCTGATGGAGCATGAGAACATGACCTACCCGGAAGCCGTCAGGTGGCTGGGTTGGAAGTAGCGGCATCGAGGTGGAGGACAGAGAGGAAACCATCGACGAGAAGCAGCAACGGTTGAAACGCGAGTCGCTGCTGATTGTCAATACTGCCGTGCATAAGCATTACCGTGAGGTATTCCTGCGCTACAAGCCTGCCCAAGATTATGCCTACCGCCGCTGGGGGCAGAAGTATTGCGACGAGATAGAAATCGGTTTTGCGCCCATCGACGGCAAAGCCCTCGCCCATCTACCTCTGCAAAAGGAGTTTCTTCAGGAGTTGGGACTTATTAACCCACAAGGCTACGACTTCTTCCAGAACCGCATCGTCATCCCTATCAAGGACCGCTACCAACACATCATCGGCTTCACGGCAAGGGTGATGGACGACAGTCAGCCCAAATACCTCAACAGCAAGGAATCCCTTCTATACAGCAAGCGCAGCACCGTCTTCGGGTTGGACGTGGCATGGCGGGCAGCGAGGCAAGACCGGGCAGATGTACCTCGTGGAGGGCGCACCCGACTGTATGCGTCTGCACGCCATCGGGGTGCAGAACGCCGTGGCCGACCTCGGCTCGGCGTGGACTGTGGAGCAGTTTCAGCTCATCAAGAGGGCTGCCAACAAGGTGTGCTTCATTCCCGACAACGACCCACTCAAGGGTGGAGCCGACTATGGCACGGGCATCGAGGCGGTGATGAAGGCTGGTAAACTCGCCACCGAACAGCACCTTACGGTGTCGGTCAAGGAGATAACTACCACGGAGGAAGGCAAGAAAGAAGCATCCTGACACCTATTTCAAGAATCAAACCCTCTTCAAGGCCGTCGAGGAAGAGGACTTTCATCCTGTGGCTGGCCGCCAAACTCTTTGAAACGAGCGGCAACACCGAGCAAAAAAGCGATGCCGTGAAGCGGATAGCCCATCTGCTCTCCTTTATCGACGACGATACCAAGCTCACCATGTTCATCGATGCCCTCACGAAGTACCACCGGGGCAAGCTCTTCTGGCAGAAAGCCATCGAGAACGAGCGGACGAGGCGCGACAATCCGAAGGAGGACGATATCGACCTGAACCGCCGGTACGGATTCTGGATAGACGCGGCAAATACTTCTCCACCACCGAGAAGGGCGGCGTACTCGAATGGAGCAACTTTACCCTTTACGCCGCTCTTCCACATCAAAGACCCGCTCATGGCCAAACGCCTCTACCTGCTCACCAACGAACTGGGCGTCAAGGAGATTGTGAGATGGAGCAGGAAGACCTTATCTCACTGCAAAAGTTCCGTCAGAAGCTCTGAATCGCTCGGCAACTTCATCTGGAAGGCCAGTGAGAAGGAACTCATCAAACTGAAGAGTTTCCCTCTACGAAAAAGACTCGAGACGGCTGCGCAAATCAAGCAGTTGGGGCTGGAACAAGAAGGGGCTTCTTTGCCTTTGGCAACGGTATCTGACGGTCGGCAGTTCCACGAGGTCAATGAGTACGGCATCGTCCACCCTGGGCGAGAAGGGCAATTTCTATCTTCCCGCCCTCTCTCGATTTATAAGGAGAACACTGACTACTTCCGCTTCGAGCGGCAATTCGTGCATTTCAACTTCTCCACGATCAGCCTCCGGGACTTCACCCGTCAACTCTTCCTCGTCTTCGGCGACAACGGCAAAGATCGGCTTCTGCTTCTATCTCGCCACGCTCTTCCGCGACATCATCACCCCTCACCACACGTTCCTTCCCCATCCTCGACCTCTTCGGTCCGGAGGGTTCCGGCAAGAGCGAACTGGGCCACACGCTCATGTCGTTCTTCGTATCGACAACATACCGCCCAACATACAGAACTCCACCATTCCCGCCCTCAACGACACTCGTGGCTGCCGCCGCCAATGCCCTGGTGCATATCGACGAATACAAAGAACGGCATCGACACCGCCAAGATAGAGTTTATCAAGGGGCTTTGGGACGGCACGGGTCGCGCGCGCATGAACATGGCCACCGACAAGAAGAAGGAAACCACCGCCGTGGATGCGGGCGTGATTATCTCCGGGCAGGAGATGCCCACGGCCGACATCGCCCTCTTCAGCCGACTCATCTTCCTCTTGTTTCCCAAATCGAACTTCACGGCAAGCGAGAAGGCGAACTATCAGCACTACTGCAAATCCGCTCCAAGGGACTGAGCCCATCTCACCCTCCAGCTGCTTGCCCACCGCGACAAGTTCGGCCAGTGCTTCTACGACCAGTACCGGCAGACGCTTGACGACGTGAACAGTCGCCTCACGAGCCACACCATCATCGACCGAATTGTTCAGAACTGGGTGATTCCCTCACGTCCTTTCTCGCTGTTTTGGAAGGGAAGTTAGACACCACTTTATCCTACAAAGAACTGCTGGAGCATCACTGTCGAGGGTATCGTCCATCAGAACATGGAGTGCAAGACCAACGACGAGTTGGGCAGCTTCTGGCGCATGGTGCAGTTTCTCAACAGCGAGGGCGAGATCAACGAGGATGCCGACTTCAAGATCAAGGCCGTGAGCCGCTTCCGTTCCACCCTCGTCAACGAGACCGTCTGGACCGAGCCGCGCAAGATACTCTACCTACAGAAGACCCGTATCTTCATGCTCTACAAGCTCAATGCCCACCGCAACGGCGAGACCTCCCTGCCCGAGGAGTCGCTGCGCTACTATCTTGAAAAACAGCAAAGAATATCTGGGACGAGCAGCGCATGACACCACGTCATCAAAAAGGCAATCATGTCCCTCGACTTTGAGCACAGCGATGCCAAGGGGCAGCCCACCAAAATGTCCGTGCAGCAGCGTTCCTACTGCTTCGACTACGAAAAAGCTCGTCGAGGGCGTTTGATATCAATTCTGGAGATGTCTCTGTAATGAAGATATTTGAATATCGTGATTGTCTCACAAAATATTCATTTATTATGTTATAACATGAATAATTTAGGGTGTATGGTAATGTTTTAACAATGAAAGCTTGTCGTTACACAAATAAAACACTAAATTTGCAAAGCGAATTATTGTGTGTTAGTAATTATGATTAATTCTGACCAAGTATTATCCCTGATACGGAATCATTTGAATAATGATGATGCCCAGTTCAGGAAGGTGGCTTTACAGATATCAGCTGTAGAAGCCAAGAATGGTCATGTTATTTTAGCACGTACCATTCAAGATTTACTCGGTAAATCCAAGACTTCATTTGAGTCCACTTCATATTTCTCGAAGCATAAAGATGTAGAAGATCTTTTATTGCAAATTGAAAGTGATGAAGACTTGAAAAGTCTCATTACATCAGATGAGAACATTGAGAAAATCAACAGAATCATCAAGGAATATTTGAAACGAGACAATCTTCATAAGTATGGACTTGACAATAGACGAAAACTGTTGTTATATGGTGAATCCGGAACAGGTAAAACTATGACAGCTAATGTTCTGTCTAGGGAACTAAATCTTCCTTTCTTTGTAGTACGTACAGAAAAAGGTTGTTACGAAGTTCATGGGAGAAACCGGGTTGAAACTAAGTAATATCTTTGATTTTATCTCCGAAGTACCAGCTGTATATCTTTTTGATGAATTTGATGCAATTGGAGCTCAAAGAGGAATGGACAACGAAGTTGGTGAGCAACGTCGTATTTTAAACACATTCTTACAGCTCTTAGAAAGAGATTCTTCTGAAAGTTTTATTATCGCAGCAACAAACAGCATCGAATCAATAGATAAGGCTATGTTCCGCAGATTCGATGATGTGATAGAATATACTTTACCAGATTCAAAACAACGTCTAAAGCTTTTAAAAGAATATTTATATACGGCAAAGGATCTTGATTTTTCAATGGTCGAGCCTTTGTTTGACGGAATGAGTCATGCAGAGATTAAAATGGTCTGTGCTGACATATTCAAAAGAATCCCTTTTAAACGATACACCTATCAACATTAATCTTGTAAAAACCGTTCTTGATATGCGTAGCATTTTGGTACGCAATATCGGGTAATATTTTTATGCACAAAAAACATTTCTTCTTAGGTAATCAAATAGCTGAGAATAAAGGATTTACACCCCAATTGCAAGGAGGTGGCTCTCCAGCAGAATTTCCACAATACGATAATAGAAGAGCTCATGCGATGCATTAAAACAGCAATATGCTAATGCATTTGCAAATGCAATTAATGAGCAAGAGCCACTTCTTCAGTATGGGCAGCATACGGCTGATGGTGCCTATCTGGATTTTACCGTACCACAAAACATGATACCTTCATCTCTTGACACCCAAAGAGGCGCTCGAATAATGAAGATCCATAAAAAGGATTCAGAGGATGATAATGTTGATGTAACTGTTTTTGTTTCGAACAAACATAAAGATTGGTTTGATAAGAAGGCTGATAAATTTGCTACAGCAGAGACAGAAAAGAAAAAACCATGCAATGAATCTCTTTATCGCTCCAATACAAGGTATTTCATCAGCAAAAATAGAATCCCTATTTGAGTTAAAGACGAATATGAAGCCTTAGGACCTGCAGAGGAAATGGGATTCGAATTGTGGTTGTAGACAGATGATTATAACATCAATGATATTCAGATCGTTTTAGATGACCTGCGTATAAAATGTCAAATAGAACAACAGCTGCAATTTGCAGGATGTTGATGTTTTTCTAATTACAACAAACAAGACCGTTTCTTGCACAATTTGCCATACCATGGCAAACATATCTGAAATCCGCCGTTATAAGCAGCCATCTATTTTAACAGAATCTTCAGAGGTCAGTCGAGAATGGACAGACATACTTGCAAACGAGTTACAGTTTGAAGAATCTGATGTTCACATAGGCATTTTTAGATGAGTGTAAATAATGCGCATCCATTAATAGCTCAAGCACTCCCAGACAGTCGTATGTCCACTGCTATCAATGTTCAAGATAACCTAGATCACATAGATCATGGAACAGGAATGGTAGGCTTGGTTCTCATGGGAGATTTGACAAAATTGGCATACGATAGAGAAATTTACCAGTTGTCCAGCATAATTTAGCTTCTGTGAAGATTGTAGATGCAAATTACTCCACAGCCCCTTCATTTTTATGGCGCTGTTATTGAAGATGCTATATCTCAAAGTCAAGACATGGGAGCTGATATTGATTGTATGGCGGTAACAGATTCAATTTCTGATGATGGAAAACCTACATCTAGTTCAGCTGCTCTTGATGAAAGTATTTATCATAGTGGAGAATGCGATCGCCTAGTATTGGTTTCTGCTGGTAATATATATCAAGATGATGTAGACGCCACAATTATATTAAATCATGTAAGGCAAATGCTATAAATAGTCCTGCTCAGGCATGGAATGCTCTAACGGTTGGCGCATATACAGAACTTTCTATACCTGCAGATAAGACTGCTAAAGGGAATAGCGTCCCCTAAAGGAGTGTCCCCATATTCATGTACTTCGTTTAGTTGGCATGAAGAAAGAGTTAAACCAGAAATTGTAATGGAGGTGGAAATCTGGCATATAGTCCATCTATGGGTTTATATCCTGACGAGGATGCATGCCTTATCACAACCAGCAATGATTTACGTTCCCTCTTGAGACGTTTAATGCTACAAGTGCTGCAACAGCTCTTGCTGCGCGTCTTGCAGCAAAAGATAAAGGTAGAGAATCCTAATTTAAGTATGCTGTCAATCAGAGCATTGATGGTACATTCAGCTCGTTGGACAGATGAAATGAAAAGTATTGATGACGGAAGACCTCAAGATATAATACCACTCTGTGGATATGGCGTCCCAGATGAAGATATAGCAGCATATAGCAGTGAAAAATATGCAACTTATGTATTTGAGAATGAATTAAAGCCATACAAGTCCGGGGGGACGAATACATACAATGAAATGCATTTCTATGCTTTGCCATGGCCTGTAGACGTACTAGAAGCAATGCACGATGAAGTTGTAACTTTACGTATAACCCTGTCATACTATGTCGAGCCGGCACCAGGAAAATCTGGAAAGAACAATAAATACCGCTACCCATCAGCCACTTTGCGTTTTGATGTAAAAACTCCAATTGAGAACGATTCAGAATTCTTGGCTCGCCACAATAAACTCGAAGGTAAAAAAACAAGTGACAATAATTCGACACGATGGAATATCGGACAGCAGCGTCGAGAAAGAGGTACCGTCCAGTCAGACTGGTTCTCATGTACGGCACAAGAGTTAGCAAGCTGTGGGCAAATTGTTGTGTTCCCAGGTCCTGGTTGGTGGAAAGAGCGTAAGCTTGAAAATGTCGATAATAAGATAAAGTATTCACTCGTGGTATCAATTCAGACGGAGAAAACTGAAATTTACCAAGCTGTAGAGACCGCTATTGCAAACAGAATAGCAATTCCAATTTCGAATCATTATTAAAAAGTATGAGGTTGCTTGATGGCCACATGAACCAAATCATCAACAAACTGGAAGCGCACGAGAGCAAGACTCCCTCACGCTGGCGCGAGGCGGCTGAATACCGCCAGGCCAACAAGTCGTGGCTCCGCCACTCGCAGCGTATTGCGATGCTTATGCTCGACAAGATGGACGAACTCCATCTTACCCAGACAGAACTTGCCCGGCGCATGGGCTGCTCGCAGCAGTACGTGTCGAAGATACTTCGTGGCAAGGAAAACCTTTCCATCGAGACACTATGTAAGATAGAGGATGCCCTCTCACTCCATTTGCTCCCCAGCGAGGTAGAAGCCGTATGATGAAGCTATACTCACATGAAGATATGCTCGACCAGGTGTTGGGCAGCAAAGGCACTCCTGCCCGTAATGCTTATGAGCAGAAAATCAACTACCTCTTGAAAGATAAAAGAGATACGCATTAAGAAAAGATACCAAAGGTTTGTATAGATAGGATTTATACTGTATCTTTGCACCGCTAGAACCCACCAAGCCTCTCAACGATGCTCAAATGAGTTTGCAAATGAGGGCAATGGAAAGTGCACTTTCACATTGCCGAATGCAGCAAGCATTATCACAAATGTGCGGGTCGTTTTTTTACAAAGCCGCCATTACCAAGGTGTAAGTCCTTGTAATGGCGGATTTTTATATTCGCAACTTTTTCAGAAAGGAACTTGTTTAAGAGAATAACAATTAATCGTTTCCAAATCAATGATTAATGGACAATATCTTATCATAGTTCACACCTTTATATTCGTTCCTACGCCCTTTCAGCACAACTTTCATGGAGTCGAGAGGTTGATAACTGTGACGTTTGTAGAAATAAATTCTACTATATAATAGCATTTTAGTTGTATCTATGTCTATCATTTCACTTGCAACATCAAACTTGAGAGAATGTCTGTCACTTATTTTTGGGGGAAAGATAGCAAATTTGCCTTGTTGTTTGATTTTCCATAACAATTCATCGGTGCAATATTCCTTGATGATTTGCTGTAAAGATTCTGCGTCAAAAGGTTCGTAAAAACATTCATGGGAATATAACAAATAAAATTCGGTCACCAAATCTGATTCGTCTAAACTCTGTGGCATCTGGTATTTGTTGACGTTACCGTCTTTAGAGAATGCTAAAATGTAAGTGAATCCATCGTCTGTTTCAGGTAGGTATGAACCTACAAATAGATAGAACTGTCGTATTAGAAACAGCAATGAGGGGTCCGGCATATAGTTGTCGTTCATTATCTGGACCCCCTAACAGCCATGGCGTAGTTACAGCATTTTGATGGAAAAGTGTTTTGCCATTTTTGACAATTGTCACAAAAAGCGTTTTATCGTAGAAGTTCTCATTTTTTATCTTAATGCCATTGTCTGCAGTTTGTAATAGCATATGCTAATCCCTCACTATGGTATCAAGTTCGATGGTCATTTTAGACTTGGCATCCACAAAAGAATCCGATTTTCCATCAATGATGGAAAGACCTCTTCCGTTCGCTCTTGAAACCATAGTTGCTTTTCTCTCGCAACCAGCCGACATCAGCAGGATTACAATAATAGTGCTAAAGAATAGTAGATAGATATAGTTTAACTTTCTTCCCATAATTCACCTGTTTTTAGTTTTAATATTGCAAATATAGTGAAAATACATGAAAGTAAACACCCTTATGTTTGAAAAAAATATCGATGAAAAGCTTAATTAGCGTTCAATGGGTATCTTTTCGGCCTCCGAAAATGCTTGTCTTAATTGTCTTATATGTCTTGTCATTGATTATCAATGGGTTATATGTTGCTTGTTTTGTCTTGACTTGTCATCGCTTGTCTTAGAAAAAGGGGCTGAAGTGGAGAATCTTTCTAATTTAGTCAAATTAGATTAAGTCTTGTCCTATAATAAAGAATATTATATTACTGAATATCAACACTTTATGTGTTTATGACAAATAAGACAGAAAAGACAGCCAAAAAATATATGCCCTATGAAAAATAAAAAGGCGGAAGCTCCGCCTTTTCACTTAGCTGCACTCGGCAAAGTTGAAGTAAGCTCCCTTTGCTCTCGTTTGCAAAGTCTTTTGTTACTACTCTTCATATAGCCTTGACAGAAAGTCCTGTAGCCGCCTATCCTGTATCTCGGCAAGTGGGCATGGCTTAAAGTTCAGCACCTGCCTAATGCGCAACGTGCCCAGACCATACCGTGAGCCATCCACCGTGATGCCTTCCATCTCCTTCACAGAGGCGTAGCCATACTCCGTTTCAGCCATGCCGACGACGATACTGAATAAAGTGAAGTCATCGCCTTCTGGCTGTCCCTCCAGTACATACCAGCGGATGAGTCCAATCTCGAATACACAGACACAAGTAGCGTCCTTTTGCTTCTCATCCTGAGAATAAAGGGGAAGTCCTTCAGCTGTTCGGCGAGTTCTGCCGTCATCAAACGATTTGCCATATAAAAAGCTATTGTGGAGCAGTGGTGAGCCACCCCGTTACCTTGATTTCGATTCTTTTCCCTCCTGTGAAGTCTAACGACTTCTTCGGGGAAACGATTTTCGAGTAAATAAGTCGCCATTGGACGACACATTCAACGGCAAGGAATTTTTCAAGTTTTTGATTAGCTTACCACAACCAAACTAAGAACGGCCATTAAAAACCTGAAAAAATAAGGCACTGGTACTTGACCAGAAGGTGCCAATAGCGAACTTCGCGAAGAAATGGATGACCACCGAAGAAGGTTTATTTCTCACAGCAAAACGAGTGCGCAATGGCAGGGTAATGAGTTGAAGATAGCCGAAAATAGAATGGAAGAACTGCATGCAATGATGCGGACCTTCTTGCTGCAAGTCTGAAATAGAATGTGGTGTCTTCAACTCATCACTGGCCTGCTGCGCACGGAATGACCTAACCTCTCTCCCTTGTCATTCTTCGTCCCTGAAGAATGATGGAAGCGAGTATCGCAATGATTGCTGCTCTATGCGCAATGAATGGAGATACGGCCTTCAGGGAAATGGGCACAAAGCAGTTAGGTAAAACCTGTAAAGATAGTCAGTTTATCGTCAGTGCAACGAAAAAGTGAGTTACACCGACAATAAACTGGCGTTACACTGGATAGAGCGTGCGATATGGTGTGCATAGGCATGGAGCAGGAAGTAAGATAGGCGGAGCCGTGAAGTGGTCATGGGCGATAAGTCCTTGACAAGTGAAACAGCGGTAGCCTATCCTTCCTGCCCCCATTGCCCATGCACTCCATTCAGCACAAAACAACCTAACCGCTCTCCCTTGTCGCTCTACGTTCCGGCGGAGCGATGAAAGCGGTGTGGAGCCATCACGATCGTTTATGGCGTGATAGCGAGATACGGCTTTCAGGGAAATAAAAGTACTCCCAACGAATTGTCTTGTTTTCTGCGTCAAAAACAAGACTTTTATTGATTGCTGTCCGATAAAACCTCCATATACTACAATATCCTCTCTCAATCCTGCTGAAATAGGCATGATTAGTTCTAATTTCAAATTCCAAGCCCCCCACTAGAATAATGACAACTCTTCTGGTGGGGCTTTTACCTGGGTAATCAATCTATCCCAGTCTCTATGTGGCTGCTCAAAGAAACTTTGTATTGAGACATAACTCATAAGTAGAATTCTTATCATTGTTGCCAAGCCTGAGAAGCTCCAAGGTCTCTTTATTTTGTTCTTCACTAGGGTTATAAGCAGATTGGCTATAAGCGTAATCCATATTTGTATTTTTATAGCATTCGCACTCTCTCCATAGAAGTATCTTAGCGGGAAATTCTGTTTTATTTGTTTAAATAAGGTTTCTATTTGCCATCGTCTCTTATAGATAGCTATAATATCTTCTACTGACATCTGAAAATCATTGGTCAGCAGAGATATTAATCTGATTTTCCCTTTCTTGGTCTTATCCTGATATGTGATTTTTCTTGCTTTATGGTAAATATCTTTTTCCTTTGTATGCTTATGGAAGAGAATGGTTTCTACGCGTACAGCTCCATAATCTGTAGTCATCTCGTAATCTGTATCAGCAATCCTTTCAAAGCTAAGATTATTTTTCATCTTAGTTACATATATAACGCCTCTTTGCGTCAGTTCAGAGAACTTTTCATAGTTTATATAGGCTCGGTCAAAAGCAATCAGTTCCTCATTGGCGTATCGTTCTGGGATAAGTGCAAACTGATCATGACTAGCTGCAGATGTGAACTTGATATCGCTTGGAACATTCTCATTGGCAAATATCTCTGTATGTACTTTTATTCCACCCTTTTTCTTACCAGTTTTGGGATTACGTCCTACTCCTTTAAAGACCAGGTTAGAAAACAGACTTATTGTCGTAGAATCTATTATCTTTAGATTCTTCAGCCATTTGGGCTGTCCACAATTTCGGCTGTCCGAGTAAAGCTCATGGCGGTATTTCTCATATAAGTTCATATAGATCGAACCGAATATCTCGGAATCTCGGCGTTTATTTGCATCTGATAAGGTACTTCGACAAGGGAAATGCTTTAAACCAAGATGATTAAAGCGATTAACATTAGCAAAGAGGGAGGCTTTTATCTCACGCAGAGAGTCTAAACGCAGCATTACGGCATAAAGCATGACAACAAGATGATGCCATGCATCAAACTTCTTTATATAGTGTTCACCTCCCTGAGCTTGGCTCAGAGAGAGAATTTTATCACGATTAAAATAGTTTAACAGTTGAACATATAGCGGCTGTCCGATAAAATGTGTACTTTTGTTCATCTTATTTCATTGTTTTATTTTTGCAACTACAAAGGAAATAAGAAGGGCTGAATGTGCAAAACAATCAGCCCGTTTTTTTTATTATTCTGAATTAAAAAGATATGAACGAAAAAGTTTTATCGGACACCAATAACTTTTATCTCTGTTATTCATCCTTCCGATGGGCAATTCCCTCCCAAGCAGGCAGCGAACTGTGACCGCTGCCCGACTTTGAAAAGCCGGGCATACCAGCCTGATATGCCCAGCCGTATCTTACTTCTCCCTGTTTATTCTGCCCACCTGCTTATAAGGGTGGTTGCAGAAAGTCCAGTCTATCTCATTGTCTGGCAGAGTGGTCTGTATGCCACTGCCCATGACCATGCCACAGTGCTTTAGGATTTTGTCTTTGGCTTCCTCCCTGCACTCAGCTTCCACCTTGAAAGTACCCTCGAAGATGTATCGAGCCGTTACACTATACGTTTTCTTCATTGCAACTTGCTTTTGTGGAGTATGCCGATAGCTCGGCACACTCCTGGTTCTACTTAGTCAAACATCGTATTGACGTGGGTCTCAAACTCGTCATCAGAATAGTTGTAGAAGATGTCATCTTCCACATATCCGTAAAACAGATTGTCCACCGATGGATAGTCGCCCTTCCACTTGTCGCACACACTACAAGGTGCAAACAGGGCATCGCCCAACTGCGCATTGCAAATCTCCCTTGCATCAACGCCCTCTATCGAAAAAATATTGATATTATCCATACGCTTAAAAATGAAAATCAATGATACCACCGATATAAAACTCGTCGCCTTCCGTCAGATGCTCCACCATGCGCATCAACTCCGCCGACTTCTCCGCAAAGGTCTGATAGTCGTCATTGCAAAGGTAGAAGTGTGCTGCGGTATCGAGTGGGTTCTGTAATTCGTTTTTCCAACTGGTACACCTTGCCGCAAAAGTTCATCACGTTTTCCGTGTTCACCTTTACAGCCTTCGTCTGAATACGCTCCACCCACTCACGTTTCCATTGCTCGAAACCACCTTGATACACCAACGTCGTTTCATCTTTGAGCCGAAACATACCCAATGGCAATATGTCATCAACAAGCGAGCAAACGGCTCTCTTCCGCTCTTCCTCAGATATGGCGACACAATAGTCGTAATCGCAGCCATTACCCTGCAACAAGGTATCTTCACAAAGATAGCCCTCGATGCGTTCTTCCGATAATTGAAAAATCCATGCGTGCATAACTTATAATTTTTATGAGGTTAAACTTAATCTTTTCCCTTTTTGTGAAGTCTTCAGACTCTTGCAGGTACTTAATTTTCGAGCAAAAACAGGACGGCATAAGCGGGAAAGATAAGGCAAGTAATGCACAGAAAAATCGACGGAATACCCCAATCTATGATTGTTGGGAAGGCTGCCGTCTATTTTTCTGCGCATAGCCGTAGCGGTACTTGCCGTTCTTTCCTATGCCGTAACTTTGCAAAGAAAAATGAGTACATGCAGCAAGGAGGCAACTGCAAACATGGAAATGATACACAAAAATGGAGACTGTCTCACAACAATCTCCACCTAAACAAAAAGAGAATTAACCCAATTCAACCAAAAATGCAATATCTTTATGGTAGCGGTAACTCAAACGTCCTTACTACCGCCTTGCCGTCTATGCTAATGAAGAACCACCGCTCAGCATTGTACTTCATACCATGATGTGTTACCGCCTGATAGTCGATCTTCACTTTCCAACCCGTCCATTCCTTCTTGCCGGTTGCCTGAATAAGCATCTGGCGAATATCCGAGTTGGCACGCATCTGCCTTTCGGCGAGATCCATCACATAGAAGTCATTGATGTCCAGCGACTGCATGTTGTCGGTGCGCCTCATAATGCTGTCCGTTACCGATTTCATGATACGGACGATGCCTGCCTTCTCCTTTTGCGAGAAGTAGCTGAATCAAACGCCGAGTCTGGTTCTGATAGCCACCACCTGTAACTGCTTAGGGATATTCCATCGACTGTTTCAGATTCTCCACTGCCAACTGCTTCAACGCATGACGTTTATTCGTACAACCAGTGAGGGCATAACAATGCCACCACTATATATATAATACTTTTGTCTTTTTCATCATCAACAATTACTTAAATCATGATTATTCTGTCCTTTTTCAGGCGTTAGCTGCAACCGCTTGTAGTACACCGTACCGTCCTCCTTGTAAAACTCTATACTGTCCTTGGTCACGCCCTGCTCACAAATCTGCTTCACCTCCTCCACCGACACGGCATGACCGCTGATGTTACGCCAAATGGAGAACTTGCAGGGATGCTCGGTATTGCGATAGTTGGCACAGTTGTACGCCTTCAGCCCCACATGCAGGTCGCCCCCACAATGCGGACACTTCGCAATGCGCGATTCCAGCTTCACCTTGCCCTCGGCTATCGACAGCGACGAGGCAAACATCTTCCACTCATTCGAGGCAAAGCCCTCCAAGGCGATATGTCTGCCATTCAGGAACGCCACGGCATCCTGCTCCGTGATCCTACGGTTGCAGATGATGCCCGGAATCATGAAATCACATGACGGATGCTCTCCGATGGAGTTTTCACACCGGTAGCCTTTCGAGGTCTTGCGAATCCTGCCTCCGCAGAGAGGACATACGCCGTCGATGTAATGCACACCCGACGAGACCTCTACCTTTCCATTACGGATGACGAGAGCCGCCTTGAAATGCTGTCCGTCCCTGTTCTGTAACTGCAACGGATTGGTATGGCCATGCTTGACAAGCTGCGCAACCAGTTCCTCCGTCATTTCCAGATTAAACACACGATTAGGGATAACGAACCCGCAGGACTGCTCACTGCACTTCCACTCCTGTTCGTTATGTACCATTGTGCCCCTGCCACACACTGGGCAGGTCAGTAAATTGTCAGTATCACTCATTTTGTTATTTCTTTACGTTATATTTACACTATCTTTTGCAATCCGCCGTTTGCACCGCTCCTCCTCGAAATAACAAAGTGTAGCAAGTGCAAAAGTACAGAAAATTGCCCATATTTAGGCCTGTCAGATGTATTTCCACTCATAGACCAGTCCATCCACAATCGCCTTCCCGACATCACCGTAGCCCAGCCTTCGGGATCAAGCCCGAACCACAGGTCATTCCACGAGTACGTTCTTACCTGCCATGCCAGCAGCCACAGGTCGGTGTTGATGGTCTCCAGTTTCGTCACCACCTCATTGGCAATGTAATACCGCTCCGCCGATGACAGCAGGTTCACCTTGTGCTTCTTATTGATGGGCTTGCCGGTGGCATCATAGCCACTCACGTTGTATGTGCCGCTTGTCACCAGCTGTTTCATGAACGGATAGAGCGAAGCTATCTGCGTGGCAGCATCCGTCAATTCGTCAGACACTAGCAGTGCAATGGCCGTTCCTTTCAGATGACCAGGTAGCGACTGGCGCAATAGGGCTCATGTTTCGAGGAATCTCCACCGTCGTCAGCTCTGCCGCCCGCTTGATCTGATAGAGGTTCTGCATCGCACCCTGCGCATTGGAAAGATACTCCAGCATCTTGTCCTCCACCTTGTGCATCCTGTCCATGGCCACCGTGACCGCCATTTCCGCTGCAATGATTTTCTTCTGCGTCTTCTCGCGGTCCTTGAAAATCTTTTTCAGCATCTCGCTCTGCGCTACCACGGCACCTGTCAGTGTCTGGATCCGTCTGCTGTGCCATCAGAGGACAGAAAGTCAAACCGCCCAACAACGATATGATGAAAATTCGTTTCATAAGCCCATTCCTTTCTCTCGGCGGTCAGCCAGATTGCGGTCCCTTGCAAACTTATTCTCTATGGGCACAACTTCCAACTGCTTACCCATCAGCTGGTCATTCCAATCCTTGTAGTTCTCGGCAGCCTTCCATTCACCCACGTTGTAGCGGATGTGGATGTGCTTGCGAAGCTCACGGATCGACAACTGGTCGTTAGGAATGTCAAAGTTCTTATCACCAATGGTAATTTTTACCTCGCTATCTTCCTTATGTATATTCATGCGAATACCCTCCAACAGGGCAGCCATACGGATGCCATAGATGCGCCCAGCAAGGTCATTGTCGAAACAGTCCATCGCCTTGGCTTCAGGGTAATGCGACATGATGCCTTTGACTTGTCCGTCAGAGAATGTACCGCCCAGCGACACGAATACCGAATGAGCAGCATCCAAGCGAAGGTGATTCAGCTGATAGAACGCCATGATGTCGTAGGCACTTTCAGCAAAATACACATTTCGGATGTCCACAGGCTCTCCACCTTGTGAGAGGTCGGCTATCCATGCGCCCGTCGTCGAGTTCGTACCTGCCGCCTTACTCTTGAATGAGCCGAAGCCACGGATTTCATAACCCACCACCTTGTCCTTATCAGCCTCCGTATAAGGAAGCCGATGTTGAACTGTTTGTAGGTGGTGTGGCAGCTGTCCCTTATCTGCTTGATGAACGGAGCGAAGGCAGCCACCGTCTCCTCGTTGATGCCACGCTGGGCAAAGAAAAGCCATCACCTCTGACAAATCACTGTCTATCTCTTCGCCTCGTAACGCTTCGGGTCGAACACACGGCTGTCGCTATATCCGGCTTTCGTGAGATACTGGCTGTCGCCATAGTCGGGAATCGGCTCGTTGGCAAAGCGAGCCATCACCTTACCGATGATTTCCCACTCGTTTCTGCCGGACTCGTGGAAACTGTTGATATTCTCACGAATCAACGACACCACGTCGCCGCCCTTCGCCCCGTTACGACGAAAATAAGTCTGTGAAGCCTTCTCCTTCGGATTCTTGATGATGAGCTTGTCCTTATGCCCCGTGGTGTCAGAGCAGCACCATTTCGATATATCTGCCCACACCCGCCGAGCGGTCGAGGCGATACCCCAGGTAATAGGCAATGTCATCCACGCCGACCTTGGCTTTCAGGTCTTTGAAGTTTACGGTCTGTTTCATAACTATCTACAAGTATAAAGAGGTTAGATTTTCATACCATGCGAGCGTCGCTGTCCTTGTGAGAGGATTATATCGCCATAGCTTTTTTCCAGCGTATGGGAGAGCAAACGGGCCTTCTCCGCTTCTTCCGAGAGGGAGAAATAGAGGATGCCCACATTTCGGTCAATCGGTTTGAGTCCCAAGTCCTGCCCTTGATAGGAGGCACGCACCGCATAGTCACCGTCATTCTGCTTGATAATGGAAGCGTTTTCAAAGGCAATCTCGTCCTTGGCGGTATCGGCAGAAAGGTTCCTGTTCTTGTCGAGCAAAGGCTCTTCGCCCAATGCTATCTTCTGCCTGTCCACCTCTTCCAGTACCATGTTGGCAGCCTTGTTGACATCGGCAATCACTGACACGATGAACTTCGGATTCTCTTTGAGGGTAGAGATCCAGCCATCAAGGTAGGCCGCATTGTTGTCCAGTATGCGCTTGTCAAAGCCCATAGAGTTGCCTACCATCGCCGCCGTCAGCTCAGCCACCAATTCCTCCTTGGCATACTTTGCGTCGCCGAACTTCTCATGGCTGCCTCTGTTCAGTCGAGATTCAGTCCCCGTGGGTGAGCCATCTCGTGCAAGGCCGTGGAGTAATACTCCATACCGTCCTTATACACCTCCTCCGGTGTCTTGCCGATGTTGAACTGCTCCTTCCTCGGAATGACGATGATGTCCTTGGATGGCGAGAAGTATGCACCCGGCACCTGTTTGTCGTATTGGATGGGACAAATCCACTCCTGCTTCTCAAACATACGGTCGAGGGCCTTGCTGGTAAACATCCCCTCGGCATCACACAACTCCGGCAGGGGCAAACAGCTTTTTGAGGGCTTCCACCTTGTCAGGCTTCACCTCCGATAGGTTCGTCTGGTCGATATTGAACACGTTGTAAGCCTTTAGGAAAGGAATCGTCTGCACCTGCATCCGTTCCGCAAGGCTCATCTTGCGGTAGGCCTCCTGGTGATTTTGTGTCCGCCCTTATCCCTTGCCATGATGTCCCAGTAGAGCACTGGCATGGCAGACTCACCCTTCTTGACATGCGCTCCGAGGTCGTTGGCCTGTTTGAAGGTGAGATACACGGGCATGGAGTAGCCACGCAGAGCCGTGTCCAGTTGGAGGAAAAACGAGTTGCTTCCCGAATATCCACGCCCGGACACATTCTGAGGCATGGCTCCTGGGGCGGTGGCACCGCCGATCCACCCCTTGTGCCAGCCAACGGATTTCATCTGTTCCATACGCTCAATCATCATCTCCGTGAACCGGTCCACAGCTTTCTGACCGAGCGTCTTTGTATCAGTTCCAGCTGTAGTCATAGTCGTCCTCCGACAAGATTTGCTTGTCCTGCATACTCAGTTCCACCGACTCCATATAGAACTCTGCGGTATCTTCACTTGGATGGGTGTTGTGCTCTTTGCACCACTGCATGAAGCCGTCCGCATGCTCGCCTTCGAGCGTGAACTGCAACCACCCGATTCGTCTGTCCTGTTTGAGCTGGACCAGCTCTTCAAAACTATATGCCATTTTCTTTGATTTTATTTTGCCTGTATTTTGTAATCCATACTCACTATACCATGCTCCAAATCCTACATCTTCAGCCCGTTGCTGATAGTCTGCTTCTGTCCCGATAGCACCTTGATGTCGTCAGATAGATACTTGACGGCCAACTGCTCCCGGGTAACGGTCTTGGCCTGAAAGAGCGAAAAGCCGTCGTCAAAGGAAATCGCCTTCTTCTCCGTGCGCCCATTCTCACCCACGGCAGCCGAGATTTTCCATTTGCCGTCCATGTTGTCCTTCGCCACCCGGATGTCCTCCACCTTGATGTTGGCAGGAAGCTGATAAACCGAGTATGCCGATGCCAGATGCAGCCGTTCGCCGAAGTTCTTCTCCACAAGGGCAGCCGGTGTCGTCACACGGTCGAAGAATGCACTCTGGTCCGCCTTGGTCATCGGCACCGACATACGCTGGTCGCCCACCTGTGCGTAGAGCTTGTACTTGCCGTAGTCGGCACGCTGCTCGTCCTTCTCCTTATACACCGTCATCTTGTCGATGACCCTACCATCGGAAAGAATGTTGGCAGCCTTGTATTCCTCCACCGACACCTTGGGAGCCAACTTGGTAGGATAATACTTCTGCATCATGTCCTCCACCTTCGCCTCGCGTTTCTGGTAAGCAGCAATATCGACAGCATCCATCTTCATAGGGTTGAGCTGCTTGCCGTTGAGTTGAGCCACATAAAACCAGTCGGCAGGGTTTACCTTCGACTGGAAGGCATGGGCATGGGAGACCTTGTCGCCGTTCACCGTAACCATTTGCGGCTCACGCGGCTGATGCTCCTGCTTGACAGTTGCCGACTTGTCCACGGCCTTTCCTTCTTCTTCCTTTTCCTGCACTTTCGTTTCCTGTGCTTTTGTTTCCGTTTTCACCGATGCAGATTTCTCCACGGTCTGTTTCTTCTCCAGACTGTCCACGATTGCCACTCGGAGACCGGCACGGATGAGCTTAGGCAGGTTCGTGTCCAAAGCATGATGAGGGAATGTGACTTGCAGAGCGCCGTCCTCTGCCTTTGCCGGTTTGATTGGCTTGATGGACAAGGTGTCAGCCACCTTGGAGGCATCTGCGTTCACGGCTGTATAGAAATCTCCCATTCTGAAGAGCAGGACGGCATCGGGATGCTTCTCCTTCATGTTCGTGTACAGTTCCGCCAACGTATTCGACTTTGGGAGTTTCGCTGTTTTCTTTGCAGCTTTTTTCTCGGTCTGAGCCGTCGGCTCTTCCTTCGGGGTAGCTTGCTGCGGCACCTCTTCTTTTTTCTTGCTTGCCATATTGTTATCAATTAAAGGGTAAATATCAGACTTCCACTGGTTGGGTGTGAATTTATGCGTATCACCAAGTACCGCCATCAGCGTGTCCTGTCTGCCTATCGCTTCATAGGCTGACATTGCCGTATGCCCGGTGTCGAGTACGTTGTCAATAAGAATGGGAACCTTATCCTTGGGCACCCTGCGGATGCGGTAGAAGTAGAGCGGCATTTCATCGAGCGAGCCATTGGCTTTCTTCACCAGATAAAGCGGCTCGTGGGTGTTACTTGCCAGTGCGTCGATGACTGGCAGATGCAGTGCTTCGCTGATTTTCTCGGCCAGCGTCTTGGTATAGCCCGCCCTGCCAGTGCGGTTGGGGATGGGCACCAGTACCGCCTGTCTGTCGGCAGGCATGATGTTCCTCACGGCGGTCGTCATCATCGCCGCTGCCCGGGCAATAGCCATATCGTCCCCGGCCTTCACCTTTCGGGCAATGGGAGCAACCTTGGCATAGCCAGCCACGGAGCTGACAATGTAATCGTAATCAAGATTTTTGTTTTTCTTTCTACCCACCTTGCTTATCGTGATGTGCTTTAACGCTACGGTTCTACAACAGAAGAACTCGCCAACAAAGAAGAATGTTAAAGCACTCACCGAGGCTACGCAAAGCGACAAGCCGGGAGCAGAATATTAAAGAATCCCTTTGTTTGGGAGAATGGTTTTTAGTCCAGAGTTATCGTATCAAGCCAGTACGCCGTTTCTTTTCGATAGACTCAGAGGGTTGTTGGTCATGGTCTGACGCTCCACCACCTTCTGGTATTCCCAGCGGTTCTCGTCGGTCATCACATACCCCATAAAATCCTCGTGGGCATCATCGTAGCGCATCTGCTGAAGGCGTTCCCATTCCTTCATGTCGCCATTGACCACCTTAAAGCCCTGTGGCTCACGCAGGTCAACGCCCACCGTTACCTTGGTGTCGCCAATGGAAAGCTCTATGGGCTTTCCTTCCTGAAGCGCCTCCTTCTGGTTGGCTCCCAAGTCAATGTCTTTCACCTTATCCCGTGTTTGCAGTTCCGCTTCGATAGGCACACTTGCCACATCGCGGTGCATGAGCGAGTTGGTTTCCTTATCCAATTGGATAAATCTTACTTTCCTTTCTCCCTCCACGTCCACCTCCTTGCGGATTACATCGCCTGACTGCACACGCTGAAGTTCATTCTGATTGAGGTTCAGCTCATTGGCAATTTTTCTTGCGGAGCGGATAGGGTCATCAGCATCACTTGGTCGTTTTCATCCAGCACGAACTGGGCTTTAAGCGGTAACTGTATCACCTTGCCATTTACTGTTCCCATGTTTGCCACGAAGACAGGCGTTACCTCCCCACGAAGCAGCGGAACTTTCAGAGCGTCAGGCATTAACTCCAGTTTTTCGCTATCGATACCCAGCTGCATCAGTTTCTCTAAGACTGCTCCCTGAGCTTGAAAAGTCATCACATCTTCCATACGTTGAATGTTTATCGGTAAATTTGTCGAGAGAAGACTTGCGCTTCTCACCAAACAAAAATTATTAAAAAAAGCAATATGATAAGATGAGACGATACAGATTATTTCTATTGGTTTTTGTCGCTATGACAATTAGCATAAGGATGGCAGCGCAGTTTTATACCCTCCGTCCGGAGGTAGTTCGCAAACAGGTAAAGGTTGAAAAACAAGCGGTTACAAGGCGAAAAGCAGACAGCATAAGTGCAAAGCGACCTGAAGTAACCTTTCAAACTGGCCATGGATTTGAAATCACCATTGAGAAGGACGTACCACTGTTTGTCAATGTGAAGGACTCCTACTTTTTCAATCTGATTAGCCAGCGCTTGAATGTCTGCCTTCCGCTCGACTTTTTTGAAACTCAATTCAGCTTTCGGCTATCGCAAAGACCCTGTAAGTAGATGCACGGCGTTCCATGACGGCATAGACCTGCAATGCAACCATGCACGAGTCTATGCGATGCTGCCCGGTATCATCAAGGAGGTACATTTCGGGAACAGAGGTTATGGCAACTATGTTGTATTGGAACATGGCATCTTTGAGTGTCTGTATGGCCATCTTGACCAGATAACCGTAAGAACTGGCGATGCTGTTTCGGCAGGAACCATCGTAGGAATATCAGGAAACACAGGCAAAAGCACCGGCCCACACCTCCATATCAGAATCAGGAGAGGTGGGAAGAGCGTCGATCCCAATATTTTCGTGGATTATCTTAACGGTTACATCACGCAGCTACAGGATAAGATGGCATACGTTAGATTCGGGACAAAGCCCGACAAGGAGTTGAACATCGAGAACCTGATGGCTGTTCTCCGGCAGTATGATGTAAAGTTCCCACAGATAGTTGCCGCACAAGCTCTGCTTGAAACAGGCTATTTCACTTCACGGGTATGCTTTAGAGAACAACAACCTCTTCGGACTCCGCCGTCCCAGCAATGGCAGCTACTACACCTTCAACTCATGGGAGGAAAAGCGTGAAGGCCTATAAGGATTATGTGCAGTATAAGTACAAAGGTGGCAACTATTACGAGTTCCTGAATAGGATTAGGTATGCGGAAGATGGAAGTTATATATCCAAAGTGATGAACCTTGAAAGGAGCCTTTTCTTGTAGAGCAAAAAAAGTCCTGCAGCATAGAAACTGCAGGACTTCAATGTTAGTTGTGGCTATTACCAGTTATCATTCTCATTACCCACCAGACCATGTTTGGCGGCTTCCTCTATCTTGTCGAGCAACACATTCGAGTAGGCGTAAGACATCACGAGTGCCTTGCTTGATGTTCTCTTGGCATGATGGACATCTTTCTCCGTGAACGGATAACACTTGTCAAGTACCCATTTCTCCTCAACCCTTGTAGGGATAGAGCCTGCAAGTGCCCCCATGATGCCACCTCCAGCAAGCACCGTCACGTCATAGTGATCGATGGGAGTAAGTTACCCTGATTTTACCTTCCTTGATATCCACTCTAATCACAGGCTTGATACTCACGTTGTAAGAGTTCGTACCTCCGGCATGACCAGCGATGTCGGCCATATAGCCCGATGCGATGATGACACCACTCTCCTTGTCGTTCAACTTGATCACAGAGTTGGCATCGTTGAAGGTTGCGGTAAACCAGTAGTTGAGGTTCACGTACAGCTGCTCCGCTGACTGCCCGTCACACGAGATAACCTGCACGAAGGTCATTGCGTTGTTCTTGTCGAGTTCAATGCTCTTCGAGATGTTGGCGGCAGCTTCTGTCCACTTGTCGCCATACTTCTCCTTGGCGTACTTCTCCAACTCATCTACACGCATAATCTGCGCATTCGCACACACGGTTGTCATAACAAAGGCAATCATTAACAGTAGTTTCTTCATAACTGATTAGTATTAAATTAGAACAATATTTGTTTCTGCTTGCAAAGTAAATACACAACAGCGCAACCATTTTGCATCATTCCATAAAAAAGTAGTCTTTCACGATGAGAAAGAAGGTTGTTTGACGGTCAAAAACAACAAATGAAGGAATATTCCACATTATTTATAATAAGCAGAGGCTTCTCTCGAAAAAATTCATTATATTTGTGCCGTAAGCATTTTAATTCCTAAGCGACATGGCAAAAGACATCAATCGAATCAAGGTCGTGCTTGTTGAGCATAAGCGCACCAACAAGTGGCTCGCCGAACAGTTGGGCATCAATCCTACTACTGTTTCCAAGTGGTGTACTAACACCACCCAGCCTAATATAGAAACATTCATTCAAATTGCAAAGATATTGGAAGTAACAGTAGAAGATCTCCTTGCTAAGAATAATGACCAATAACCCATTACTGCTATGCTCAAGAAAGAATAACGTGAACTTTCCGATCATTTTCCCGTTTGTATTCACTATATCGCTCTATCAAGAAGAGTTAATCATGCCAAGAGCAAGAAAAATCATCACAACAATGCACCTCTGTTGCATTGTTAATTTGTATCTTTGCAAATAGAAATTAAAAAAACTGAAGCATAATAATATGGAACAACAACAATATAACAAGCTCTTCACATTCCTCTGGAACATTGCCAACGACGTGTTGGTACAAGCATTCGAAAAGGGTGACTACAAGAAGATAACGCTGCCCTTTATCGTGCTGCGCCGTCTGGACCTGCTCCTTGCCGACACCAAGCAACAGGTGCTGGACTTTAGTAAGACAGATACTTTCAGGAGTTGCCCGAAGAGAGCCAAGAGAACCAGCTCTGCATGCTCACCCGTCACCCCTTCTACAATGTCTCACCGTTTACCATGAATATGTTGCGTGGCGAGACCGACGAGACGCGTCTGCTGCTCAACTTCAGGGCCTACCTCGACGGATTCAGCAAGCATGTGCAGGATGTCATCACCAAGTTTGACCTGCGCCACTATGTGGAGAAGCTCAACGACGTACACCGTCTGGGCATGATGATCGACAAGATGACCGACAAAAGTATCAATCTCGGCATGCGCCCTGTACTCGATGACGAAGGCAAAGAGAAGATTCCTGCACTCGACAACCACACCATGGGAACGCTGTTCGAGGAGCTGCTTCGCAAGTTTAACGAGGACTACAGCGTGACCGAGGCTGGAGAGCACTACACCCGCGCGACTATGTAGCACTGCTTGCCGACCTTGCTGTGCTGCCCGTTGCCGACCAGCTGCGCAACGGCACTTACGACATTTACGATGGTGCCTGCGGTACGGGTGGTATCCTAAGCATTGTGCAGGAACGCTTTGCAGAAATAGCCAATGAGAAGGGACGCCGCTTCAAGACCAGCCTCTTCGGACAGGGAACTCCAACCAGAGACTTTTTGCCACCTGCAAGGCTGACCTCATGCTCAGTGGTAACAGCACCACCTTCTCTTATATCCACAACGGTGTGGTGCGCGACCGCTTTGCCAACGGCAGCACAATCAGCGAAAACGGGCACCCGGGCAAGAAGTTCGACTTTTGTATCAGCAATCCTCCTTTTGGTACGCCATGGAAGGCCGATCTGGAGAAATGGGGGCTGAAACCCAGCGAGAAGAAGAACATACAGGACCCGCGCTTTCTACTGGCCCGACTCCGACAAGAGTTTTATCCCCGACATTGGGGACCCGCAGATGTTGTTTTTGGCCAACAACGTATCTCGTATGAAGTCCGACGGGCAGGGCACGCGTATCGTGGAGATACACAACGGCTCCAGCCTCTTCACAGGCAATGCTGGTGGTGGCGAGAGCAACCTGCGCCGCTACATCATCGAGAATGATATGCTGGAGGCCATCATTGCCGTACCGCTCAACATGTTCTATAACACGGGCATCGGTACCTTCGTATGGATAGTTACCAACCGTAAGGAAGAGTGTCGCCGAGGCAAGGTGCAGCTCATCGATGCCACCAACATCTCCACCCCGCTGCGCAAGAACCTGGGCAACAAGAATTGTGAGATCGACGAGGAGGGACGCAAGGCTATCCTCCGGCTTCTCACCAGCTTCGAGGAGAACGAACAGAGTAAAATTTTTGACAACAGGGAGTTCGGCTATTGGCAGATTACCGTGCAGCGACCACTCAGGTTGAGAGTTCTCACAGACATCAACTGGGACGAGGTGGGCTTGAAAGAAGCAGAGAAGATAGAGTGTAAAGCCGCTATAGAGAATGTACCCGCCGACACACCCCTTGACGACTGGGATGGCTATGCTTGCCAGCTGAAGCTGAAGAAGACGCTCGCCAAGAAGCTCCGTCCGTTTATCACCGTTACCGACCCTTCTGCCAAAGCTGTGGAGGGCGAAGCCGACCCCAAGCTGAAAGATACAGAGCAGGTACCTTTGTTGTACCCAGGCGGTATAGATGTCTTTATGCAAAACGAGGTGCTACCCTACGCTCCCTGATGCTTTACGTGGACGAAGATGCAACCGTTGTCGGCTACGAACTCTCGTTTACCAAATACTTCTACAAGCCTCGTGCAGCTGCGCTCTATAGCCGACATCAAGGCGGATATTCGCGCCATCGAAAAAGAATACGGATGGACTGCTGGAAGAAATTTTTAAGTGATAGAGGTTAAGTGTTAGGTGTTAAAATGTTAAGTAATCAACCATGGATAGTAAAGGCGAGATAAAGATTTATCAGTTGCAGGACGGGCAGACGACCATCGACGTGCGACTGGAGAACGAGACGGTGTGGCTGAACCGTAATCAAATAGCTACACTGTTCGACCGCGATGTGAAAACTATTGGTAAGCACATCAACAATGCGCTCAAGGAGGAACTGGAGGGCGAAGTGGTTGTCGCAAAAATTTGCGACAACCACTCAGCATGGTGCTTTGGAAGGCAAGACGCAGACCCACATGACAGACTATTATAATTTGGAGATGATTACGTCGGTGGGCTATAGAGTAAAATCGAAACGTGGCATAGAGTTCTGTCGATGGGCCAACACCGTGCTGAAGGAATACCTCGTCAAGGGCTATGCCGTCAAGAACGACCTTGCCCGCCAGCGATGCTGCTCTATCTCGTTACTAAAAAGCACAGTTTTAGCGATGGCAACAAGCGCATTGCTGCCACGCCCTTCCTATGGTTCATGAACAACAACGGCATTCTCTACAACCCTGACGGCTCTAAGCGTATCGGCGACAACACCCTCGTGGCACTCACCTTGATGATTGCGGAGAGTCGGACGGAAGAAAAAGACACCATGGTAAAGGTGGTGGTGAACCTCATTAACAAGAAAAAAACGTATGAAGCAATATCCAAAATATAAAGACTCGGGAGTAAGCTGGATTGGAGAAATACCAGAAGGGTGGAAGTGTACCCAAATCAGAAGGTATCTTAGCTGTGTTTGTACTGGTGCTACACCTCCTGGTACAGCAGAAAAATACTATTCCAACATAGGTACTCCATGGTTTACTCCTGGGGATTTCAAGGACTTTTAATGTGCTTAAAGACTCTTCAAAATATCTTTCTGAAGAAGGAAATGACATAATGAAGAAATATCCAGCCAATACTATCCTTATGATAGGAATAGGAGGAACTATGGGGAAGGTGGCTTTTAAGCCCGATGGAATGTTCTTTTAATCAACAAATTAATGCGCTTTTTGACAAAAGGAGAAATAGATAATAAGTTTGTTGTGTATTATCTTAAAATTGAAAGAGACAATATCTTCAATACAGCCAAATTCACAACTCTCCCCATACTAAACCAATCAGAAACAAAAAGGATCCCCATCGTTGTACCCTCCTCTCCGAGCAGCACGCCGTAGTATCTTACCTCGACAAGAAGACCGCTCAGATAGTATCGTTTCATCACCGAGGCGGGAGCGAGAGATAGAGAAGCTAAACGAACTGAAGCAGGCACAGATAGCCCACTTGGTGATGCACGGCACCAATCCCGATGCACCCCATGAAGGATAGCAACATCGTATGGATAGGACAGGTACCAGAGCATTGGGAGGTAAGGAAAATGAAATTTCTTTTTGACGAGCGCACAGAGAAAAACCATCCCGAAGAACCAATACTTTGTGCCACTCAAGCTCATGGTGCGATCCCTCAATCAATGTATGACAATCGAGTGGTTGTGGTGAATACGGGCTTCCAGAACTTAAAGTTTGTGGAGGTTGGTGATTTCGTTATAAGTTTGCGTTCGTTTCAAGGAGGCATAGAGTATGCACATTATCAAGGCATCATCAGTGCTGCTTATACTATCTTTACGTTCAAAGGGTGATTTAACCAATGATTATACAAGATACTTGTTCAAGTCATTTCCTTTTATACAGCTCCTTAAGACCTGTGTGAAGGGTATTCGAGAAGGGCAAAATATCAACTATGATATGCTAAAGAATAATTATCTATTTGTTCCTCCAAAACAAGAGCAGACCGCCATTGTCTCTGCCATCAACAGTCTAAATAAAAAGGATTGATATGCTTACCTCACAGCTTGTCGATCAGATAAACCACCTGAAGGAGCTGAAGCAGCGCATCATCAGCGATGCAGTAACAGGCAAAATTGACGTGAGGGAAGTAAACAATTAAAGGCAAAATAAAATGACTACAGATACATCAGAGAAAGGTTTGGAGGAAACGATAGAAAGCGTTCTCCTCAACAGCGGGTACGAAAAGCGCACAAGCAAGGATTTTAATACCGATTACGCCATTGACGAGGGTATGCTGCGCACCTTCCTTGAGAGCACCCAACGCGACAAGGTACAGCGTGCTCGCATCTACGACAGTGAGGTGAACACCCGTAAGTTTTACGAGCGGCTGCGGGGGCAGATTACCCAGCGTGGCATCGTGGATGTGCTGCGCCAGGGCGTGGAGCACAATGCCACCAAGTTTATTTTGTACTTTCCCACGCCGCTCGATGCCAACTTGCAGGCAAAGGCGTTGTACGAGAACAACCACTTCTGCTGTGTGCGCCAGTTGCACTACTCCAAGCTTCACCCCGAACTGAGTATCGACATGGTGCTGATGCTCAACGGTCTGCCCATCATCACCATGGAGCTGAAGAACGACCTCAGCTGTCAGACCGTGGCCGATGCTCATACACCAGTATCGCACCGACCGTGACCCCAAAAGAACTGCTGCTGCAGAAAAAGCGATGTGCCGTACACTTTGCCGTGGACGACAACGAGGTGATGATGTGTACAGCCCTCAATGGCGAAGCATCGTGGTTTCTGCCCTTCAACAAAGGAGTAGATGACGGTGCTGGCAATCCCGTGAACCCCAACGGGCTGAAGACTGCCTATCTGTGGGAAGAAATTCTGCAGAAGGCGAGCCTGAGCGACATACTGGAGAACTTTGCACAGGTGGTGAAAGAGAAAGACGAGGACACGGGCAAGACGAAGGAGAACGTGATCTGGCCCCGCTATCACCAGTTGGAGTGTACACGTGCCCTGCTTGCCGACACCCGTGTAAGCGAGAGCGGTCGCCGCTACCTCATACAGCACTCCGCAGGGTCGGGCAAGAGCAACACCATCACCTGGACAGCCAAGCAGCTGGTAGACCTGAAAGAGGCTGACGGCATCACGCCCCACTTTTGAGAGTGTGCTGGTCATTACCGACCGCGTGGTGCTCGACAAGCAGATACGCGATAACCTGCGCTCGTTTATCACCAAGAAAGACATCGTGACGTGGGCCGACGACAGCGAAGCACTGAAAGAGGCGCTGAACAAGGGCAAGAAGGTCATCGTGAGCACGGTGTGCAAGTTCCCGTTCATCTTGCAGACTATCGGCACCGAACTGAGGAACAAGCGTTTTGCCGTCATCATCGACGAGGCACACAGCAGTCAGAGCGGCGACATGGCAAGTGCCCTCAACAAGGTGCTCAGCGGACACGGACTGAAAGGCGTGAGCATGGAAGACAATGAGGAGGGGCTCAACACACTGATGGAACACGTGGTGGAAGGCCGACTGATGGCAAAGAATGCCAACTTCTATGCCTTCACTGCCACGCCCAAGAACAAGACGTTACAGATGTTTGGCGACGAATACATCAAGCCTGATGGAGAAAGGGCATCGTCCCTTCCACCTCTACAGCATGAAACAGGCCATAGAGGAAGGGTTTATCCTTGACGTTACGAAGAATTACACCACTTACGACAGCTTCTACAAGATACTGAAGAATACCGAGGCAAACCCCATGTTTGACAAGCGATCGAGGCTGCCAAGAAGCTCCGTGCATGGGTGGAGAGCCGTCCCGAAACGGTAAAGAAGAAGGCACGCATCATGGTGGAACACTTCCACGAGAGCGTGTGCCACAAGATAGGCGGTGAGGCACGGTGCATGGTGGTATGCAATGGTATAGAGCGTGCCATCGATTACTTCTTTGCCATCAAGCGACTGCTGGCTGAGCGCAACAGCCCCTACAAGGCAATCATTGCCTTCTCGGGCACGAAGGAATATGGTGGCAAGAGCTACGACGAGGCACAACTCAACCAGTTTCCCTCGTCGAAGATAGAAAAGACATTCAACACCGATGGCTACCGCTTCCTCGTCGTGGCCGACAAGTTTCAGACAGGTTACGACAACAAGCTGCTCCACACCATGTATGTGGATAAGACGCTGAGCGACATCAAGGCGGTACAGACACTCTCGCGCCTGAACCGTGTGCACCCGCTGAAGAAGGATACCTATGTGCTCGACTTCGTGAACTCGGCAGAGGATATAGAGAAGTCGTTCCAGAAGTATTACAAGCAGACATCGCTGAGCCATGAGACCGACATCAACAAGGCTAGCGACCTGCTCGACATCTGCGACCAGAGCCTGGTCTATGAACAAGAAGAAGTAGAGGACTTCAACCAGAAGTACTGGTGCGGTGCCGATCGCACAGAGCTTGATCCGATACTCGACACATGCCGAGAACGCTTCGTACAGATAGGCGAGGAAGACGGCGAAGACCGCCAAGCAGAGATCAAGGGAGCCATGAAGTCGTTTGTGCGTTTGTATGAGTTCATCGCCGCCCTGCTGCCCGAAGGTGTACCAGAGTGGGAAAAGAAAAACACCTTCTTCCACTTCCTGCTGCGCAAACTTCCGAAGCTGAAAACGCGAAGACTGGGCAGAAGGACTGTTGGAGCTGGTTGACTTTGACAAGTATCGCGTGACGAAGAAGACCGACGAGGAGATACGCCTGAAGAATGAGAATGCTGAGGTGGAGCCTATCCCGGTAGGACAGCCGGGCGGTGGGCAGCCCGACCCTAACATGGAGACGCTCGACAAGATAGTGGACGACTTCAACACCTTCCTCGGTGGCATAGAATGGAAGGATACCGACACGGTGAAGCAGCAGTACACCCAGGCTGCCAGCTCGCTCCAGGTAAACGACGAGGTGCGTGATGCATTGCTCAACAATGATGAAGACACCAAGATGCAGGTAATACACGACAACATGTCAGACATCATCGGCATTCTCACTGCAAATGCCAGCGAACTCCAACTACGGTATGCCACTGACCCGAATGTGCGCCAGATTATTGACGCTTCATTGCTCCAGCATTTGGAAGAACAGTTTAATCCTTCTTACAACGAGCAGCGGCTGAAAGAAAAGCTCAACGAGGCTTATGCTAGTGATTTCGCGGAGTTGTGCGGTGTGCGCTATCGTGCATTAACAGAGGTAATCGACTGGTATTTCAGCGTGTTGGAAGCTACGACAACCTCTAAGTTGGATGGTATCAAGTCGATCCGCCGTATCCTCAACCTAGCCTATCGCACAATAGGACGTGACGAGGATATGGAAGAGTGGCTGAAGTTGTTGTTGAGTGGTTTTGAACCCTACATGAAGAAGATATACTATCTCTGTAAAGGTAACGAACTGTCGCGTACAGACGGAGGCTTTGTCCAGTTCCTCGACGCAGCCAAGGCTGTCGGGGTAAACAAGTTGCATTACGATGTAGAGGATTATCTCAACCAGATGAAAACCTATTACGAATTTGTACACCAGCAGCGTAATGATACCACCCATCAAGCACCAGTCATCGAGCCACGCGACCTGAAGCCCGGCATACACACGACCGTGGCCATGTATCTCTATGCCACCACGATCAATATCACCGATATGGAGATGGGTGGAATGATTGATAGACCAACGAATAATAAGTCTCACTCTCATCCAGATTCCGCTCAACGAGGATACGAGCTGATTGATGATAGTAAGCAAGGATACTTCATAGCAGCGGAGCCTGGGCCAGGAGAGAAATAATTTCAAAGACATCTGGCACGCTCTTTAAGATATGCCAAAATAGAAAATCAAAAATTTAGAGGATTCATGGAATATACGACTCTTGCTCAAATTATGGTAAGGAATGGAGGGAAGATTAAATTTCCTCTATGGAAACTTCATGTACAAGAACAAGAATATCTTGACTTGAAAGACACACTAAGTGCCGCATATATTAGAGGTAATCTTGAAATGTATACCAGGGAAGCTGCTATTTTTTACGCAGAATGGTGGCGTCGAGAATATAACGGAGGGACTCCAAGTAAAGAGAGAGTTGCCCGTGCTGCTGGTATAGACGATCCTGAATTACTATTTAAGCAGGCAAAGCAAGCAATGCATGGATGGAAGTGCAAGGTGTATGGTGTTAATCGTCACATGTACTTCTATTCATTGTTGCTGCAAGGCGGTTTACCTATGAAGCAAATACAAAGCTCATGGGGAAACTACACGAACTTCTTAGAGCGTGCCATGATGGAATTGATAACTCGGGGTGTTTCCAATTGGGAAGACACGTCTATTTTTGAGACCTTGGATTGTGTTAAATACTTACCGAAGTCATTCCAAAATGAGTGTATCTATAATGTAAGTATGCAGGTAGTAAGGTCTATTGTCGAAGACAAATCTGATATTCTCCCGTATGATATAAAAGAAGAGCGATTTAAGAAACTGAATACCAGTTTACAAAAAGATATATTCTCATCGTAGGAAAGCAAATCCAATGGCTTTTTCTTGGTCCTTGAAAATATCTAATGAAAAAGCCCATCTCCTCTACAGCTTGAATGCACAAAATAGCTTACGTTCCGATGTGTTGTCCATAGCACCTTCGGTCTATAGGTTTGAAATACATGTTTCCGGGAAAAATTTGTGGCACGGTATGCAAGAGTTGAGCATAATGAAGATTATTCGCTATACACCTGCGTAAGCAAAGATAGTGTTGTCATTGAATGGTTGGGAGAGCAGCTTGTTCCCGTAAAATTATTACTGGATAATGGAGAAGAAAGGCTAATTACGGTTAGTAATTGTTATGCACCAGACTTTTCAACCCCACAGACATTCATAAAGAATGGTGATGATTATGTACAGCATGGTACATCCGATACAGATAACATTATCATTTTTGATGACAACTGGAGTATAATTGATGGCCAAACAAAAAGGCGCATCACTTTGTTAGATAAAGAATACTTCTATGTCGTCTTCAATGATACGATACGTTTGCAGAATATGCAAGGAGAAATCATGACCTATGATAATGTATTTTCTACCTATCATGCAGAATATCGTTACAATATAGCATCTTGGTGTCTGAATAGCACAGAGAATTTCCTCACATCAGTTCCTTTAATCAACGTTTTTAATGAAAAATGGCGAGAATTGTACTCATAATGTCGAAAAATGTTATAGGACAAGAGGCACTGGATGTGGATGGCAACCCCTGAAAGAACTTGAAGGGAGCATTCCTCAAAGTATACAAATTCGAGTAAAATATCCTGACGGAAAGGAAGATATCCGTTCTTTCTTCTATTTGGGTGATGTAAAGTATATTACATCAGATGCTACTCTTTACGATGCCGATATTAAATGGGAAAAATAGCAACAATATCAGAATCTCTTGTTTAGATTTGGAAGGAGTTGATGTAACATCTAATGGGAACAATTCTTTTCACCTACATCGAACAGAAGACAATAATGTTTTCCCTTCTGTTTGTACTTTCGTCATCTTTGCCCCTGCTTGTTCTCCAACAAAATTGGTAATTTCTTCACCTTTTTAAAGGATTGGCAGTCCTCGATAGTGAGGGAAAAGAAGTTGCTAATGGTGCAATGCTTTTGTACCCAAAAACTTATATAATTATAAAGTTTTTGCACAAGGTATTGGGGATATAACTATCAAACTAAGCTACATTAGCGATGATATAGAAGATACAAAATCATTAGAAATTCATCGTCCTTCAAATGGAATCATGTCTTTGAGCGACATAAACGATCTACTTGACAGATTGTTTATGCTATATGAAAGACGTGCCTTTAATCGAAGTTCGTTTGTAATGGTAACTATAAAAAGGCTCTTATGGAAGTTATAAGAAATCATTTAGAGTTCGTCATTATTCATTGGATACGAAAATGTTATGCCCAGACTCATGTGTGGTAATGGATATAGATGATAATCCTGACGATGAAATATTTACACGTCCACAGAATTATTCTGGGCGACTGTTGGCTTGTATTGTCGGGCAACGATCAAACGCTTGGGAAGTATTACCTTTGCGTGAAACAACAGATTCTACGAAGTTTGAATTTCCCGACCCTGACATAGCCAATCAATTCATAGTGTTCTCTGACAAGAATGACAGAGATAGAGTAATTCCCCGATATTACAACTTAGAAATTCCAGATCTTACCGTGGCACAACGAATTGCCACCAGAAGAGCCCGACTAAAAGAATATGAGAATATATTGGAGTCCGCTTCTTTATCCAGTGAAAAATGGGACGAAGTGTTTCAATGCTACAAAGTCGTCACTGAAAACAATCTCGTCTTTTCAACATTTGATTGCTTCATTAGTATTGCTAAAAGTCCTAAACTCATTGCCAAATTTGTTCTTGGCCTTTGCTATAATGGGTATAGCGACAACAGTATCTCTGATTTTAACCGATACGCAGGCGAACTTGCGTTCGCTTTGCATTGGATCCGGCCTGAGATATGGAAAGGTGTTCTTCAATTTATCAACACACTTGGTGAATTGGAGCAAAAATATCTGAGGAATGATGTTTTTAAGTTTATGACAGATGTTTTTAAGACAGAATTGTATCAAGGGCAAGCAAATGAGTTTTCATTATTCCTTATGTCGAATAAAAATAAAAGCACGAGGAACATTTTACCTTTCAGATTTGCGTGAGTATAAGGCAAGTATTCATGGGGTATCTGATACAGGTCAGGATCGCCAACAACAAAAATTGTTTTTGAGCAAATATTTTTTTCCGGAATTCTCTAAAGATACGCTGCCATGGCAAAAGGTTGCTATGTTATGTCCTGTAAAGATAGCAGAACTTCTGACAGAGAACATTGATGATGTCAATTTCTGGGGAGATGAGAATGAAGAGTTAAGACGGGTTATTAATTTTTATCGTATTTATGCTACAAAAGACGTATTCACGGATTCTAATTAAGGCACTCTCAATATATATAAATTTATAACGATATGGAGTATTCTAAGTTTTATAGGATGCTAACCGCATCATGGTTAATACTTTACTGTCCATTTGGTTCAAAGGGAAAGGCAAGGAGCAAATTTATTTGCGTGAAATCTTGACAAAACGTGAGTCTTTGATGTCGGAGCCCATCTTCCAAACGGTATTTCCATGGGAGCAGTCAACTGAAAGTTTTTCTGACCATGCGTCAAAGTTGAAGATATTAGACGAAAAAATTCGTAAAAGCAATTTCTGACGAATGTCTGACCGGTGAGGAACAGAACTTTCCTGCAGAGCGTCGCCCTTATCTCCATCAAACGAAGGGCTGGGATTGTATGCTTAACAAACACAAGACTATTGTGGTTACAACTGGCACTGGCTCAGGAAAGACAGAGTGCTTTATGATTCCAGTTCTTCAAGACTTATATCGGCAGCGGATTAAGAATCCACTCGATAGTGGGGTTCAGGCAATCTTTATATACCCGTTAAATGCTTTGATGAAAAGCCAGCAAAAACGTATTAATGCGTGGTGTAAAGCCCTCGATCCAAACATCACCTATGCCATTTACAATGGTGATACAAATAATCTTGAGAAGAAAGAACCAAATATCAAAGAAAAACGAGCGTATAAAGAAAGCTCTACCGGAATTGGTGTACCGCCAGCAAATCAGAAGTACACCTCCACAAATCATGTTTACGAATCCAACAATGTTGAATTATATGTTAGTTCGCCAAGAGGACCAGCCAATAATTCAAAAATCTCGTGGTAAACTCCGTTGGATTTTACTTGACGAAGCCCATTCATATTCAGGCTCTGCCGCTTCAGAATTAGCTCTTCAAATTCGGCGAATAATAGATGCGTTCGGCGAAACTGTTGATGATGTGAATTTCGCTGCAACATCTGCAACAATTGGTGATACATCTCGATCCAGCAATTAAGTTGAAGTTGAAAACCTTTGTTCATAGACTTACTGGAAAGCCTATTGATACAATAGAGGTAATTGATGGTAAAAGAATTATTCCTGAATTAAATAAAGAACAGGCTGATAGAGACATAGAAGATGTTAATAATATGATTGGGGATAGTAGTCTCAATTTGAAAACTGTAGAACATTTGCGTCGGAAAATAAACGAATCAAATGGGCTCACAACGTCTCAGTTGACATATTTTATGCCTCCATCAGCAACCATAGATGAACGCTTGAAGGTTATAGATAAACTTAGCGAGGCTATGATTCCTACTCGTGCTCACTTCTTTATACGGTCAATTAATGGTGTTTACGTTTGTACTAATCCAGACTGCAACCGTGACAAGGCCATACACCCTTCATTGGGCAGTATGACAACTTACCAAAGTAATGTTTGTCCTGATAAAGATTGTAGGCAACCTATGCTTGAGGTAGCTACTTGTCCACAATGTGGGCAAGTACTTGTTGTTGGCGAAGAAAATGTTGTGACAGGAAAAGATGACTATGGGAAAATCCGTATGAAGACTATCGACAAATCTTTGGAGCAAAATATTTTCGGTCAAGATATAGAAGATGATAATCTGGACGATTATGGAACAGATACCATAAGTACTACACCAGATGTGTACGAAGGTTTTGTCTTAGCAAAAGTCGATGATAATATCTATGTGGATCCAGAACATGTACAATTCACTACCTTAAAAAATGGAAGGCTAAAGGTTGATGACAAACAAACAGAAGATTCCTTTTCTTTTGTTAGGGAGTCAGGTGGATACCGTTGCCCACATTGTGGGAAAGGGGTTTCCAACGGAGTATCTTTACGGGCGAGCTCGTCTTTTCTGAGTCGAATTCTGGCTTCTACACTTCTAAACGCAACAGACCCAGCGAAAGATAATCATGATACAGAAGTAACCTACGGTGGGCGCAAATACTTGTCATTCATGGATAATCGTCAGGATCTGCTAAGGTTGCTATGTCTATTAATCAGGATGTTGAGCGTAACTGGATAAGAACAGCTATTTATCATACTCTCCTTAATATGTCTGCACCCAAACAACCTACAGATGATGTTCGAGACATGATTAAGGATATAGAGCATAAGTTATCTGTAGGAGAGAAAGTACCAGGATATTTGATGAACATGTACAAGGATGCCGTAGCATCGTCGGTGGTGAAATATAAGTCGTTCGGATGGGGCGAGGTCAAGCGAAGCCCGACACTTCAAGATTCTCAGCTTAGATTATTATTCTCACACCTGATGAACCTAAGCAAAAGGAATTTCAATAATAAGGGGAATTACATCGATGCTATGTTCTTAGACCAATTTGGCTGGATTCCAAAAATATGGAAACTCCTTGGAAAATATGGGACTGGTAAGGCTAGTTTACCCTACTATCTCAAATGCTCATGTCCCACCATGCGTAGGCGATAAGTTTACGGATAAAGACTGGCAAGACTTCTTGGTCATTTGTGTTGATTATTTTATTAGAGCGGGCAGGCACTATTTCATACCCGCAGAACTTAGCCATTATCTCACTCAGCAGATTAGAGCAAACGCAGTTTACCCTTCGGATTGTACTTTGACATATAAAAGTAAACAGGGTAATGTTGTTGATGTCAAAAAATGGATACCAGGAGTAAAACTAGTCGGTGAAAAAGGAAAAAAGCAGCATCGAATAATACTCCTACTCTGTGCTGCATTAGGTTATTCTGGTGAATTAAATCAAGAGCAAGAGAATACGATCAATCAACTTTTGAAAGAGGCTTGGAAATTCTTGACAGAATATGTGCTGGAAAAGGTTGATAGTGAAAATGATGGATATGTCATCAATCTCATGGACGAGAATAAGGTTCGGCTTCAACTTATAAAGCAAGCATGGGTATGCCCTATAGATAATGTTCCTGTTACAACAATTTTGAAAGGATATAGTCCTCGTATAACAGGTATATTGGCAAACTCTACTTTTGCGCATTATAAAGTAAAAGATGATGCCCAGATCACAATGCCTTATTTTCCTTTTGCTTGTCACAGAAAAACAGAAGGAGATAGGACTACTGACGTTTCTGACGAGGAAATAATTGCTTGGGTTAATAACAATTTAAATAATATTGAAGAAAAAGGGTTGCTTTCCAATCTACATGAGTCCATCTTCTTATATCGACCGATATTTATGGCAGCTGAACATTCTGCACAAATAGACCATTCAACATTAAGTAAATATGAGCAGGCATTCAATGCTGGGCATATTAATATACTTTCGTGTTCGACTACGATGGAAATGGGTGTTGACATAGGGGGTATTGGTGAAGTCGTGATGAACAATGTTCCGCCCAAGCCATCAAATTATCAACAAAGAGCTGGCCGCGCAGGAAGAAGAAATGAGACAAAGTCAATGGCAGTAACATTCTGTGCTCCTACCCCTATAGGTACATCAACATGGAATGCTCCCATGTCGATGTTATCCCATGATAATGAACTGCCAACATTAAAGTTTGAAAGTCAGCAACTTGTACAGCGGCATGTAAACTCATTGTTGCTTACAGATTTTGTGCAACAGAATATTAGGACTAGTGTTAATGTTACCACGAAATTAAGAGAATTCTTTGATAACACCCCTAGTAGATATGATGCTTTTTCAGATTATCTGTATCGTATAGCTAATGGTATGGATAATAAGATGAATGATTCATATATAGCATTAACTCGTGGTACGGTTTTTGAAAATAAAACTGAGTTAAAAGATGCTGCCGTAAATGCGCTTTTCAAACTTCAATACATAAAGAAAATTTATGAAAATAGATTAAGTGCCTATGAAATGCAGTTAAAAAGATGCGAGCGGACGTCAACAAAAGGCTATAGAAAATGCATTAGGCAATTATAAGGATAGCTTTCTGCTTGGTTATCTAGCAGAAAATGGCTTTATTCCAAGTGCTGGAATGCCAACAGGATTAGTTCCTTTTACGAAGGATGTTTATTCAATGCACAATGATTGGTACAAAGACAGTGGGAGCCATAGAGATATTACTCAGCATCTCAGCTAGCTATTTCAATGTATTCCCCAGGACGACAAGTTGTTATAAATGAATTAGCATATCGGTCTGAAGGAATATATCTTAAAACGGATTATAATAAGGCTGGGAGATTTGCATTACAAAGATGTAGCCATTGTGGTTTTGCCACAATAGCCCCTACATCTGTTGGAGATGAATGTCCCGTATGCCATCACCATGAAATGCATGGATTAAAAGATGTATATGGCAAGTTATCTCCATTTACAGAGGTAATAGAGCCTGCGGGATTTACGGTTGCATTTACATCGGCACCCAAAAGAAAAATAGAAGATGCAGGAGCAGCCATTACCCAGCCTTTGCTATTAGAAATGCAGCCATGGAGAAATGAAGGAACTAATAATGCCAAGGTACTGATGAGAAAAGGGTCAGAGAAGTCCAAAATTCTATTCTACAATTATGGGGCAGGAACGGGCTTCGCACTTTGTAGCCACTGTGGTAGGATGGTAACAGAAGACCCTACAAATGACCATCCTTTATCAAACCATATTAGCCTTTTTAGATAATACAAGATGTGTTGGAAATGAGCGTGACAATATAAGACGTCATGTCCTATTAACAGCAGAATATCCAACTGATATAGTAGAGATGAAGTTTTATGATGATGAAAAGCAAGAGATTAAAGACATCTCCACTTTGTATTCACTGGGTACGGTTATAACACAAGAACTATCAAAATACCTTTGGTGTTCGTGATGATGAAATATCTTTCGGATATAATCAGGACTACAACTCCATTTTTATCTTTGACACTGCACTTGGCGGTTCAGGCTATTCAGTGCATCTGCCTGAATATAAGAATATCATATTTGAGAATGCATTAACAGCACTAGAATCATGCAATTGTGAAAGAGCATGTCTGAAAATGCCTTATAAATAGGCGTACTCAATGGTATTCTAACTATTTAGATCGCCATAAGGCTATTGAATGGTTGAAGATGGAAAGAAAGAGCCGCACTGCGCCAAAAAGAAATAAAGGCTATTTTTTTGATGATGCAGTAACAATGACTGGCGACTTCGTTTCTGAAATCAGCCGTCTTGATTCTGATGACAATATCGAGTCTGTAACAGTTTTTTTGTTGATCCTAACGTTGATGAATGGGAAGATGACGAATTTCCCCTATCAGCTTCACTGTTTAACAGGCATTTCACCACAAATTTGGTTTCTAATAAGACGATGTTAGATGCTCTAAGAGTAAGCCCTAACAAGATAGCCTTGTTGGGAACAATCTATAAAAGGGGCATTAAGACAACCGACATGATAGCACAACCATATAAGCCATTGATGATAGTAAAACTCATGGATGGCTCTTTACGGTTATATTTCACGTTAGAAGGCTCAATTGCTTATAATGAACATTGGGGAGAATGCGAAAATATATATTATACCTCACATGACATTATTTTCAATACGTTCGACATCGAACTTGATACAATTCTCTCACAAGGGGATGATATTACAAGTCTTATTCGGCTGAAAGATGACGCATGTCAAATTAGTGATTTACTTAGTCTATTGACTAAACAATATGAGGAAAAATGGTCTGCAATAAAATCCTTTATTGAAGGGAAAAATGTGGACGTTTCCTATAATGAGAAATATTTAAACACGCCATTAGGCTGCATGATTCTAGCAAATATGGTTAAGGCTATCCCTAATGTGCTTAGAGTAAGGCTTGGCTCTGTTAAATGTTATTTCCCAAAGCGGCTCAATAATTCCAATAACTGGGGAAACAAACTTATGGATAACTTCTATGATGCTGCAGAAAGAAATGATTATCTTACTGCATGTATTGACCAATTAGTTAATAAAAATGTCCAGATTACTATGTTAGAAAAAAACAGCCACATTTTCGTTGGATAGATCTGAAAGGTCCAGATTTTACACTTTCAATTTATCCCGATGGCGGTATTGCTAATGGTTGGAAGTTACGCTATAATGACAGTCAAAAGAAATATGACGACGTAAATTATCATGAGAAATTAATGCTTTTCAATGTGAACACACATGGGCATCCAATATATTATTGACTTCCACAAGTCTAATGATATTGGTTAAAAACTTTCAACAATGCTGGATTGCTGCGTTATTGCACAATAACTTTGCATCGAATATTAAATTATAGTGGATTATGGCAACCAATAAGAATGCACAGATAAGATACCAGGCACTGGACAGATGTTTGAGCAACTGGAGTCGTCGGTACTATATTGACGACTTGGTAGATGCTTGCAATGAAGCGCTTTACCTTTACAATGGCGAAGGGAAGAAAGGGGATGGCGTTAGGAAACGCCAGGTACAGGAGGACTTGAAATTCATGCAAAAGCGAAGAAGGTTACGGAATGATGATTGACGCCATACGTGACGGCCATAAGATGTACTATCGCTACCATCATCGTAATGACTCTATCAGTGAGCGACCTTTTAACCAAGAAGAACAGAACATCGTATCAGATGCTCTGATGTTGCTTAAACGTTTTGAGGGGGTACCCCAGTTCGAATGGCTGATGGATGCTGACAAGAAATTGTATTCTACCAGTCAACTGGGAAAAGATGTGCGTTCGGTAGTTAGTTTCCAACACAATCCTTATCTGAAAGGTATGGATAAGGACTATTACAAGCAGATTTTCGATGCCATTGTCAACAGACAGGCTCTGGAGATTTGCTACCATCCTTTCGGTAAGGAGGCTTCGGAGCTTGTGGTGAGTCCGTACCATCTGAAGCAATATAATAATAGGTGGTTCCTTATCGGTAAGCAAAGCGACTTTGTTGGACTGACCAACTATGCCATTGACAGGATAGACGGTATTAAGGAAATGGGCCGCAAGAAGTTTGAACCACTGGACGAAGACTTCAACTTCGATGAGTATTTTGAGGATGTCATTGGTGTATCAGTTGAAGATGTGCCAGTTGAGGACGTTGTAATATATGCCAACGATAAGGCTTTCAACTATATCTATACCAAACCTCTCCATGAATCACAGGTAGCCAGAGGTGAACGAACTGAGGATGGAAGAAGAATCATAACTCTGAAAGTGAAAGACAACTATGAACTGCGGGCATTGTTGCGTTCTTTTGGGAGCCAAATAGAGGTGATAAAGCCAGCCTCACTACGTGAAAAGATGAAGAAAGAGGCTGATACCCTATCTAAAATGTACTCTGACGAATAAAAATCCGCAATAACGCAGAATGTCTGCACAGTTAGTGATTACCTTTGCATTGTAATTTTTAATAAGTTTGTTTATGAGCGAGATTAAATGTCCAAAGTGCGGTGCTATTTTCACCGTTGACGAAGCTGATTATGCAGCTATCCTTAATCAAGTTAAGAATGATGCTTTTGAGGCAGAGATAAATCAAAGACTTGCTGAACTTCATAAGCAGCAGGAGGCAGAGCAAGCTACAGTTATCTTAAAAACCGAGCAAGGGTACAAGGATAAGTTGTCGGCAAAGGATACAGTCATTGCCGGCAAAGATACTGAGATAGCAAAGCTAAACGAGCGCCTGAACAGTATTGCCCAGACAAAACAGCTCGAAATGAAAGAGCAGATATCTGACAAAGATACCGAAATTACCCGCTTGGAAGAGAAAATCGCAAGTCTGCAGAGTAGTAAGCAGATGGAGATTGATAACAAGGTGGCAGAGAAGGACAAGCGTATACTTGAACTTGAAGCATCATTGCAGCAGAAGGCTAAAGACCAGGAACTTGCTGTGATACAGGAGAAGACCGCCCAACAGGACACCATACAGCAGAAGCAACAGCGCATCACGGAGCTGGAGGCAAAACTCACCGAGAATGAGGCAAAAGCTGCGCTCAACGAAAAAAACATGAAAGACTATTACGAGCGCAGCCTGAAGGACAAAGACGAAGAGATAGAACGCTATAAGGACTTCAAGACTCGTCAATCAACCAAGATGATTGGCGAGGATTTGGAGATACATTGTCACAATGAATTTGATAATGCACGGTCGCTCGGACTATATCCAAATGCCTATTTTGAGAAGGACAATGATGCCAGCAATGGGAGCAAGGGTGACTTTATCTTCCGGGACTATGACGGTGATACGGAATATATCTCCATTATGTTTGAGATGAAGAATGAGGCAGACACGACTTCCACTAAGCATAAGAATGAGGACTTCTTTTCCAAACTTGACAAGGATCGTACTGCCAAGGGATGTGAATATGCCGTACTCGTAAGTATGCTGGAGCCAGAGAGTGACCTATATAATAATGGTATAGTGGACGTGAGCCACCGTTACCCTAAGATGTTCGTCATACGTCCACAGTATTTCATGCCCATCATTTCGCTTTTAGCCAAGGCGTCGAGAAATGCTGTGGATTATAAGCGGCAGTTGGCTATCGTCCGTAACCAGTCGGTTGATGTAACCAACTTTGAGACAAAGCTCAATGAGTTCCGCAACGGCTTCAGTCGTAACTATGAATTGGCCAGCAAGAAGTTCAATACAGCTATCGCCCAGATTGACGAGTCTATCAAGCATCTACAGAAGGTGCGTGAAGCCTTAGTCGGTTCTGAAGACAACCTTCGCTTAGCGAATAAGAAGGCTGACGAGCTGACTATTAAGAAGCTTACCTACAACAATCCTACAATGAAGGAAAAGTTTGAAGAAGCAAGAGGACTTGAGTCTGAAAGTCAAGAGGTGTAAATAGAAATAGGTATCCTCGTTTATTTGAGGATACCCAATACCAATAAGAATATGATTTACGACGGATGGCTAAAGATACAAGACTGGTTCCATGAACGAAGTCTTATCTATGACAAATATTCCAAATCGATTCCAAAGAAACCTGATGTGATAAACGTCGATTTCCAGAATTTACGATATGGATGGCTGGAAATGGTTTTTAGAATCAATGGTCAAAAGCAGCTGATGATACCTTTAAGCGATTTATACGATCCGCTACAGGATATAGTACAATGGCTGGAAGCAATCATAGATTTGGGTAATGGAAATCCATACTATGAGCATACGTTGCATATAGACAGCGAAGGCACCCATATCTTTATGCACTATGAGTTAGTTGAACTTCCTGAATTTGGTAGCGTAGAAGACCAAAGAGGATTGTTTGTTGTATATTGTTCGACTTTAGAAGATAAAGAACAAACGGTCTCTGCTATTTGTTCACCCGTTAATTTAATAAAAAGCATCTATTTGGCACTCCTAAACTTCTTTGCTTTTCATAACAATGGACAATACGATGAAGAATATCTTATTGAGAATTGGTCGATGCCGCACGGAGAAGTTTCCACCTCCCTCGAACTTTACAATAATGTTAAGTCTACCAAATTAGAGTGGTATACAGCCCAAAAGGACTATGATGCTTTGGTTTGACAAGAGCTTCGTAAAGCCAACTATTAAGAAAAATCATATTGTTCTGTTCAGATGATGGAGGCTCATTTTGGAATCGTGATGGATCCCGTTTGACTGATGAAGCGGAATTAGGGATGGATGAGCAAATGCCAAATGATGTTTCAATATCAACCCAGACAAAAAAATATTCTTGCACCACAAAGGGAAGGGTCTAAGTCTGAGTTTGGGGTTGACATAAAATTCCTCATAAAACTGCGTATGAGCTTGAAAGATGATGTCGATTTGTTTTTGGTAGTAGGCCTATCAATGGACATTTGGCAAAGTTTGAGTTGCTGCCAAACTATCGACTGTGGCAAAAAGGAGAGCATTCTGGGCTGAGGTATAGAAAAATAAAAAAAACAGATAATGCAGTATAGATTTAAAGACGTTGAAATTGGAGTAGATTCTCCTTTTTAAGGAGGACAAGTTAGACGAGAAAAGTATGCCAATATATTGACAAACATTATTGCTCATGACCATGAGGGCTGTGTAATAAGTCTTAGTGGCGCATGGGGCTGGCAAAACCACATTTGTAAAGATGTGGAAACAAATGCTGAAGAACAAGGGGTATAAGACCATCTATTATAATGCTTGGGAATCAGATTTTGTTGAAGATCCTTTAGTTGCAATGATCGCAGAAGTTGGCGAATTAAGCCAAGAAGAAAAATTCAAAGATTTGTTTGCATCTGTAATAGCTAATGCTGGCAAAAATAACTTTGGCTAGCAACACCCAAAAAATAGTGAAGCATATTGTGGAAAAACATATAGGAAGTGATGCAGCTGATTGTATATCCGATATGCTTGAGGAAGGTGCATCTACTCTTAAAGAGCAAATAGATAAATACTATGAAAAAAGGAAGAGTCTTACTTCTTTTCGAGCACAATTAATAGGTTTGTAGACCAATTAACAGAGCAACCATTAATCTTTTTGTAGATGAATTAGATAGATGTAACCCACATCATGTCTGTAAAAGTACTGGAACGAGTAAAAGCATCTTTTCTCTATTCCTAATATTATATTTATCCTTTCTGTGGATAAGCAACAGTTAAGTAATTCTATTAGAGGGTATTTTGAAGTGACCGAATTGACGCAGAAGAGTACTTACGTCGCTTTATAGATATAGAATACTTCTTTACCAGAACCCAACTATGATTACTACATTAGGTATCTGTGTGACGATCTTAATTTCAAAGGCTTCTTTTTGGTAATAATTCTGATATGCCAAGTTCGGCTTATTCATTCTTTGAAGAGTTTGTTAGATCTCTTGTTAGTTGTAAAAAGCTAACGCTTAGACAGATGCAGAAATTGCTGGTATCTGTTCGATTAGTATATTGTTCACTCAATACGAATAGAGAGGAGCTGCCTGGGTTGATTCTGTTACTTTTATATATTAGAAGTTACCATTTGGGATTATATGAAGACATCGTTAATCATCAACTTACCTGTCAAAAAACTAGTTAGCGAGTTAGATAGGATATTGCCTAATTCACTTTTTGTACGAAAAATACTCAGAATATGATGTTCCAATTATTCTCTTCCCTTTTCTGTGATTTATTAGTTTATTATATGACTACAGATAGCTATAGTACAGAATCTAAGCTATGGAAAGTTGATGAGTCTGATACTAGTAAGTTGAATGTGTTCTTTACCTCTGAGCATTTTACGCCTGAAGATATTGCCCGATATGCAAAATCACTTAGACGGGGTAGTTCATCGAGACTGTCTTATGTTACCAACTTTATTGAATTGTCGGAAGAATTGAGATTAGAAGACTAGACTCAATAACATAAAAAGCACCAAGTGCAAGGGATAGTACGCGTAGCACAAATACTTCGCATACTGCCCTTTTATAAATCCCCTTTGTCCATTATAGCAAAGAATAACCGCCAAGCCCAACCACAAACCTATTACACCGTACTGATACATGAACAGGGTGGCTAAAAGGCATTTCGTTACCTTGTCTGGCTTGAAAATGTGGAATGTACAGATTAGTAGGATGCCGGAATACTCATAATCGACGTGTAGAAATATGGCGATGGTGCAAATAGTTATTATCAAAACTGCCCATAACAGGGGCTTTTTGCCGAGCTTATTGATACCCTCTATCACTATTAGCCCCAATAGTAGGGTAAAGAATACGTTGTGGGTATTATCGTGATTGAGCAGCCACCATGGTATTTTCAGATATAAGTGCAAAAAGCCAAGAGGCTTAGCGCATACTTCCTTGTGGAACGAGTATGGCCATACCCTCTACCAGTAGAAAGGCGAAGATGGGGAACGCCATTCTTCCCACCGTCCGCATCATGTCATACCCCCAAGTATTATGATCCATCAGGTAATAAGCGATATGGTCCACGGTCATGGATACCAACGCTATTACCTTAAGGGCACTGTCCGACAAACCTTTCCACTGATAAAGTACCATACTACTATTTGTTTTATTGTTTCTTTTTTCTGTCTTTACCCAAAAGTTCAGCTATCATCTCATCCACCTCGTCATTGACCCGCTTGAAGTTACGACCGAGCATGATTTCCTTCTCACGGTCGGAGGCAAACTGATAGATCTTCGGCAGGTCTGCATACAGTCTCTCCTCCTGTTTAATCTGCGCCATATCAAAGTGCGTCTTGCAGAAATACTTGGAAGTCTTAAACTCCTCCGACTTCTCGATGTCGAAGCCCTGCATCATACTACCCTCTGTAGGCGTGAAGTCACGAGCCGACTGACCAGCGAGCCAACCCGTGGCCATGTCCGCAATCTTGGCCGCTGGAACAAGATAGTCCATCCGTTCCGAGATAGATGTGGAAACCTTCTGGTCGTTGATGGTGATGGATTTGGAAGTCTGCTTCGCCTTGCCGAACACATCGTTCTGTGCCCATTCCAGTGTCTCCTTGTTACGGGCGGCCCCCATGAAGATATTTCCGCACGTGGTGATTATCTTCTGCATACCGTTCTTGCCATAGTCCGCCTCCAGCTGCGGCAGTTCCTGAAAGCCTAATGTCACCGCCACCTTGTTGCTACGCGCCGTACCGATCAGACGGTCAATCTTATGAAAGTATAAGGTCGGCAGCTCGTCCACAATGATGGACACAGGGATATTCCCCGGCTGTTCACACGGGTAACGAGACGGTTGAGTACCAACGCATTCAATGCACCCACAATCTGTTCCTTCTCCGGATCGTTGGCTATCACGAGATACGAAGGACTTGCTGGGTCAGAAATCTTCAGGTCGAAGTCATCTCCCGTAAAAATCCAGTAAGCTTCCGGCGACACCAACCGAGCCGCATTGACACGGAGCGTACCCACCATACCTTCGAGCTGGTCCATCGCCCTTGTTGGTATAAGCCGACTGGAACGGAGCCATGAGCGAGAGAATCTTCTGGTCCTGCATCAGGATGTCGAATACGTCACTGTACTGCTTGCCAAGGAAGGACAGCACGTGCGGCATATCCGAGTATTCGCCGGTGATGGTGTCCGGTTCCACCACCCTGCCCCTGCTCATCCTCATACCATGACGAAGTGATATGCACCCTCTGCCCGTTACGGCTGATATAAGTGAAGTCATTCAAATCCACGAACATACCGTCCTCATCTACAGACACATCGTGGCTCAACTCATCCACAAAGTCCAGTATCGTGTTGCCGTCCTTATCGACAGCCCGGTAGTCATGCCAGTTCTTCGTAATCAATTTCAGTTTCTTGCCCCTGTATTTGACATACCTCGTGAGCTTCTTGCCGTCCTTGAATCCCGTCGGGTGAAAGTTTACGAAGAAATAGATGATGGCAGAGAGGAAGTTAATGGCTGAGTTCTGAAAAACGCCTCGAGCCACCCTTCTTGTCGCCCCCTTTATTGAGCGATTCAAGCAAGGTCGCTGCCGTCTCTGCTGCCGCCGCCAAATCAGGGATATACTTTCGCTGAATAGGATTGATGCGGTTGGAATATTCCACATCGGTAAAGTTCACGATATGGAAACCACAGTTCTCTGGTAACCCTACCGAGTTTCTTGTTCTTGCAGTACTGATAGAACAGCGTCTTTCCCAATGTCGGAAACTTATAGTCGTACACCATCATGGCAAACCCCTTGGCCGCATGCTGACGGATAAACGGGTCGATGATGCCGAAGGACTTACCAGAGCCGGGTGTACCCAGTACGATGGTTCCACGGAAGGGATTGATAATGTTAATCCAGCCCTTGTGCATCCGTCTCTTGAAATAGTAAATCATCGGGATATTGACCGAATACGGATTCTCATTCAGTTCCTCCGACTGCTGGAACGATTCATTCTCGAAGTTGAAGCGGTCCTCTCCCAACTTATAGTTGTAGAAGCGCGAGATACCGTCCAGCCCCTGATGCAGGAGCATTGTACCGATGATGGAAGTCATGGCATAAAGGATGCGGTTGGTCGGAAAACCAAAAGAGACTCCTCCCCAGATGCCCTTATGAAACATCATGCAGAGTGCGATGAATGTGATGCCGATGCCGATAGGATAAAGCACCATCGTTTTGACATTGAACTTCAGTGCCTTCTGCGGACGTGTGCCGATACATGTCACACCGATGCGCATCAGTTCGACGAGCTTACACGATGCCACATTGTTGAACACTTTGAAGCGTGCGATGAGTTCCAAAAATAAATCCTGTGACACGGTTGTCCGCCGTGATGGGCAGATTCATGATCAGTTCCACTATCAGGAAAAGATAGATGCAGCTCCTGAAGATGTTGTACATCTGCTGCTGTTCTCTTGTCTCTTCTACAGCCATGACTTTACAATTTGATGGTTAAAACACTGGCAGATACGATACCATCTGCTCACTGACCCCGTCAGCGTGCAGCATATCCTTGTAGTTGATATCGAGCGTGATGACACGGCCCGAAATCTGCTCCTCCGAAATCTCCAGCTTCAGCACCTTCTCTTCAGGGAATGTGAGCTTGTCCAATACCAGCACGTTGCGATATGTCTTCTTAAAACTCCTGACACTGCTCAGGCTGTACACTGGTGTCAGCTCTATCGTCTGCGAATTGGTAGCCTTTAGCTCCTTCTTGTCCGTGAGCTTGATGCGTACCTCGCTGATGTCATACTTGATTTTGGTAGCATTGTAGAGCGAGTAGTCGATGAAGAAATAGTCACCGATACTGTAGATGTTGTTCACCCTCGCCTTGATTCCGTTCTCATTAGAATGGATGTTCTTGCGTGGTTTGCTGGTAAAGATGGCCCAGGCGTAGGCCGCCATTTCCTTGCGCGGCATCGTTACGTCGGGATTTTCATACCTGCCCATGTCCCCGGCTTTGATGCGGTAGATGGAGTTGGCTTTGGCAGGTCCGGCAGTATAAAACCACGTTGAGCTGTACGATATGCCGTTCACCAATCACGGTAATCGTGCCCACCAGCCTCGTTGTCGTACATTCTCCCGGAGGGTTTGATACGCACGATATTGTCCGTACACTGATTCCCTACTATCTTGTTCGTAGAAATGTCCACGAGCTTGATATTCTCAGGCATCAGCAGGTGTGTCGTCACCTCTTCGTTGACAAAAGATCACGTCCTTGCGCCTGTTTTTCGTCGAAGATGTAGCTGTCCGTAGGCTTGGCGTTGCGGATATACCTCACCGAAGCCGAGTCTACCTCGATGTTCTTATACTTCTTCTGCTGCCTGAAGGCTGCCACACAATCCCATGAGGACAACCATGAGAACTAAAAATTTTTCATATTTCCTAAATGTTTGATGAATTATTGAAAGCTACTCTGCATTGGTATCGATCAGATAGACGATGGTATTGTACTTGATTCGGGCCTTATTCTTGCGGATATTGGCAGACACGGCTGATGCTGCCGACTGGTACATATTCTGTAGGGCCTGCAGAGCCACCGCTTCGGAACTCAGTCCACCGCCATACCCACCATCAAAGTTGATGTTGCTCTGCAAGGCATTTGCCTTGGCATCCTTCATCAGGTCACGGAAGGCAGACTCTGGGACATAAAGCCCTCCATGCCGTCGTTGTCATAGACCGACAGTCCCACCTTGATGAACTTATCCCTGACCAGGATGCTGGTGATGGTCGCCATCACACGCTGCTGACCGAATCCCGTCACCGTACCATAGAGGTAGGTGCCCTTCTTCAATTTTTGTCCCTTTGAGCGTGACATCGTCGAGGAGCTTGAAGCGGAGGCGTGTACCCTCGTGTGCCTTCGTCGTCTTGTCTATCATGGCACGGATCAACGGAACATCCGTCGTAGGCTCGGCACTGACGGTGTTGAACTTCTCCGCATTACCCTCCATCACTTTCTTGACAATGACCGGTTTCTCTTCATGTTTACGATTGGACGCACCAAAAGGATGTGACGCTTTTGACACTTTGGCACTTTCATCCTCGTCGCCGATACCTATGCTCTTCTCCAACGCTTTCTGCCGGGCAAGGCTTCTCTTCTGAATCGCCTCCACCTCCTGGCATAGTCATCCATCTCTGTCTGTCTGGAACCGCGCCCATAGCTGCCGCCCGAACCATAGCCAGATGCACCTCCGTAACTGCCACCCTCATAGGCATTGATATGCTTCCGTGACTGAGCCAGCCGCTGCTGCAAGGCTTCCATATCCTTCTGCCGCTGGGCATTGATGGCATTCTGGCGGTCTATCTCATCCAGTTCATGCTCTTGATAGCCGTTGCCGAGCGAGTCCTGCTGTGGCTGGTCCTCACCGATGCCGTTCACTGCCGATGCCGCATCCTCTTCGTTATAGCGTTTGTTCATCTCAGTCATCTTATCACCCATATCAGCATTGGCCGCCGGGCAGGGAGGCATGATGCTGTCCGTGGCCACACCCTTCTTGGCATTGTCCGTACCTCCGAACACCCCCATCAACTCATAGCCTAAGAACAAGATAGGCAGAAGAATGGCCAAAGGAAAGATGTACTTGGGCTGTTTGAAGTCGATGCGCCACCAACTCTTGCCCTGTGATAAGGGCTTCACTACGGGCGGCTCTTTCGGACTTGTCTTTTTCCCTTTCGTCGCCCTTAGCCTCGTTTTTCACCCTGCGTTTCTGCATCAGCCTCCGTCCGGGCATTGTCTGAAGGGTCATCCTCCTTTCTCAGTCCTACTTTGAGTAAGAGTTTCTTAATCAGTTCATTCATATCATTGATGTTTTAAGTTTGCCACTATCATTTCGAGTTGTCTGTATTTAGAGATGATGAGCATAGAATCCCGATGTGTCTTTACAGGGATGTGTACAAGGGAATCCAACTCCCATTTCAGCCGTTGTCCTCTGAGAGCCAGCTGCCCGACTTCACGCACCTGCACGTTTTTGCCATTCTGTATGCTCTGTAGTCCGGCGAACATAGACTGCACATTCTCTATCTCTCCCACAATATCCTTGCTGGGTTGTGGAGTGTAGAGGGAGACAAGAATCCCAAGGCCGAGCGAACAGACCAACGCACCGATGGTCATGGCCGCCGTGCGCTTCGGATGATTTGTAGCCCATGTATTGGCAGCGTCTATCCGCTCCTGTATCTTCCACTGACGAGAGAATTTCCTTACGACGGTTTCTATTTTACCTTTGACTCCCTGTTCTCATCTTGCTTTTGCTGCTTTCGCACGCTTCATTTTCTTCTTCATACCCTTAGTAGTCTAAATCCTTATTCTCCAGCGTTCTCCAGTTGGTAATCAGCAGCCCGTGCGGATTATTCCTTGTGCGGGGCACATTCTCGATGCTGCCCACCGTGATGAGGGAGCGTTTCATGTCGCGCGAACGGCGCTTGATAATCTGCGTACCATAATATTTGAATCTTCCTCGACTGCTCATCCAACTTGATGGAATCGCAGATAATCATGCACACGGCAGAGGAAGACACGATGTCCGAGTAGAAACCGTTTTCCTCCATTGCCTGTTTCTGCTTCAGTGCCGTACCGTCCGCCATATACATCGCCTTGGACAGCGTCCACTTGATATAATCATCATCGGGCGGCAGGTTGAAGAAATACTGATGGAAGAGTTGGATGTGTGCTTTCGCCTCCATCACAAAGTTCGCCTCCTGCTTGCTCCTTTCAGCGAGGAAAGGGATGTCGCCGTCGAGGACATAAATCTGATTACGCTCTTCCGTTACCAACTTGGCACAATAGAAGATACAGCAGGCACAGACCACCGTACTGCCGATGATGGTCAGCAGTACGGTCGTCAGTGCGAGTCTTGTTTTCTGTTCCAAACTCTGTATTAACATATCCTGTCGTTTTAGTTTATTTTCCTCTGTTATATGAATCCTTCATGGAACTGCCCATCTTCGATGCCGCCTTGCCTGCAGAGCTTTCGGTGAACATGTGCTTGGCCTCTTTCGCCATACCTGAAGCTGTACCGCCCATCGCCCCGGCCAAAGTAGCTGCACCGCCATCGGAATAACCACTTGCGCCACTTACTGCCCCGGCCATACCTGCCGCTCCGAGGTGTGCTGCACCCGATACCGCCGAACCTGCTACTGGCGTAGCCACCGAAGCGATGCCCATACCAGTAGAGGCGGCACTGCCCACGGCTCCGCCCACAGCACCTGCCACAACACCACCGGCGGCACTGCCCGCACTCGAACTCACGCCACCTGGTATCAGCCATGATGCCACCTCTGGAACAAAGCGGATAATGTAGGCACCCACGAGCATACCCATAGCGTACATACAGTTGGAGCCGATGCCCTGAATGCCCAGCGCACCCTATCTCGTCCCCATGAGTTCACCTGTCCTTGTAGAAGCCTCGCCATAGGCGGTAAGGTCCTCGCCAAGGTTATACATCAGAATGAAGTCTATGTAATACAGGCACATATAGGTAACAAATCCCCAAAGCGATAAGGAAAGGTATTTGCTGATCCATTGCGACCACGCACTGCTCCATGGCGGTACGATGGACAGGGCAAACATGATGGGCGCGAAGGTCGCCAATATCGTCATGAAGATACGTTGCGCCACCAAAATGCCATAATACGACATTTGGAAAGATCAGTTCCCCGATAAAGCGTATCACGTCGTCGATCCATTCCGACACTTTTTGTCTCCGCGGCTACGGTAGCCCGTTGCGCATAATTGTTGATGGTCGAGCCAAGATTCTCCATGTTGTAGATGAGCTTGTCCCACCAATGGGCATCCTCGCCAATTTCCTGTACCTGCTTCGCCGTCTCGATGCTGTCCTGTACCTGCCGGAGCCGTTTGAGGTAGTCCGACTGCTTCTGCGCCACTTTCAGTTCGAGGGCTGCCACCTCCTTATTTTTGCTGCTCGCCATCTGTTTGGTCGTCGCCTCCAATGCCTTTCCCGGCCAGGCAAGCTCCTGACAGATCCACGAGCTGTAAGTGATGCAGATGGACAGTCCCACGATACGGAGGAGTTTCATCACGTCCATCGCCCTGCGCCCAAGCATCATCATCCAGCACTCGTAGGAACCCACGCAAAGGGGCAAGGCATAGGCCGATGACACGGGCATAGCCCACGGTGTCGCCCAGCACCGCCGACTTCGGGAAGGTTTCCATCGCCACCAGCAGCTTGTCAAGGCTCTCGTCGATGGAAGGTAGTCCCATCGTGAGCAGCTGACTTGTGATATTCAATAAGATGTCTGTAACCATATTCTTAAACCATGTTTTATCGTTTGTAATAGTTCTGCGCCATGCCGACAAGGTGCGCCACACGGCTGACCATCTCCTCCATCTGTTTCTTGTATTGCTGGTAGGCTTTCTGCCGCTTGGCGTTTTCAAGTTCATACCCTGCACCTGTCCGATGGATGTAGACGATGTCCTGGCAAATCATTTCATTCTGCCGTGTCAGTTCATCGACCTGATATTTCAGTTTGCCCTGCTTCGCTGCATACAGAAGAGCAGTCCGTCGGCAATGGATTGCTGCATACGGTCAAAGTCGGCCTTGAACGAAGAATAAACCAGATCGACATTCCTGTCAGCGGCACGCGCCACTTCCTCCTTGTAGAGTTCTTCCATCTTGACACGTTCCTGTTCGGCTTCCTTCATCTTCTGCCGTTGTGTCTCCTCGGCGGTGATACGGGTGGGCATGATCCGCTTCACCTTGGACTTACTTTCCTTGAACCGCACCCTCCAACCAGATTTAAGGAATCCCCATTTCCAGTAGGTCTCCCCACCACTATACTTTTTTTATGCAGCAGGTAATAATACCATGCAGGAGAAAAATCCCACGGCCCGTTTTCCATTGACTTCCACTGCTTTTCCTTCTGGTCGTCGTAGGTTGGAAGCTGTGCCGATACTGGTAAACATAGGTAAAGCAAGCCCACTATTATCAATAAATACTTTCTCATACGCTGTTCCATTTATTGATTACCTCTCTGCTATCTTGTCCGTTACCTCACTGTTGAGAATGTCCCAGATGTAATCGTATCTGAAGCCGCCGACGGTAATGATGCTGCACCATACGTTGGCACCGTCTATAATTCCCCTCATGTTCTCGATGGATGTTCTCAGTTCCATGACCAGATGTAGCTTCTCGTCCACCGAGGCCTTCATTGCGTTGATACCGCTGGCGGCAAGCGAGGCATAAAGGGCTTTGATATTCTTGATTTCCCTTGCACATGCCATGTTCGCCTCGGTATAGTACCATGCCACCATCGGTTTCTTGAAGGTATATTGAAAGGTGGAGCGTGTAAACTGGGAATACTCCTGTATCAGACGATACATGCTGTTGGCCGTCGAACCCAACGCACTGGCTAAGATGACGTAGGAATAGCCGTTGTTCAGTTTGCTGTCCAAGGTCGTCCTCACATCATTGAACTCGTGGCACCTTTTGTGATGATGCTCTGCTCGCCAAAACTCGTCGTCACCTTTGCCAAGGCCTTGTCCTCCTCGCCCTTAATGAGTTTGTGCAGACTGATGAGGGCTTCGATGGTGGCCGGATCCCTCGGTGTGGGAATTACATCGGCAAAAGTAGGAGCTGCTAATGTTAGGCATAAGAGCAACATCCAACACCTATTTATATAATATGCTCTTTTCATATGCTCGACCTCCATTATACACCCAATCCGTTCCAGTTGTCAATCAGCCCGTCCACCGAGTTGCGAGCGGTGATATAGGCAGCCCATGACTCCACGTCGATGGCCATGAGCACATCGCCCCAGCTGTTTCCGAACTGACACATCATCACCATGACCTCCAGTTTGTAGTGGATTTCAAGCAGACGGCTGTAGATTTTGTTAGCCATCGTCAGCCGTTCATAGCGGTTGAGCAGGTTATACCCATCGTCCTTGCCGCCGTTTTTGCCTTCTTTGAGTGGGTTGCGGATTCTGCCATTGTTCACAATGTCCACAAAGTCGTGTACCAGTCCTTCCGTCTCGGACACGAGGTTGGCCATCTCATTGATGCATACCACATAGTTTTTGCCCGGCGACTTGCCGAGCTGTTTCAACACGATGGGCACGTCCCTGAAGATACCAGCGGTGAGCGAGACTATTTCCCCATAGTATTTGCTTTCCTCCCCAAAGCCTGTAATGTTCTGCATGGAAAGTTGGTAGAGTTCCTTAATGCTTGCCATCGTAGCGGTGTATTGCATCAATTTCTCCTGCTTGGACTTGATGGAATCCAGACGACCGTTGTGCTTGTCCTCAATGATTTTCTGCGAAACTGCATTTGCCGTTACTGTTGCCATCGTTCTCTTGTCGATCACCACACGCCAGCCAGCCTGGATATTCAGCGAGGCAAGGAGCATCGCCAGAACGAGGATTAACTTTGACTTTTCCATAAGCTCATAATGTTTTGATGATTGTTGACCTGCCGCGCGAAGTCGAGATATTTATTTATCCCAGTCTGTCTGCGGTCTTTTTCGATCTCCGTGATGGCGCGTTGGATGTTGCCACCGAAGTGCCTTGTATAGATTTTGAGTGCTTCCTTTTCTGCCCGTTCCGTAGTATAGGCCCAGTAACATTCAGGCGGCTCCTCCACACCATACACGTCCGACACCCTGCCCACGGCATATCCATACCTCCTTGAAGTAGTTGCGCCCCTCGTGGTTATTGAGCGCATTGATGGTGAAGATCTGCTGTCGCTCGTACGGCCGTCAATCCGAGGATGGCCGTAATGTCATCGTACCTGTCCTTGAACTTGGCCTGGTCGAGCAGGATTTTCACATCACTGTTGTTGATAATCGCCTCTTTGACAATGGGCGAGTCAATCACATCGTTCAATTCCTGCGTCACCACACCGGCGATGCCGTGGAACTTGCGCACCGTCTTATACAGATATTTGATATACTCTGCCATCGTAGGCGAGGCGATGGCCTTCCATGCCTCTTCGATGATGAGTGCCTTTCGGCCTTTCTTGATACGCATCTTCTGAAGGAACACATCCATGATGATGAGCACAACGATAGGGAACAGCACTGGGTCGTCCTTGATCTTGTCTATCTCAAAGACGATAAACCGCTCATCGAAGAGCGACTGCTCCAAATCGTTGTTCAGTGTACTCTCCAGTTCACCGCCACGGTAGAACTGTTCGAGGATGGCAGCGAAGTTGTCAATGTTGAAGGCTATCTTTTTCTCGGCCATCAGCTGTGGAATACGTTCCAAGGCATATTCATAGAAAGTATTGAAAGACAATTTCCTGACGGTCATCTTCCGTCTGCGCTGTTCCATTTTCTCTATCTTCTGTTCGATACGCATAAGATAGCTGCCCTCGATCACCTCCGCCATAAGGCGCATGAGTTGATGGTTGGCGGCCACCTTCTCACCTTCCGTAGCCCCTTTGTCATTGACCAAGGCATGTAGTTTCTCCACCTGTCGTTTTGCCCTGATTTGATGCTGCACCTCAGCTTCTGAAAAAGATGTCGTCCTTACCCTCTGCATAGTCCTTTGTGGAAATGTCGCCCTGATGTTCCTCAAAGTCCCTGATAATAGCGATGCTCCACCTTCTCACCATACTTCTCATACTCGCCGTTCTTCTTATCCTCCAGCAAAAGTCGGTGGCGCAGTCTGTCCTTTTCTTCGGAAGAAAAAGCCACGGAAAGGATGAAAGTAGGCATCGTAATACTCTACAATGACCTGATTGATGATGGCATCCTCAATCTTGGAGGGCATCTCGCTACCCTTGAAGATCAGGGAAGATGAGGGATTTGAGGAAGTTCTTCTTCTCCCCGAAGTTCTGTCGGTACTCCGTTTTGGCGATCTTGAACGGATTCATGGAGATGGGATGCTCCTTGGAATAGGTGATATAAGTGCCACCGAAGTAGCTGCATATTCCCTCGTAGCTGTCACCAGTATCAACCATCACCACATCCGTGTTTTGCTCCAGAAGCTGGCGCACCACACTGTTCATGTGGAAGCTCTTGCCACTGCCAGAAGGTCCTATACAAAAAGAAATTGGCATTGTCGGTGTACTTGTGTGCACCTTCCTTGCCGGTAATGTCTATCGCCACGGGTAGTCCCTGCCGATCTGTATAGTAGGTTTTGAGTGGCGTCTCCTCCGAGTGTTTCAGATGCTCCTTGAAGCAAAGGCAGAGTGCGGCGTCCGACAGCGTAAGGAAGAGATCGTAGTCGGGATTGAAGGCATAGCTGTTGCCCGGGAAACTGCATGTGAAGAGTTCCAACTGGTTATACGCTGACCGGGAGGGCATGATGGCGCAGTCGTAGAGTTTCGTCTCGATGAAGGAGGTAACCGGGGTTATCTTGTCGTGCGGACAACTGACGAGGATATTAAAGTTGGTATAGACCATCAGTTTGCTATCCACGGCCAACGTGTCCAGTAACCGTTCTATATCTTCCTTGGCGATGCGGTTGGACGGGTCGGGCATGGAGCCATGACGTTTCGCCTTGCCTTGCAGCTTCCGCATGAGTTTTCGTTGGGCAGGTATCTGGATGACCTGATTGTAGATGACGCAATCGGTATAAGGAATCTCCGTCAGGAAGGAGAAGAGGTCGGTGGCAATGTAAGTACCGTTGATATTCACAGAGAGGAACGGGCGCACGAAGTTGGGCATGTTGATTTCGTCTATATCGACCAATGGGAAGGACTTTACCGTGCGGTCGCCAATCTTCAGGTTCTCGTCCGAGCACTTGAAGTTGGTCATGGAGAATGGTCCCTGCTTGAACTGGAACGCCATGAAGCGATGAAGGTACTCGACAATCTCAGGCTTGCTCAGCTTACGGTGCGCAATACCTTTCTCCTGCAGGATGTCGGCTACCTTGGCCACCTTTACATGGAAGTCCTCCCATCGCTTGGCATCGTATTTCACGAAGGCATTTTGCGCACATTCCTGCGTGATGATGAGAAAGGTGCGTATGTCGGTATAAGGCCGTCCCTCGAAGTAGTTGAAGTAACTTTCGGTGAGGAACTCCTGTTCTCCCTCCGGCTCATGGTGATATTCCTGCTTGCAGAAAATATCCTGCTTCTGGAGGGCATAGCCCTCGCCGAGCGTCTTGACGATGTTGGCCAGTACGTCCTGAAAGAGCCGATACTGGTCGGCGTCGGTACAATACTGCTGCACGGGATTCTCTATCTCGAAAAATACTGATGGATTGCCCTTCTGCGACCAGAGCACCGTGTTGAGCAGTTTCCCGTCCTTCTCCCTGATGTCCTGCAACTGGGCAAAGAGCTTGTCGAATGGTCTTCTTTTCTGTGCCATAACCTTTAGTGTTTGAAGATTCCGTGATAGATGTAAATACCCTTATCATGGCGTTTGGCATGAAGGCCATTGCGCTGCCGGATGTAAATGGTGGCCAGTCCAACAAGGGCAAGGACAATCATGGCAATGAAGCCGGCTAACTTACCCAAGATGATGGAGAAGAGGATAAATCCGAGGAAGGACACGCCGATGGCTATGGCAGCAAAGGTCAGGAATCGGCCTCTGATGCCCATGAACTCCAACGGTTTCTGTATGCCCTTGTATATGGGAAAGAAATCTTCCATAGAATGTTGAAATTTGGCAGGAGCCAGACGCATGGTCGATGGTCCGGCTCCCACCGGTTAGTTACTTGAAGAAGAGCGGAAGCGCCTCCGACATGGCGATGAAAGCCACACAGCCACCGATGGTGAGCATGATGGTCTTCTTCACGTCCTGGTCGCCGTTCTGCATCTTGAAATATACATTGAACGCACCCACAAGCACGATGACGGCTGCGATGGCCTTCATCAGGTTGGAAACAGGGGTCTGATACGAAGAGATCTCCGTGGTGGCCTTTGAGAAGCCGCCCGCCCCCCTGCTGTTGGCCAACGCTGTTCCTGTACTCAGGGTGAACATACATACACCCACTGCTAATTTCAAAGACTGCTGCTTCGCAAAACTCCAAGCTTTCTTTGCGCACGCTATTGCTTGTTCTCTTAATTGCGACATAATCGAATGGATTAAATTTGAAATTCAATTCCATGTTAAAGCCGTAAGTCAAACAAGTTAAAGTGCTACGTCTGCAATGTTAAAGCTAAAGGTCGATATATGATTCATGAAGAAATCCGCTATGAAGATGGTGGACTTTCCTTCCAGTCGGCAAGCAGCCCACCCAGTTCACTGTTCTCACCGTCTTTCGACAGGTCTTCCACCTTGATCAGCAAGTCGTTTACCTCAATGCCGCCGGTCATCAGGAGCTCTGCCATCTGCTTCCGTTTCATGGCAGCTGCCTTTTTGCTTCTTGACAATAGGGCGAGTGATAAGCACGGGGGTAAATTCCCTTACTTCATCAGAAATATCGATGGCTTCCTCCTGTACCTTGTCGTCTTCGCTGGCAGCACGTTTTCTGCCTGTCAACAGATCGTAGGCCACCGTGCCGAAGTAATAACAAAGGTAGCAAACCACGATAAAACCGAGAAATATTTGAAAATTCATAAGCAATAGTCTTTAGATGAATGATGAACATTGAGCTGATGCGGCAAGATAGACACTCATTGGTTGAAAGGTCAATCCCAACCTCTGTCCGTTGCTCTCACGAATCGGGCGGCGCTTCAGATTCTCATGATAATATAATGTGTTACGTCCTGGGATAACAAGATAGCCATATGACTTCAGGATGCTCTTCAGGACCACCCGTTTCTTGTTGCCTACCACTTTGATGTTGGTTTTCTGGGGCAGACCGAACAACACGCGAGCCTTCTCCCGTTTGATGATGCTCCTTCTGCTGCGGGACCGTATCTGCCGGGCATCGTCTAAAGTCCTGCTAAGATGGTACTTCTTCACGATTCGTGAAACCGTCCGGGTGGATATGCCGGTAAGCCGGGCAATCTCACTGTGGGAATGGCTGCTATATAGTTGCCTGACGGTTTCTGCTGCCGTCATCAACTTGGTTACAGGATGTTTACGCAGGCCCAATTCATGTAGTTTCCGACGTAGACAGCTTAGAGAAATACCCAAATGTTCTGCTAAAACGGTATTGCTCATCTCTTTGTAGTGGTCGATAAGAAAATCCACCATTGATGCAGTCCAGATAATACTTTGCCTATACATGATCTTGAAGGTTATTGACAATATAATCGTTACTACGCAAAAACTCTTTGAGGTAGCTGCCGTTGGTGCCGATGAAGGCACGGAGAGCTGCGTTGATGATGTCGGTAACGGACATGTTGTTGATATTGCAGAGCTTCAGCAAATCCACCACCTCGTTGTCAATCTCATAGTTCTTGCGGTCGTACTTCTTGACGCGATAACCGTATTGCTGGGCATATTGCTGGAAGAGCTGCCAACAGTTGTCCGTCTGACGAGTATCGTGCTGTACCGTCTTGGGTGCAGCTTGTGAAGGCTGCTGGGCAGTTGGTCCTTTCACCTCATGAAACACACCGTCTATATCGGGCAGATTGAGAAGGTCGTTGGTAGGTGCAGCCTGCAAATGGGAAGTATTCGTTTTCATTTTGTTGGCACTTTAGGTTTGAAGATCTGTTGATACATAAAGTCGAAGGTAGGCGACACTATATCGTTTTGCGGTCCCATCAGTTCGATGGTGTTGTAGCGTTGCATATCCGCCTTGACCTCTATGCGTGGTGCAACCAGACCGAAATGACGTAGCCTTTCCTCCGTCTTATCCCATAGTTCTAACTCTGCTTTTCGACCATATCGCTTGTCCCATTTGTTCACAACGAAAATGAACTGGCTCTTCATGATGGGTAGCATGTGTTGAAGTTTAGTGATGAATCCTATGAAAGTAGCCGTAGAACTGATGGAAGTTGCCTCAAACTGATAGGGACAAACGATGTAATGACTGAGGGCGAAGATGGGTACCAGTCCTTGTTGTGAAAGATTGCCGGGAGTGTCCATCAACACAAAGCCTTTATAGCCATTGCGTAGATTTGTAAGAAACTCTTTGACATTGTTGGTATCTTTGATGTCAAAAGGCTGAACTGTATAAGGCAGTTGCACCCCCTCATATTTTCCAATGTCTTCCTGTCGTTTGGAATAGATAGTCTGCTGACGGTCGAAATCTACAACGAGTACACTCTCTCCCTTGCCGACAGATAATCGGCGAACATCGTGCAGAGCGTTGTCTTTCCGACACCGCCCTTCTGATTGGCAAAAGTGATCGTGATGTTGTCGCTCATTGTCGAGGTTGTTATTAGTTGATTGATAATAACAAACTCCTTTTTGGAAGGCCGGTTATCAAATGGAGTTGGGCCCCAGTAGCGTTATTTCGTGAAATCGGCATCTTGCGAATTAGGTAAATGAAGAAGATGCTAAATCGTGAAATCATGGACAAAGATAACATTTCTATCTCATACCTGCAAATGGGATTTCAACCTTGAATGGTCTCATTTATAAATGGTTAATGTGCCTTTGTGTAAATGTAATAAGACGTATGATTAGAGAATATGACGTGTGGGGATTGCCCTAAAATCAAGCACAAAATGAAGATTAAGATAGATTAACGGTCGAAGATTCGCAGAGGATGGAAAATCATAAGGTTGATAGTTTTTTTTAGTCACCAAAAGAGAATGTACGAAGAATTGATTATCTTTGTCGTTGAAAAATAAAAACAATCATTATCATAATTATCCCATCATGAGGAAACTATTATTTGTCGTATGTGGCGTGATGCTGTCGTTTTCTGCAATGGCGCAGCAACCCCTTGAAAGTCAAGTCATAGAGTTAAAACAGAAAATAGAGGTACAGCAGCAACAGTTGAACGGACTTTCCAGGCGTGTGAGTGAGGTAGAGCAGCTGAATATCGATCTGCGTAAGGCGATGGACTTTGGCAAGGCCATCACTACGATGCAGGGTAGCAGTAGCGTAACCTATAAGCTCATTTCGCTGATTGAGAAAAATAACTATAAGTAAAGATATAAGAAAGAATAATCAATCATTACAATGACAGTAGATAGACCACTGAAGTTGGAGGAAATCCAAGAGCGGAATAAGGAGAAGGCCCGCAGGCAAGACAATAAGCAACATTGCCAAAAGATATTACAAGGTATCGGTAAGTTTGATGATAGTACGGCTCATCGTGCCATCTGGGAATTAGTACAGAATGCACGCGACCTCTCTGAGCATTCTCACATCCGCATTGAACTACACGAGGATAAGTTTATATTCGCACATAACGGCAGACCTTTTTAATTTTGATAGCCTGAGCTCGCTCATAAAGCAGGTCTCGTCCGAAGAGAAAGAAGATCCTGATGCAGCCGGACAGTTTGGTACTGGTTTTATGACCACCCATAAGTTCAGCCGAGTCCTGGAATTGTTTGGATCCTATGAGATTGCAGAGGGAAAGTATGTATCTTTGGAAACTTCTGATGGGAAGGGGTTTGTTATTGATCGTAGTTCGGACGATCTCCCTGGCATGATTCAATCAATGACAGAACAATTAGGTGAGTTGGACAAATTGCTGGTGAATAAATATAAAGAAGCAACTGCTACGGCACAGCAGGAGACCGTATTTCTGTATCATTTAGACCGTCCAGACAGAAAAAAGGCTGCAAGAATGAGAGTTGAAGCCGCCGTCGAATTGATGCCGTATGTAATGACTATCAACGAGCGTATTGAGCGCTGTACTATACATTTGCAGGAAGGGACGAGCATTGACTTCCGCAAAGAGGACAAACAAGATGCAGAAGGACTTCACTGTAAGAGAATCAGGAAAAATCAGACCCCGATAGATGTCTTTTATTTGCAATCGGAAGATAGAAAGGATATCGTTATCCTACCTTTACGTCAAAGCAACCGAGGCTAGGAAGCTGAATAATGTTCCTCGTTTCTTCATCTTCTTTCCTCTATTAGGGACCGAGCAACATAGCATTAACTATATCTTCCACTCGGAGAAGTTTTTCCCTACCGAGCCTCGTGACCTGATTGTATTACCAGATGGAAATAGTGAACATCAAAATAAAATTGATGCTGATGTTGCGTTAATTGATGAGATGTGCAAGATGCTGTTTGACTATCTGAGGGAGCATAGTGCGAATATATCGGGTAGTATTGCTTTGGCACCTGTCGGCTTTGATACAACAGCAATGAAACATGAGTTGGTAGAATACTTCAAGTCACTTCACACTAAGTGGGTGGATGAATTTCAGTCTATTCCCTTCATTGAAACGACAGATAAACATGTAAGTATCAGTCAAACGGACAAGATTAAGGTTCTTGATCATACCATTGTAGAGTTTCTACGAGAAGAAGGTAATGAGAAATACCTGAAAGTCGTTTTATGATTACGCGAGTAAAGGTTTCCTGCCTACCGAAGAAGGAAGAAATTCTTGATTGGAGCGACATTGTCTTTGGATGGAAACCTGAAAAGAGGGAATGGGTTGTGTCGGTAGAGGACATTGTCAACAAGATTATAGAAAACAATGATAAGACTGGTTTACTGGAGTTCTTGATGTACTTGAAGGAGAGTGGACAAACGGAGTATTTTTCGTAAGGCTATAATTCCAAATCGAGAAGGTGTACTTTGCTCGATTAACAATCTGCGGAATGGTGAGAATATACCCGACAACCTCTATATGGCCATCAAACCATTAGTACCAGATTTTACCCATCAGTTGGTGGACGAACAATATGTCAAGGTTTACGATGAATGGGTATCGCCAACACGCGAAGATTTGAAGACTGCACTTAATGGTTTTGTGAGTGCCGAGGAGATGAAGCCGAAACCTTACATGAACAACTTAGAAGCAGTTATAGATTTCTGTATGACTTTCCCAACTTCCAATACGAGCAATACTCGTTACCAGGCCATGGAGGTTATTTGCAATATGCACAATAAGCAGATGCAGCTTAATCATGTTCCGCACCTTGGTGACGTGGACAAGGAGCAGTTGATGTATAATGTGGTGTTCGATTCGCTTGTCAAATGGCAATTTAAGCAGATAGAACTTGCAGCAACAGAAGATGCAAAATGGTACGAACAAAATCAGAAAATGTTGTACCAACTCTGAATGCACTCTCCAACAAGGGAACGTCCGACTGCCTATCAGAAGACCATGCAGGATTATGCGATATTTCCTAATCAGAAAGGTAAACTCTGTAAGTGGGACGCACTGCATGTATTAGTCGAGCATGAAGAATATAAAGCTGAAGATATTGATGACTTGATTTCATATTACGAACGGGTGAAGGGAGAGGACATACGTGATAAGTGGGTTACTCCCCGTTTCAAGGACTTTTGAAAAGTTCGCTGAGGATAAAGTTAAAGAGAATGTTGCCCGCCCTATTGATGATGCCCTTCAAGAATCGAACTATAGTTCCGAAGTTACTCTTGATATCATCAAGCATCTGGATAGCAAGGATGAGAACTGGGAAGATTGGTTCACTAATATCAATAAAAAATAAAGCTGAGATCTTCCTCCACCGCATTGACAATAATGATTTGCCGAATGTATATACACTCTTGAAAGATAAAACTAAGATTAAGTCGCTGGCTGAGCTCGCCGATGATCCTCGGATGCAGGAGATTATTGATGCCGGTCGAAATGCATTGGCTCAAAAAGATTATGAGAATCGTCATAATGATTTCATTCATGAGTTAGGAGACTTTGTAGAGAGACTTCTTTTGGAGAAATTACAAGATGCTATCAACAATGAACAATTGAAAGTCGAGGTTTGTGATCAACAAAGGTGGTCAAGACTATAAGGTCTGGGTAGGCGATAAAGTGATATATTATGTCGAAGTCAAATCTCGATGGAGTACCCGTGATTCTGTGGAAATGTCAGCCCTTCAATTCAAAAACATCAGTAGAGCAGAAGGAACGCTACTCGCTTTGTATAGTAGATATGACATGGAAGAATACTGAAGATATTGCCGTTCGCAAATATGACGATTTGAAGACTTGTATCAAGCATACCAAGGTCTTGCATGATATTGGTGAGCGCAATGAGTGGTGTATCGTTAGCGTTCAAGATTTCAAAAGACCGGCCCCATATCGGAGGGGGGTATAGTTTGGTTGTTCCTCAGAAGTTGGTAGAGCCAAGTGGTACACCTGACTTCTATAATCTGATAGAACGGATTAGGGAAGTGATTGATGGTGAAAAGAAATGTAAAAAGCAAGTAATACATGCCGTTACTTTCTGGGAAAGATTCAAAAAAGAAAAACAATAGCATCAGCTAACACCCAAAGTTTGCATTGGTTATATTGACGAGTGGGGTACAAGCCGCATGGCATAGGAGACTCAGCTGGAGCAATGATTTTTGCCTCCAATATTGAGTACGCCATAGAAATGGATGACCATTTCGCACAGACACCAGGCTTCGAAGATTTTACTGGATTGGGTAATGTGAACTTCTATACTGTCGTACATTTCAACTGCTTTCCCTTTGAAGAGGCTACCCGGACAGTAATTCGGGAAAACAACCATCTTCCGCTGAAGCCCATCACGAATGAACAGGCTATTGTGGTTGTGTGGGATAAGATTTCCATACGGGGTAAGATGTAGGGAGGGGAATCCCGCAATAGTTGTTCAGAGATTTTTATTTATCTCTTCAGCTTCCATTCATCATCCACCTCATAGCTGCCATTGCCACCCACTTCCCATTCAGCATTACGGTCGGATGCTGATGTCTGGTGTGATAGGGCGTTACCCAGAATACCGTTAGAATGACGGGGACTTTTGGACTGGCACAGGGTGGAGCTCTTGCAGAGCGGGAAGGAGCGTTTTGAAGTCGATGCCTTCTGAAGCTAAGTTGAAGATACACTTGTGCGTGAAATCGACACAATAATATTCGTCACCTTGTCTGAAAATGGCGAGGTGATTTTCTTTTAATGCCACTCCTAAGTCTTGTTTCTCAGTTGATGCAGCCAGATTATTCAGTACTTCTACGGCAAAAGCCATTGTTGGGTTTACTGTGTGGCTCTATATAAATAAGGTGGGGATTCTCAATCTTCCAAATGTGGCACAGAATATCGCGTTCCGTCTCGTTGGTAGGGACAAAATGCCTGGACACGGCGCAGCATGAAGTTGAACTTCAACACCTTTTTGCACGTTATCGCTTAGGGCAACCTCCTGCCACCAAGCAGTTTGAAGCGACCTTTGGCAATGCGGGTACCATACTGTCGCCATAACATTCTGTTGAGTTCGTAGGCAATCATCCGTGGATTATCCTCCAGCATGGCATCCACATAGAGTTCCACCTTATTGACTCGTTCTTCTTCGCTCACGAAATGTTGCAGCTGTTTGATGGAGAGCATGCTGCCACCTTTATACACCGCCTGTTTGTGACGATCCACTATCATGTAACCGTATGAGCTTGTCCTTTGAACCGAAGAAGATGAGCGAGAAACCAAATTTCTTTTGCATGATGTCCGCCAACTCACCACGGCAGGAAACCATGTTACGGTACTTTTTCATAATAGCCCCCAACTGCCTACGGCGTTTGTAGGATTCCTTTTCATCAATAACAGAAAGCTTTGCAGCTAAGTCATTCATGGCTATCTTGGTGCGTACTCGACCGCCACGTGCTATTTCGAGATTACCCTCACGCTCAAAACATTCATAGCCGCATGCCTCCATGATAGCTTTGAACTGAGTAAACGAATTGAACTTGTAACCAAGGGCTTCCTTCAAGAACAGGCTGGCCCGCAATTCCTCATCTTCGCCAACAATTTTGTTGATGGCTCCCTGCGAGCGGATGCGCTCATGGTTGTGATCTATCTTCTGCCCGTTGGGATTCACCCGACTGGTGATGATGTGTAGATGATTATTGTCGGTGTCATGATGTGCATAGATGAGAAGCGGCTGCCCCTACATCATTATAGCCCATTTCATGGAGATACTGATGGGCAATATCCAGAAGCTGCTCCTGGGAGTATTCATGTCCCCGGCAGGAAATGGCAACATGGAACTGCGCCTTGCGGATATGCTCGTTTCTTGCCGAATAGTCCATCAGATACCGTTGCAGCTGCTCGGGAGTGTAGCCATCAACCGTGCCAACATATCCGAAATTCTTCATTTCAAGGAGCACGGCCTGGCCTTTGGCTACCTTTCGCTCGTTGTACTCGACGGCATGGAATGTTGTGCTGGAGGGTAGTATGGTTGCTATCATGTCGTTTATTGTGATTTTACGTTATCGCGAGAATATGGAAACGGTAAATCGGTATTTACCGATTACGGTTTTTCGCTTTATCGTGTTAATCGTTTGACTATCTGATGCTGTTCCAGTTTTATCGCTGTCAAGAGCTTTTGCAGCTCTTCGATTCTGGGGTACAACACGTTCTCGAAGAAAGGCACTGTCAGCTCATTGGTTATCGCCAGTTCGTTGGCACGCTTGACCACCTGGTTGAAGTTGCTGCCCATCCATGCCAAGTCCTGCTGATACTTCTATAGAAGGCTGTCATCTCATTGAGCGCGCTATCTTCCGCTTTGTTCCCGTGTCGTCAAATTGCTTGATGGCATCCCAAATCATACTGCTGACCGTCTTGTGGTTAGCAGCCTTCTGTCGATCGACTCGGCATCCTGCGCTGAAATCCTTATCCAAAAGCCTTTTCGTTTTCCGTTCCATATTCTCCCGTTTATATTCTGAGCTGCGAAGAATAATCCCCAACTTGACAGAGTTGGCAAGTTACTTTTGTCCGCACAAAAGTACAACTTGCTACCCAAACTCGGTAAAGGGAAATGTAGTCCCGCCATTTGCTTGTCTGACTTAAAAGTTAGCAAGATATGACGAACCACTGTGTTCCTCGGCTTCTTTTTCAATAAAAAGTGTTTTTCGTGAAATCGTGATAATGAAATCCCGATTTAGCGATGTAGGGATAAACCGACGACATGAGACCGTTTCTTCACAAAATATCGAGGAAGTGAAGTCGTGAAGTAGTGATATTGCGAGAATGTTAAATCGCGAAATACTTGCTGAAAACCAATACTTTAGATGCCAGATTATTTGCTTTTCTCAGTTATTTTTCATATCTTTGGTATGGCTAATAATGTTTTAAGATGCAAGTATTTCTCTTCGTATATATCCTGTTCAGAGCCATCTTCCAGCTGATAGGTTGGGTGATTCAAGGCTTTCTGTATGTTTTGTGGATGCTCTTTGGCGGCATCGCTTACCTGGTGAATTATCTGATAGAACGCAAAACATAAAGCCATGCCTCGAAGGGGAGGTATGGCTCTATGTGGGTGTGAGATTTATTCATCATTCATCTGATTGCCTTCTGGAGGTTTACCGCATGTCGTTCGATGGTCGATTTCAGCACCTTCGCATAAATCTGCGTGGTCCGGATGTTCTGATGCCCCAACATTCGTGCGACGTTCTCTATGGGCACGTCGTGGGCAAGAGCCAGCGTCGCAAACGAGTGCCGGGCAATGGAAGGTCAGGTTCTTGTTGAGTTTCATGGCTGCCTGGATGAGATGCAGGTAGTCGTTTGCCTTTTGATTGGATATTCTCGGCAACTTGAAATCATACTTTTTGAGCACCTCCATTGCCGGTTTGAGAATGGGAGTGAAGAATTTAGAGCCAGTCTTTAATCTGCTTCCATCAATATAATACAATGTTCCTGCAGTTCCGTCATCGTATCAAAGCTAAATGATTGAACATCACAATATGCCAAACCAGTATAGGCGGCGAACACAAACAAATCTCTGACCTTATCCAGTTTCCCCTCCAGTTTTATTGTCCGGGTTTTTAATTCAGCTTCAGAAAGCGGCTCACGCTCCTTACACTTGCCCCGCTTGAACTTAACCAAGTCATAAGGGTCAATATTTATGACATTTTTCTGTAGCAAGTCTTTTTGTATAAATACGAATGTTCTTGTGATAGTTGTTGATTGCCACATCAGAACGTGTACCATCCTAAGCCATTGATCAAAGGCTACCAGGTTTTCTCGCGTTAAGTCTTTCGTGGTTTTTATCTGACCAAATCGTCTGATAGCTTCTAGAGTGCAAATTTTATGTTTACGAGTACCTTTACGTATGTTTTCCTGCTTTATGGATTGCTCCATGTACTGCAAGAAATTTACAGAGTTTTTACTCTTAGCAAATGGGTTGTCTCCTGTCTCGTAATAATAGGAGTCAAACTTCTCAACGGATAGCTTATCGTCAAGAACACTCATTGCAGCCAGTATCTGCTCACATCTTTTCTTGATAGCAAGTACCTTGGAAGAACTTACAAAATTTTCCAGTTCATCAGGGGCTACATCACCAAGAGAAATATATTTCCTCTCAGTCCTGCTGATATAGACTCGTACTTCGACTTTCCCTTTGCCACGTTTTGCAGCAACCTTTTTCCCGATCGTAGATGACCACAACTTCCTGTTTTGCCATATTAACAACATTTTTAGTGTGGATGGAGAAGATTGTGGAAAGTGGTAACACATTCTGTATTCTGGTAACACAAATTGGTAACACATTTTATTCCCGAGAGCTCCTTTTTGCTCCCATTACTTCCCATTAGCCACAGGGTTTAACATTAAGCATAAACTCCTCTAAATGTGCTAATTAGGCCACAAGTGACTCATTCTAAATGCAAAAGAGGATTTTGTTTCCAAAATCCTCTTTTTACATGGTTTATGATTCCGTTGGGGACTGTGCTGTTTTTAGTAAATAGCTATATATAAACAAGTTATAAATAGGTTTTTGTTTTTCGAGGTATCACAATGGGTACACACTTTCTTCAAAAACAATCAAACAAGTATCAACTATTAGGGTTAAAGAAAGTAGAGTTCAGTCCCCATTGTTAAATGATGTGCTAAAAATTAATTTGTAAAAGAACACTTAAAAAGGTTCTGAAAAATCATACCTGTTAGAATAATATTTTGCAAAAGATACAATAAAGCTTTTTATTTAAAAATCTTCCAAAAGAATATTATTATAGGGATATATGACGATATAAAAGCCACTATGCTGGACTTATAGCATAGTGGCTCACTTTAAACATGAAAAATAAGATCTCACGACCTCAATTAGCGAAGAGCAACCTGGCGCTCCATGTCTTTCTCCGCTGTTTCGTTAATAATATAGTTTGTTTCTGCAGTCTGTTTCTGCTGATCGTATTTCACTAAGACACTATTTGCTAATGTATTCAAAGGTAAATACCCATCTCTATATGCAATAGCAGCTTCTTTGCTAATATTTATAACCATTGGTATGTTATCAATATCTACAAAGAGAGAAGAGCCTTTGATAGCAGGTTCTGAAAGTCTTGAATTTAGAGGTTCATCAAGATATTTTTTGTAAACCTTATTATCATTTGGATTGCCATAACTTAAGACTTCGGTACCTGCAGATTTTAATAAGCTCGCACCTCCTAAACCTACCATCAACATCTTTATAAGTGGGTTCTTAACAAACATTGCTGCAAAGATTGAAGCAATAGGAAGGATATTATTCTCCATGCGAAAGTTCTGATTTTTGCCAGTAAACATATTTATTAGCATATCAGGGAAGCATAGCAATCACATATCCAAGATTTGAAGATACGTCTGAAAAACTATTAGAATTATGTTTATTAAGGACACCTTCCCAGCCAGACACACTTCTTCCTGCTAAAGGTGTCTGGACTGGTTTTTCAGTTGGTGTCTCTTTATAATAATCTGCTTGTGAAGGCATAATTGGTTGGGGGGAATTATGATGTTGCTGTTTTGATTTATCCTCAGAATGCTGTACAGGCTTCTTAGACGGAGAAGGATTACTCACTTCTACCTTACTTGGATTAGCAGTAGAATGCTGTATAGGCTTCTTAGATGAAGAAGAATGACTCACTTCTACCCTACTTGGATTAGCAGTAGAATGCTGTACAGGCTTCTTAGACGGAGAAGGGTTACTCACTTCTACCTTACCTGGATTAGCAGTAGAATGCTGTATAGGCTTCTTTAGATGAAGAAGAATGACTCACTTCTACCCTACTTGGATTAGCAGTAGAGATGCTGCTACAGGCTTCTTAGATGAAGAAAAATGAATCACTTCTACTCTACTTGAATTAGCAATAGAAGAGTACAAAGCTCGACTACTTGCCTTCTGGTTTCGAGAAATAGAATCTTTATAAGCAGCAGCATTGTAGTAATCCATAGCACGCTGCATAAGAATAGTATTTGACAACCACTTTCCATTAACAGTTGCACCGTTTGCTTGGTGCTGCATTGCTGTTGTTGCTTTGAGGTAGAAATAATTTCCCAGACGTAAGCATTCCTGCTTTTTTTAATATTGTTCATCCAAGAAGGTGTCTTGCGAGTAGAATCAACTCTATTCCCAATGACACTTAATATATCGTATTCACGATGATCGAAAAGCCTTGTAATCAAAAGGTGGCTTTTTGGATTCGTTTATTGTCGGTTGGATGAGAAGGCTTCACTGAGAGGTTATGTTCTTTACGAAAGTGCATTTTCTTCTCAGCAGCGTTAGCATAATCAAAAGCACGTTGTGCAATCTGATCCAATGTGAAAGTACGACTCCCAACCTTTAGTTTATCAATACCCTGTTTGTTCATACGAACAGCATAAGATAAAAATCGAGCAGCATAATGAATACAGTCTTTCTCAGAAACTTTATTCATCCATGCTGGTACTGGTGCTGATGCTACGATATGCTATATCATACATGTTAAGGGTCTTACGAGTTGATTCACGAGCCAAAGAGGCATCACCTTTCCACTTATTAAGAAGTTTAGAAAAGGTTGATTGCGAAATAGATTCGTTGAATGAAACAGACACCTTATTTCTCAGACTATTGTTTTATAGAATAAATATTTTTGGCTTGTTTTATTCCTATACCCTTTACTCTGATTATTTAAATTATCAAGGTAATTCTTAGTACCAGCAATGTCAACACTAATGGCTTCTATTGAGGTAAGATTTTCTGTAGTTTCATCTTTTGATAAGTTGGGAAATAACCTTGGTAAGATGACAGCACCTATAGGAGAGATAAGCGCAAAAGCCTGGTTTGCCAGGACGCAAAGCATTGACAGCTTTATCGACAAATCCTTCTTCAAAAAGCAGAACGCACTCCCACATCAACAACTGTAGTTTTTGTTGCTGCAACGGCAGTACCATAACCACCTGTAGCTGCAAATAATGGTGCATCAATAATTGAAGACACCGTTCTTGCACCTAATTTCATGGCAGTATTTGCCTTATAATTTTCAACTCCGTGATGGCGAATTTCGGATAGAAACTCAGATTGTGGATTAGCAGCAAGATTGTAGATACCCTTTAAAAGGCTATCTTCAAATCCCTTCTTCCATACATAATCCATATTACTCTTAGGCATATTGTCCCGAGAGAATTTCCTAACAGTTAAGTCATGAAGTTTAGCAAGAACATAATTCATTGCCACATCAGGAACTCCATTATACTGACCATATTCTGCTGACAAACTTTTGTATTTATCGGCTCCCATCTTTTTAATAAAAGCTTCTCTGTATTTAGTTGTTAGCAGGTCAAAGATCTTTCCCAAAGCTTGTGATTATTGGCAAACTTCTTTCCTACAACAGTTGAAAAGGCTGAGAAATTAATGTTATTCCAATCTCCTGTTGTACGAACCCAAACCGTTTCACCGAAATAAGCGACGGCATCATCCATACGGTTGAGTTACATTCTTGGGGTGGTTATCTTTTATATAATCAGAAACTTCCTTGTCAGCTTGTTCTCTGACATACTTCAATCCCTGCTCATAGACAGGGGCAATATGTTTGCCAAAATATTGATTGAGACAATACTCCAGCTCAGCAATATTCTGATCTTTCTTATTCAAATTACCCATACTACTATTGTTTTATGCCAAACACTTGCATTTTTAGCCTCAGAGACAGCCTTCCTTACATTCTGCATCTGCTTTGGAAAAGAACCTTGACAGCCAAACATCACGGCTGATCTCATTCTTGTTGAACTTAATCGCCATGTCACGATTAATTTCAATGGCATGCTCACCTTTATCACTTCCATTAAACCATGCCTTTGTCCATACTCGACTACCTGACGTATCAAAATAAATACTTGCAACACGCTTTATATCATAACTACGAATATCGGGTTGCATATCAGATAAAGGATCTACAACAAGTCCATCCTTTACCAATCCATCAGAAAACTCCTTACATCTATCTTTACTCCATGATTCTGGATATACATTAAATCGTAAGACGACAAAAGGCAAGGAAATCCTCAATTAATAGATCGAGAATTTTTGATGCTACATTAACACCTTTTGGACTCAAACCAAGAGGGTTGCTAACTGTTGGACAGACTTCATAATAAAGATTTTCTTCTGCTGCTTGGGATAGAAGAGATTGAAGATTTCCAGAAATACGAGTTGATGAAATATAACTCTTGTTATTTATTTCATTATAATAACTAGGAAAGCCATCTACTCATTAATTTCTCTATTTCATCCATTTCATTATCATAGGGATGATGGGACAATCACTCCAAAGTCATCCATAAAAAGGTGTACGTGTCTTCTTACAGGTAGATAAGTGCTTGATATTTGAAAATATCATATCAAGAAACTCAAACGGATTCATGTCCTGTCCTTGAAAAACGAACACCAACATGAAGAAACGGTCCGCTGGAAGCAATATGTTGACTTGCTTTTACAGTATCACCATATTTTACATAACATTCAGAAAGATGCCCATACTCTACTTCATAATTACCGTATGAAACGATAATAAATTTGTCGTGAAGACCTTCTTCTCCGTAGCCTTTAACTGTACCTGTTGCAATTCCAAAAAGGGGCTTTTCAGAAAGAGCAAAATCAACGCCTTTATGAAAAGAACATTTCACCAGTATTTGGATGTGTTTGCTGACCGTAATCCAATATCACAGGAACAGAGTTATTCTCATCAATTCAAATGGCATCATAAAGCCAGAATCAGACCCTAATAGCATATCCTTTGAATATCTCATATTTTCATGTTTTAAAGTATATGGGACAGTTTTAAACTGCTGTCCCATAAGTAATCTAATAATATCAGCGTTTCATGTGATAAGAATCGTCCTGAGAAACTGGCTTAACAGACTCAATAAGATTATTATCATAATATGGATTGTAAGGTCCAGCTACAGGTGATACAACTTGGTTACGATTACGAACATTCATATCATGAAGACCATCTACACCGAGTGCTATACCAGCTATCTTCCCTGCAATTCCAAAAGGTCCTTTTCCAAATGTCTTTAACGCTAAACCTGCCAATCCGACTTTGCCCAACTCTGTAGAGCTTATCTTGCCATTTCTTAGATTATCAATGGTTTCTTCTACTGTACTACGAGGGGAGGATGCAGTTGGGATTGGTTGACCTGTAGCCGGATCTATAGCACGGCTATAATACTTTGAATCACCAGGACTATCGAGATAATCTGTTGCTTTTTTACCAGTGTAATCAACAACATCAGAGACTTTATCCTTTACTCCATTTGCAGTATCAAATGTGAAGTTGAATACCTTTTGCCCATCCCTGAGAACAGTACCAGCTGCACCTTCTAATCCATCAACAGCAGAACCAATCCTCTGGTAGTTTCCTTACCGAGTACTGTTTCAGAAGTATGTCCTAAGAGATTCGTTTCTGGCTCAATAAGTTTTACCATCTTTGTCCCTTTTTGACTCCTTGACACCATTCAAAGTGTCGTCAACCTGCTTGACAAGACCACCATCATGAGCGACAAGTTTTTAGACCACCATAAACAGCACCCACAGCAGCGACATAACCAATAGGTTTTTTTAATAAGATCTACACGAGCCTTTGACTTCTCGGTATTAATCTCCTTTTCTTTTAGCTCCAGTTCCCTTTCTTTTAGACCCAGTTCACGGTCACCACGCCTGGACTCAGAAAAGACTTTCTCTTTTCAATAATATTCTTTTTCCCTGTTGAGTTCTACTTCGCTTTCAGCTTTGAATCTATTAAGAGAATGTTCTTCCTGCTTTGCAGCAGTCTCTGCATTAATCTTCTCCTTCTCAATAGCAAAGCTTTTCTTTAGCAAGCTCTGCCTCATTCTCTGCTTTATACTTTTTAAGAGCAGAGTCTTCCTGTTTGATAGAAAGCATCTACATCAACCTTCTTTTCCTGGACTGATACCTTACTCCTTTCAATGGCATTTTTCTTCGCCGAGGATCTTTCATTTGATTTTCCTCAGACAGTCCAGAATACTTTCCTTGTGGAATACCTCTATTAGGGGTACCCATAGGCTGCCCTTTGACTACAGTATCGTCAACAGTCTTCTCTACTTCAGCAAAGCGTGCTTTAAAGCCCTTAGTAATCTCCTTTTCGGTAAAGTTACCATACTGCATAGCTCTCTCGGTGGCTGATTTCTCAGCATCAAGAGCAGAAAAAGTTCCTTTTGTAGAGCAGGATTTTCTTTGACTTCTTCTTTCAGTTCTTTTACACGAGCACGTGCTTCAATAGCAGAGTCAATGGCATTGTCTATTTCTGTCTTAACGGTGAGAGCCATTCTTAATGCCAGAGGCTTTAGCAGCAGAATCACCTAAAGCCATTACCTTTTCATCAAGAGCAGCAGACTTCTCCATTGCCTCACGCCAAGCAACCATACTCTCATGAGTACCGTGTTTGTCAAACATCTGTTCTGCTTTTGGCTGCATTACGTCTTGCAACTGAAGCTTCATTAACAAGACTATCATTCTCCTTCGCATTTGCTAAAGGAGAGATACTTTCTCTTTTATTTCAGATGAGTTGGTAGGCTCTTTACTTGCTTTTTGACTCCTTAGAAATCTTGCTTGCAGCCTCTTTCTCACTATGCTCTGGAGCCGATTTAACTTGTTTTCCCTTTGGTGAAATTTCCTTAGAAGACACATTCAGTTCCTCTGCTTTTATGAGCAGAAACGGATTCTTTTTCCCAGATGCCTTTGAGATTGATTTCTCTTTTGTAGGAATTTCCTTAGAAGATGAAGATTCTATGTGAGAAGCCTTCTTTGATGAAGCGACTCTATTACCAGAAGTTTTCTCATGTGTTGGAGCAACCTCTGGATTAGCTTTCTGATGTGCGACACCACTACGCTTTGATGAGGGTGGCAGTTTTTCCCTTATGACCTTCGTGAGCAACAGGTTCCGTTTTGTGCGTAGTAAAGTAACTCCTTTTTAGGTGCTTTTGGCTCTACTGACTGAGCCTTAGTGGGCTAACGCCACCACTATGCTCTGTTGGAATGGGCTTTTCAATATGTTTTCCAGCACCAGAAGATACAGCTTTTAGCCTTAGGAACTTTTACCTCTGCATGAGGAACGTTTTGTCTAAAAGAAAGGCTATGTGAATCTTCTAACAGATTCTTAGCAGCAGAACGAGAAGAACGCTCAGCACCCTTTCCTAGCTTTGACACCGTCTTTAGCAAGATCTTCTACAGCAGCTTTACCTTCTGCTGCCTTCTTTAGGAGAGGATTTTTCCACCTTTAGCAAGTATTTCAATAGGATTTGGCATAGCTATAATTTTTTTATGTTAAGGAAATTCTTACAATAATTGTATCTTTAATTGGTACTTATCAGTTGAGTGGAATCTTCACACCAACGCTAACACCTGATGCGAAATAGATCTTCTCCTCTCACTACAACATCCTCCTTGACTTGGAAAAAAACACCTCCCAGTCATTATGCAGAGAATAAGAGTGTTCATAACCTACAGTACCACCGCCTACAAATTTATCAGTATCGCTTCCTGCCATTGCGCCAAGACGAATATTTCCATGATGATTACGTCCTCTTATAACGCATGGTTTATAAGCTGCACCAAACATCCATGTATGGTAGTTATGAAAAAACTACGATTAGTGATAGTGCCAGTATCAGGATCTTTAGCGTACTGAACATATCCATTTGCGAAATATTCCCAAGCGTTATGATAAGAAGTGGTATGCTCAAAAGCCTATAGTTACATCAACTCCATTTTTATAGGAAATGCCACCACCTACTAAGAGGTGGTTAGCATTCGACTGAGCAAACAAATCTCCTGGGGAACTGAGAAGGAAAAGAGTTGCCAGAAGACAAACTCCCTTCCATTTCCATCCGAAGCAAATATTTTTTCATAATCTGATTATTTACCTGTGAGTAAAATAGAATTAAATGAATCTGCACTAAGAACATCCTCATAATCCAAGTCTAATGATATGGTACGACCACTGATCTGCTTTTTCCGACAACTCCAGTGTCAGTACCTTATCATTTGGGAATGTCATCTTCTTAAGTACGACGACGTTACGATACCCTTTCTTGAAACTCGTAGAACGATCAAGAACTAAGGCTGGACGTAATTCGATTGTCTGTACATTAGTTGATTTCTCTATCTTCTTATCTTGAAGTTTTACACGAAGCTCATCAATATCAAATTGTAAGTTCGTTTTGTTTTCTACAGAGAAGTCAATGAAGAAGTAATCTCCTACTACATAAATGTTATTAAGACGCATCTTCAATTTGTCCTTACGTGTTGATACATTACGATAGTGAGCAGGACTGTTCCAAACCTTCATAGCATAACCTACCATATCTGTTGTTGACATACTAATGGCTGGATTGTGAAAAGCGTTACGTTCAATCAATTCTACTTCTTTGTCTGATACGGCTTCATCAATATGAGTTGTGTAAACTAAAGAATACTGAACTCGATAACGTTCTGTAATAACCGTAACGATAGCCAAGACATCACCATCCTTGTAACCGCCCTGCTTAGGTTTCACTGTTACAACATTTTCCAGTGGGTTTGCACCTGCAACTTTATCTGTTGAAATGTCTACAACTTGAATAGGCTCAGAAGCCGTGATAACGGTTGTTACATTCTCATTTACAGTTACTTTTTCTACATCCATGCAAGTCTTCTGTGCAAAGGTAGAGGTGGTGAACAAAAACGCTGCCAGAGCAACAGCTTTGCGACCTATATTGAAATAATTAAAAATATTCATTGTATAATTGTTATATTGTTGTATATACGTAAATTCTAATATTTGAATATATGTATTTATCTGTTAGATGTGTCATTAGTCTGCTGTGTTCCCGACGAGGACGAGAGTTATTCCCAGACTCTGGAGAAGAGTTTATAAGATAGATACGTGTACCATATTTTTAAGAGAACACGATTCTTTCTAACCCTACGCTGGAGGCTATTCATAACCTTCTGAGAAACATTCTGAACAACTTGATTACCCCATGTCTTTAAAGCGTTCTGAGAGGAACCATAGCTATTAGTCAGAGAGCCTGGATTGTCTGTAGCAGACTCTAATAGTTCTTTGGAGGTTTCACGGAAGGAACTCTCTGGTATATATAAACCTTCAAGACCGTCTGTATCATACATAGAGAGGCTAATATGTACAATTTCGTCACCTACTAAAATGCTCTGGATAGTTCCATGCACTCGTTGAGATCCAAAACCGCCCATTATAGCATAGATGTATGTTCCCTTCTTTACAATAAGACCTTCAATGTCAATATCATCAAGAAGACGAAGACGGATACGACTTCCTTCAACAGCTTTAATATTCTCATCTATGATAGCAGTAATGAGAGAAGACTGTGTCTTGCCAGGTCGAATGGTGTTGAAGTAATCGGATGAAGCTTTAGCTTTTGTAACTGCAAGAGGTTTTTCCTTAGCCTCTTGTACAGAAGAAGGAGTTGACTCATCTGAATTACCTTGTGAAACACCACTACTATTCCCCTTCCTACTACCATTGCGAAGTGGTCTACCATTTGCATCAAATCCATTTGAGTCATAAAATGACTTCATTGGATCGTCAGAATCATCACCATACAAATCCTCCTCTAACTGGCCAAAAGGCGTTTTGACGACGTTTCTTCTGTACTCTCTTGATATCATACTCACTAATTGGAGTAGAGAAACCTCCACCGCCAGTAGAAGTATTACGCTGTACACGACTCTGCATTGCACGAAGCTGTTGTAACTCTTTCTGATCGTTTTGCTGTTGCTGCAATAGCTCTAATTCACGACCTGAATAGCGTGACTGATAATCAAGTTTCTTATTAACAGAATCATTGTCATTTTCAACACTACTCATTGCTGTTGAGTCGGAAATCATACCATACTGATCCTCGATGTTTTGATTCCTTATCACCGAGATCGGCAGAGATATTTGCCTCTGGCAAATCACTCTGTATGTAGTCACTTCGCTGAGCAGCCTTTGCCTCCTCTGGCTCTGCAAACATACTTGTTACAGCATAACCAACAAGCAACAGAGGGAGATAAAGAAAGGCAGGGAAGATATACTTCGGCTGACGGAAGTTAATATGAATATCTTTCTTTTAAATAGTTGCATAGTCTATAATTTTATTCACCGTAAAGACGAGGATTGCCATGACGTATAATATCTGATGCCTTTGGAGAAGCTTGACGGCGCATAGCTGAATCAACTCTCTGAACACATTGTGCCGGCTGATTGGAATGGCTGGCACGATAAAGACATAACCATACCAATAATATTCAGCGAAAAAGAAGAATGACCGTACCAAACGTAATACAAAGGAAAAGCCTCTTTATGATTCTTAGCAAAGATAGTAATCCGACCACTTAACCACCCCAAACCAGAAGCATTAGCAAATTTACGACCTGCCTCTACGTCACGTTCATATCTCTGTTTGTATCTTGGATCGTTCTTGTCAGGCATTGGCTCGCCCATAATGATTTTCTTGATTCCCATAATGATAATTTACTAAAGTTTCCCACCCTAATAAATGAATGGAAAAAAATAACAGTTTGTCGAATTTTCTTTTGTAAATTAGTAATCGATAAACAACTGATTTCAAAGGCAAAAACAACAAAACTGTTATGGAAGCAAAAAATAGAAAAATATCTGAGTTATCCAAAACTCCTGAGTGTTAAAAAAATCGAATGAGTGATGATTTATTTCATCTTTTTTGGCAAGTTTGGTATCGGTCGCCTGTTATCCCAACTGTCATTGGAGAAACAGGACGGAGTTTCCGCTTCTGAGTTAATCCTTTCCTTTGCCTCTTCCGCATAGTGGGTGATAGTATCCACAGCATATGTAAGCATAAGATATACGAGCTTTCAAACCATGGCAAAAAAACTGTTTCTATCGCATGATGATTCGCCCATCAATGGACTGGAGACGTTTAATGAATCACTTTGCCCTGCGTTATATGTGCCTGTTGCGGAAGTATGGTGAAGCTCCTCGCCCCGACACCACGACATGTTTCATTATTGATGACACCGTGCTTGAGAAAAGTGGCGTGAGAATGGAGGGAGTCAGCCGTGTCTTCGATCATGTGAAAGGCAAGTGCGTATTGGGCTACAAGCTGTTACTTTGTGCCTTCTTTGACGGCAAGACGACCATACCTTTTGACTTCTCACTGCATCAGGAAAAGGGCAAACAAGGCGACTGTGGGCTGACAAAACAGCAACGCCGAAAGGCATATCATGCCAAGAGGAATAATGGCAGTCCTGATTATGAGCGCTTTCAAGAGTGTAAGAAGCCTAAGATGGAAGTCGCTGTGGATATGCTTCGCCGTGGCTGGAAGATGGGGTTACATGCCAAGTATGTGATAACCGACAGTTGGTTCACTTGCGAGCAACTTATGGCGTGTGTCAGAAGCATAGGTAAAGGTGCGATGCACTTTGTGGGACTTGCAAAGTTGGGAAAGACGAAATACACCGTATCGGGCAGGAAGAAAAATGCAGCGGAACTCATTGCCGCCTATGAGCGCGAGCGAGGAAAGGTCTGTCGTAAGTATAGATGCAGATATATCCGGCTTAACGGCAACTTGGGAGATACACCTGTTAGAATCTTTCTCATCAAGTACGGCAGAAACTCCGCATGGAACGTCTTGCTCACCACGGATACGACGATGTCTTTCGTAAAAGCCTTTGAAGTGTATCAAATCAGATGGAACATAGAGGTGATGAACAAGGAAACTAAGCAGTATCTCGGATTGGGAGGTTATCAAGGTTGCGACTTCAACGGTCAGATAGCCGACGCAACGCTGTGCTACCTTACCTATACCGTCATGACTTTGGAAAAGCGTTTCGGGGAATACCAGACCATGGGCGAACTCTTTTCGGATATGGAAGACGACCTTATGGCGCTCACCTTATGGAAGCGAGTTCTTGCTTGTATCGAACGCATTCTTCGTGCTTTGGGAGAAACACTTGGGGTTACGCCCCAACAGCTTATGGCTGCAATCAGTGTCAACGACAAAGAGATGGGTAAAAATCCTTGTAATGGCTGAAGCCTTAGAAAAATGGGATGATGAACATAAACGAATAGCATAACAGCTATTAGCCATGTGTTAAAACTCAATGGATATGGGGACGACAAGAAAAGATGAATGAGAAAAATCAGTGTTTTAAGGGGTGGGAAACTTTAGTAATTTATTAAATTAAAAATCTGTTTTTGCTTGTTCCTCTATGTCCTGGTTCTTTAGGGTTCTCCAGTTGACAATGAGAAGACCGTGAGGATTGTTAGGGGAACGAGGAATACGTCTTAACTTACCTGCAGTGATAAGAGAACGGTAAAGGATACTTGTACGGCGTTCAATTCTCTGGCGACCATAATAGACTGAATTTCATACTCTTTTCGTCGAACTTAATGGAGTCACAGAAGATACTACAAACAGTACTTGTACCAATGACATTGTTGTAAAAACCTTTTTCTTTCAGCGCATTATATTGTGCTGCACCAGACTCATCAACAAGGTAGAGAGCCTTCTTTATGGTATATTGGATATATTTATCATCTGGAGATAGCGTAAAGAATAGATGATGGAATAGCTCAATATCACTCTTTGCCTCAATACCGAGATTGGCATCCTGCTCTGTCTGTCGAACAAGGATAGGTACATTACCATCAAGAACATATATTTTCTTGTTGGCATCTTGAACCATGCCTCTTGCTATGACAATGCTACCAAGACTAACCACTACACTGGCTATAATAACCAGGGTACTAATGGTTAGGCAAAAGCTTAATCTTATTTTCTAAATTCTTTAAAAACTGGCATGACTTGTTATTTTGTTAAACCTTTGGTAAGACCACGGCTGATAGACTGTGATACTGAACGCATTTCTGCTGCAACACCTTCACCGAAATTTCGAGTAGAGAAGGCGGTGTCACCTTCTGGAATCATCCAAGCTGCAAGGTCTGGCACTAGGTTAAGACACTTTATAGCTACACAGCTCGCAACAAGAAGGTATCCTGATGTCATAAGAGAACTATTGACATAAGCAGAAAGACCTGCAGAGGCTCCACTGGTGATAGCTTTAAGATTCTCATACTGTATAGAAAGTACTATGTCAAAGAGTAGGAGAACATAAAAACCTACGAAGAATAACATTGCTCCATAGAAATGCACAGTGAGATACCTTGTAATCCATTTTGCCCAAGCCCCTCCCATTTCGGTAGAAGACTAAATGCCCATTGAATAGGGACCAAAGATAGTCAGCATACCAAGAAGTATCTGCTGACAATATATCGTACTCCACCAGCCTATTCGATAAAGTAAAATGGCAAGGAACATGACGACTTTATCAAGAGCGACAACAGTTCCTGCAAAGACTGACTTACTAGCAGCTTTTTCTGCATTGATATGCTCTTGAGTAGTAGCTTTCAGTACCTCCTTTAGAAATAATAACATTTTCTTTATTAGAATTATCAAATACAGATTTTGCTACCCTGTCAATGCTTGTGTATTGATAGTCATTGTATCACGTTTCTCTACGAGAGGAAGAAGTTTTACATAGGTTTCTTTAACCTGTGTTGCTTCAGAATCATACAATGCTTTTGTATAACCACCTATTTTTGTTAGGGTATATAAGCCAGCACATCCAAAAATACTGAATCCAGAAGTGCTACTTCCTAAAATAGAGAAAGAGACATTAGGATACCAAAGAGAAAGAACGGCAGCTACACCAAGTACACGAAGAAGTCTTAAAGGATCAAGTCCTTCTCCCTTAACCATCATTCTATAAGCTCATTCCTGCTGCCATAATAATAGCAAATAGAGCAGCAAGTGCCATTGACATCTGAGAATCCACCAAAAAGGACCATTCTGTCCTGTGAAAGATGGATCTCGTCAAGAAAGAGTTTGTTGCAAAGACAACATTGTCAATCTCATCTTCAAAGAGATTGGCTCCCAGTGTCGTACTTGACAATTGATTGAGAGTTTCATTTAAGTCCATAATAGTACGTTTTATGCCTTTCAGCGTTCATGTTCAAAGATATTTAACTCGAATAAATTAATAATTAGTTCTTTTTCCATCTCATCCTGCCATTTAAGCAAAAACACGAGCTGCAATAACCGCATGATCGATATGCTCAGCTGGACGAGATTTTTGCCTCTGCTTCTCTCATTTTACGATAAGCATGAGAAAATCAATACGAGCAGCAAGATCGAGAGTTCAACTGCTGAGCCTTAGCGAATATACGTGTATATTCACGCTGACGTTCTGAATTGGGGAGATAAGCCTGACGGATACAGTTCACAGAACCTTGAAGTAGGTTATACTGATTCTGCCACTCTGTAAACTCGCTCTCTGTTCCATAAGAAGAAAGACGTTGAATATTACTCTTCATGACACCAAGAGCTGCTGATATATTATTACCTACACCCTGATACCAAACAAAGTCAGCAAGAGGGTCATGTTCTGCCATGTCAATAGCAGCAAAGCTTTAGCCCTACGCTTACAGAATCAATAGTATCAGAATACTCGATTTCTTTCTTTAAATCATACATATACAATAACCGTGCTGGAGCTTTACTATATGTATATGCTTGCTTTTTGATATGAACGATGCAAAGTTTTTATAATATAAATTAGGAGTAAGATGACCTGCACCAGTCTCAGAAACTAAGAACTGCTGCATAAAGGACTCATCATGATTATAGGTCTCCTCAACAGCAGATACGATGCTTGTAACACTGAGAAGGAAAATAACTACGCACCACGTGATAGCCAAATGCAAAGTTTATTGACACTATTGTAATTCATCATAACTTAACTTAATTATTCCAAGGAGAATGATTTTCGTAACTCGCAGCAAAAGGATTTTCCTTTCCTCTACTATATTCGGTATCTCTACCAGACATGATACCAATAGCCTTACTTTTCCAACGAGAGAGAGCTTCATCACAGATTTCACTGGTAGGACGTGCCTTATAAAGCCCTTTCCCCCAACCCCATGTGCGTAGAAGCATATATGATCTGAGACGTTCAGAACCAGCCATAAGGTTGTTACCAAGCTGCTGAAGGTTTAGATTTAGACCAGCTAAAATAAGTTGCAGGTCCTCAGCCTTACATGGAAGTTTGCCAGAACAAAACGCACCTATCATTGTTAGAGTACCATACACATCTTTTGAATCTTCCACTGCCTGGCTAATGGTTTCTTCACAGTTTCTTATTATATAAGCATCTGCTGTGGAGATACGACCTGTATGAGTTATGTAATCACCATACTCTTTCAATAGAGTACGATATTCTTTGATACTTTCTTTAACGGTATCGTAAGTTCTGATAAATTGCCCGACTGTTGAAGCACCTGTATAGAGAACGTCTATATAGTCCATACAACGGCGATATTTATCCAAACGTTTCTCTATCTTTTCATAATCAATGGCTTTTCTCATTACTCTCCTTATGCAAGCCTCGATTATAGACTTCTATGGCTGCACGAGAGAGATTCTATAGAACCTGCAGATTTACTCTCTTTGATGACGGCTTCAACACTTAGAATGTCAAAATTCCATCCCATTGCAGATAACTGTAGAATAATGGAAAAAGATACTGAATGCTATTAGAACAAACACTCTTTTTCATAACCATATCATTGTATATTAAATATTAAACTTATATTTTATGGAGAACTGGAAGAGACGATAGGTCGACTGGCAATCTCATGAATATTAACTCGTTCACCTTCTTTTGAGTTAGAGTATCTTGTACTGTCATTACAAGACCTCCACCTTTTCAAAGGCAATCTAATGCAAGGGTACTCTTAGCATTGACTGAAACAACCGAGATAATCTGTTGCTTGAGAAAGTCCTTAATACTACTCTTCACCTTATAATAACTTAAAAGAAATTGTAAGTCAGAATAGATTTTTGAGAGCCTACTGTCAATCTCACTGGCTATAGCAAGGCGATCACTAACTCAGAGTAAATGAGCTGCATCATCAACATCATTGAGACTATCCTTATTCTCCTTATTGTACTCTACTCTACAAGTACAGTTTGGATTACTCTGTAGCCAGTAGGATATACGTTCATTGACCTTATCAGCCTTTTCTTTATCTGACCATTCTTTGTCAAGCTGCAAGACCTCCACGACATCAGAATGAGGATTCTCATTTGTAAGCTTCCAGTCTATATTCAACTTTGCTCTGTGAATACGAATGCCTATAAAATGTTTTGGACCTGAATAGAGTGTAAGTTCTGCCTTAAAGGTCAGCTCACCAAGATTACGATAGTTTGCCTTACGAGTATAACGGTAACAAGAGCCGTCGCTTGTATCCCATTGACCATCACCTTTCCATGTAAGACCAAAAGCTGATTCAAGAGACTTCATGATAGCAGGGAGTCTATTGCCTCCATCGGTAGTATCATTATAGTCATCCTTTAATTCTTCACGCTTATCTTTCAGAGTAGATGACTCAACTTCAAGATCACTATATTGTTTCTTCAAAGTTTGAATCTTTGTTTCAAGTTCTTTTAATTGTTTACGTAATTCTTGATATTTGTATAGTTACCTCTACGTGACTCCTCTTGCATAAGAGTGAACGTATTTTTATATTCACTATTTAAAGATTCAATTTCCTGATTCTTTTTGGCGCATAGCTTGGGTATTCTCTTCTATAAGACGGTCCATAGCGTTAAGGTCCTTCTTCATAGAAGATAAGTCCAGTTCCGTTTCCATTGCAAAAGTTTATAGAGGAAGGAGTTAGGCTCTTTCCCTGATTACCGTTCTCTTTCCATTGCAAAGAAGAGGATGCAAGCTTTTCTCCAGACTGACAATCAAGAGTAAATGTAGCTGTACTTGCTTGGGCTAACTCAGAAGGTGAAGCAGACTGATAAGGGATAGGATCATCATAGCCAATCTTATAGACACCCTCCTCACCTTCACTATTGAGTTCTGCAAGTTTCATCTTCATTTGTTCCTCAAAGACCTGCTTATTCATTGTACGACTATCGAAAACAGCATCATAGACAACGCTTTTTGTATTCCAGATGTCAACAACTTTAATAGCATAGCCATAAAAGCAATGTCGCTTAGTGTGCGTTTTTCCCAAAAAAATGCTTGTGAAGTCTCGCTAAGATTCTCATGTAGAAGAGAATAGGTGATAGTTGCATTATGACCAGGGTGCTCAATATTGTATTTGTCTACTGAAGCTTGACTCCAGCCAGATAGTCTCTCTGAGGTTGATCGAGCAGCAGCATCCTCTGATGGGGTCATTATATGACAGAAGACTTTATCCTCTGGACTAATAAAATGCTGCCAACCAATCCACGGCTTATCACGGTTATCATCGGGCTTAGGCGAATAGTTGCAAAGGACTTTAGTTCCAGCATCCTCACTGTAGATATAGTAACGCTGGAGTGAAATAACCATCCGACTCATTTCTTACATAGTCAGCCATATAGGTATTCACATTGTAGTCTGCAATATGAAAGATACGGTCTCGCTTCATGTCCGTTGACTTCAATAAGGTTACGAATAGTATTCTTAATAGCATTGATGTTTGCAAGGCGTTGCATCTGCTCACGTGTTTCTAAAACCTTCATACTAGATACATGGCATCTGTATATTTCATTTTTCAGGGCTTTTACAATCCTGGACTGAGGATTAAGTTTCAAAGCAAGATCATCAACGCCCTGCCAACCACTGGCTGCAACACTTACACCAGCTAGTGCAACGTCATAGAGAGCTTCTGTAAATCATTCTCATCAAGCATCCTCTAAACCTTTTGTGAGTTAAGTCATTGAGTTTCTCCTCATAGTTCTTTTAAACCATCTTCACTGGATTTACAAACTTTTAAGTCTGGAGCAAGCTCACGAAAGCGGATACCTTCAAAACCAAGTTTGCCATTAGTACAGACTGACTGAAACAATTTTACACAGTTCGATAGTCTCATCACGAAGTCTGAAACATATAAGTACCCCAGTAGAAAATCTTTTTCTGGTGACTTAACAAGATATGGGGCAAGTTGGCTAACACTATTACCACTACCGACTGCTGTGTCAAAAATATGACGATAATAGAAATATTCCTTAGCAGAAGTGAAATAGTTGTTAGTCACTCATTGCCTTATACTCCATATATTCTTTCATATATATACCAGTAGAGGCAATAGAAGCTGATTTATAATTGGCAAGTATCTCATTGAGTGCCTCATTAGAAGCCTTCTGCTCATTTTTCGGTATATAAAGCAGCAATCATTGCTTCAACGGTTTCTTATCATGGTTGATAGAAACCCATGAAACGGCATAGCCTGCCCTCACGGACGAAAACCGTGAGAAGCAGGAATAATATAAACCGTAAATAAGACTTAAAATGCTTCATATTGATATATTCTAATTTGAAGTAAGACTCTTCTGAAGATTCAGAGGGCTTTTCCTTCTGCAAGAACTTTCTTTGAAAATTCTAATGATTTCTTGATACCACTACGCTCCCAGTCTCGACAAAAATGCCTCAATGGCATGTTGATAATCAGTAGAGAGCATTCGCTATATAACTTCAAAGCCTCTTTTCTCTGCTTTCTCTGTCGTATATGCCATATAACACTCACGAGGTTCTTCAACACCATAAAGCATCACTGTGATGCTACGCTTGATGTAAACCTCTTTGAAAGCACTTCTGTCAGCCTTATTATCCAAAACGATTAATGGTGAATATCTTTTACAGTCTATGTCTGTAAGTGCAAGGACTGTCTTGATTTTGTCAAACTTCTCCTTATACTTATTCTGGTCAAGCATAAACACATCAGAGTTGTTGATAATAGCCTCCTTAATAATTTCACTGGAGGTGACATCCTCAATCTCCTGGGTGACAACACCCACCATAGCCCAATGCTTACGAGCTGTCTTATAAAGATACTTGATATACTCTGCCATAGTTGAGTAGTAATGGCTTTCCATGCTTCCTCAATTATAAGGCATTTTCTACCTTTCTTGATACGCATCTTTGCGTGAAAACATCCATAATGATAAGGACAATGATAGGAAATAGACTGGATCATCCTTTACCTTATCAATCTCAAAGACAATAAATTTCTCATCAAAGAGAAAGAGTCCATATCATTGTTCAGTGTGACCTCCATTTCACCACCCTTATAGAAAGGTTTTTAGGGATAGCAGCAAAGTTGTCAATATCGAAAAGAACATTTTGTTCACGCAATGATCTGGAGGTATACGTTCCAAAACATACTCGTAATAAGAGTTGAAAGAGTTCTTTTGACTCTAGTTTCTTGCGACGTTGCTCCATACGGTCAATACGTTTATTTATTCTCGCAAGATACTTACCTTCCACAACCTCTGGGGTGAGGCGTTGGAGAGCGGTCAGAGCTGATTCCTTTTCTCCTGGTGTTGCAGAATCATCCATAACATTCTGGAGTTTTGTACGTAAACGTTTATCACGATTACGTTTATCCTCACGACGGCGGAGTTCTGCCTCTACTTCTTCATTAGGTTCTTCTAAATTAGCCTCACTTTCATAGAGTTTTTCTAACTCATTCTCGTACTTTTCGTATTCACCGTTCTTCTTATCTACCAAAAGAAGAAGATCACGCATAGTTTTACGCTCCTCAGCTGTATAGCCTTCAAATGGAGTAAGAACTCTCGATAGTACTCATAATAGTTTGGTTGATAATTGTCTCTTCAAGTTTTGTCGGAGCTTTGTTTCCTTTGAAAATCAGGAAAATGAGAGAACGAAGAAATCCTTTCTTCTCATTAAAATTCTCGTTATACTCCGCCTCAGTCACCTTAAAAGGATTCATGGATATAGGACGTTCCTTGCTATAACTGATATACGTACCTTCAAAGATATTACAAAGACCTTCGTAACTATCACCTGTATCCACAATTACACAATCAGTATCCTGTTCATAGTATTGTCTCATGACGGTATTCATGAAGAAACTCTTACCAGAACCAGATGGACCTAAAACAAAGAAATTACTGTTGTCAGTGTATTTAACCTTACCTTCCTTACCTGTAGTATCAACAGCTAAAGGAACACCTTGACGCATCCGTGTACCAACATTTCAAAGGACTCTCATCACCTTTTACTTGGCTTTCTTTGTACATAAGACAAAGAGCAGCTTCGCTTAATGTGAGAAAACGGTCATATTCTTTATTCAACTGAAAGCAGTTGCCTGGAAAAACTTGAAACAAATAGTTCAAGCTGATTGTATGCACGACGTGAAAGATGAATACCTTTGACGGTCAAAAGATATTCTCCAGATGATTAGTAACCTTCAGTAAGTCTTGTGTAGCAGGGGCTGCTACTATCATATTATAGTGAGCATAAACAAGCTGTTTACCTTCACGTGCACAACCTCTTGTACCTTCTTTATGTCTTCAACACTCACTTGATTTCCTGGACTTGGAAGAGAAGCATGACGATTCTTTACCTTGTCGAGTCTTGATAACTCAGACTTCTGATTCGGAATAAAAATAACCTGATTATATACAACCGTATCGGCACCTGGAATACTATCTATAGCACTAAGAAGATCTACAGGCATATTGGTGTTGTTGACATGAAGATCTGTATAGGGACGAAGAGAACCAGGAAGACCAACATCATCAACATCAAGAAGACTATATATCTTACAATGACGATTACCCATACGGATACTCTCATTGTCAACCTTAAAAGTCTGTCATAGAAAAAGACTTCATCACGGAAATTGACTGCAAAGAAACGATCTGCATAATCACGACATTCATCAACACCGAGAAATGAAGCTTTAATACCACTATCATGAAGCTGGTCCATGACCTTGGCTACTTTGGTCTTAAATGTACGCCAAACTTTCTCGTCAAAAGTTGAAAAACCTGTCTTCTTATTATTTTGAGTAATAACAAGAAAAGTTGTTACATCAGTGTACAAACGACCAGAGAAAAACTTGAGATAAGCTGACGTAAGAAAACCATATTTGGTATCCTTACCTGCAGCTTTCATCATATCAAAACGACGACGAACAAATACATCCTGCTTATGTAAAGCAAATCCAGTACCTAAGGTCTGGAGGATGTTATTGAAAAGGGTATTATAAGAATAATAACCATCAATATCTGCTGAATACTTTCTGACAGGATTAGTCATCTTGATAACAGCAGAAAAATCACCTTTTTTTGTATAGACAACAGCAAAGTCACCAGCATCTTCTATGCTATAGTAGATGTCGGAGAAAAATTCTCGCACGCTTACCTCCAGTACCGAAAAGACGTACTGAAAGAGCCATTCCAAGAAGAATCGAGCAGAGACAACAAATTGCTACTAAACTTACCATTTTCTATAAAAACAACGTGAATGAGTAAAGATATAAAGACCTTATACTCTTTTTGAGTGTAAGCCTTTTTCTGTTTAAGCATTATCATCACACCACCGTACGAAAGTACGGCGGTAGCGATGACCAGGGCAACTACATACCCAAACAACAGGTAGCCGCCGAGAAAACCGACAATACCACCCAAGAGCGTTCCAGCCCCCAGTAGATATAACGACCACGGAGCATCATGAATTCAAGAGGACGTTGAGTCCCTTGAAAACTGGGTAGCTTGGATTTTCTCGGACGACCTGCTTCATGATTGATTACAAACCAAAGAACTGTGGGAGGTAGGTAGCTGCTGCAACCAAGAAGATACAAGCACCAACGACCATCGCGATCTTCTTCTTCACGTCGTTTTCCCTCGTTGTTCATGGCTATATACACACTGATAGAACCACCGATAGCAACGATACCTGCAAGACCATAGCAAAAGAGCACGAATCAAAGGAACGTACGACTTCAAGTCTGCAGTAACAGCAGTAAAAGGCTTTGGTGCCTGCAGAACTAGAAGATGTCTGAGCCATAACAGAAGTTACTGACACAAACAACAGCATCATCATAGCTGCACGAACAACACCCTGATGGTTCTAACGAAGTTCTGAACTTTGCTTGCACCTCTCTTTGCAGAAGAGGTCACTGATTTAATAATTTCCATTGTTTTGAAATTTTTAATTTGTTAATTAATTGATTAATGATGTTATATTATAATAAAACACTTTCTCAAAAAGCCATTGACACGAATAGGTTCAAAACCAAAGAATGATGGCATAAACATTGTCGAGAAGATTAGGAATAGAATTGATCCAATCAAAATATAAACTGACTTCAAAAAGCCTTCCTCACCTGCATTGATTTTTATATATGGCTGTAGCACTATATAAGGATAGAATAGCAGCTAAAGCATAAATTAACAAGCCAAGACCTCTTGCTAAGCCCAGAACCCAAGCTGTCATTTCAGATAAACCACCATAGCCACTTGAATAGTCCGTGGATCCTATTGAAGTGTCTGCGACAGCTGTGGTAACTCTTGCAAAAAGAGAAATCGTCACAAGAAAAAATGATTTGGACAATAATTTCTTCATCAGATTAGATATTAGTGATTATGTGACGGAAAAGCTTACGTGAACCGTCCATTGGCTCCAAAGAAGCTTCAAACATTTCATCTTCATCATACTCCTCTTGAAACTCCTTTTTAATAGCAGTTCCTTCTGACTTTGCTAAAAGCATTTCGTCATAAGAAGAACCTTCCTGCTCTGATGATTCAGAAGATGAATCAACAGAATCATTAGGTAATGTATCGTTGGTTGAAGATGATGATTCCAACGGATAAGCAATAGGAACTTCGTCATCATGCCCTATGATATCGTATCCACCTTCTTCTCGTTCAAGAACCTGGTCTGGATTTTCAGCAGTTCCAGCTCCACCACCTACTTTAAATTCCTCTACTCCATCAACCTGGCGGGCTTTCTTGCCGTAGATGTCCATAAGGATCATAGCAGCATAGTAAAGAAGGTAAAAGAAAGTAAGACACAAGAAAAATATTCCAAATGCTCCCATATATTATTTCTTTTAATTTTTGGACAAAGGAAATAAGTTTAACAGAAAAAAATACAAATTGATTACTTTCTAAATTAACAATTCAGTAGGATTTAATCTTTTTGATTCAATATGTACGAAAAACTTTACTTTATAGATGTGCTTTATTTGATTTATAAAAGTAAAGATTAAATCAATCTACAACACTTATAATATATTCTTTTGCTAAGATTATAAAGTAGAATTATAAGTCAAAATGATTATTTTTATATCAAAAAAGTAACTTTGCAGTCAACAGTTCATTTCATACCATAAAACACAAGCTAATTTCATCCCTCCTGCTTACGGCAGGGAGGATTTTTCGATCGGCTGCCCCATAAGTCGCAGCCTTCGGACGAACCATTCAGCTTCGTCCGCTTAGAGGTATCTGACGATGATTGCCTACACCTTACAGGTGAATAACCCCTCCGCATACATTCCTTACAAAGTAGAACGTCACAAAGATAATACCTTTGGACACTCTACTTTTGTAGGAATGAAAGCAGATCTCCCTTCCGACACCCCTACAGGGAGACTATGGGAGAAAGGTATGGGACACACAGCTCAGGCAATAATGCTTTTTGCTGAGTGTCCCTAACATTTCTTACACAGCACATTACTCAGTGAACTGTGAGAGATACAAGGAGGCTTCTGAGGATGTCCTGACAGTCACTCCATATTTGCCGCTGCTTTACAGAGGCAAATAAGGAGGACTGCTCAGGAGAGAGGTGAGACAGAACTTTATTCTGACCGTGAAAAAGAAACATAAATGTTTCAATATAAAAACACACATTCTAAACAATATATATTATAAAACAATACATATAGATGTATTTTTATAATATTTGAATTTATAAATAAGAGATATTTTCCATTTTCTTTTCGCTGCCTCTCGCTTTTATAAGTGGTTTTACGGAAATCATTGCGCTAAAGCCTATTTCACTTTGCAAAGTTAAGGTGGTTAGTAGTAACGCAAAGACAACGCTACGCTTAACAGAAAAATAGCAATGGCAGCCTTCCATTTTTACTAAAAAAATGGTATTCCAATGATATTTTTCTGTGATGTCTTGGCTTATACTACTTATAACCACACTTACTTTTTGCGACGTAAAAAGGCTATACGGCGAAAAAGATGTACCGATGAAACATTAAAAAAAAACTCGGGCAGACGGAAATGGAAAAAATAATATAAGGCTGCCAGCTCCAGAAACCCGATATAAATAAACCAAAACTGCAGGCAACAGAATAAATACCGCCACTCATTGTTATGAAGACGTTAAAATTAGAAAGAGTAGGGAAAGAACTTTTGGGGAAACATGGTCTATAAAGGTGAAGATGAAAAATTCTATCTTGATATTAGTATGAACCATGAAAAAAGTACCTACTGAATTACACACCTGTCACCCTGCTGACGATATGGATGGAGAGCCTGGCTATTGTGTTACAGGCACATTCGAAATTATCAATCCTATTACTGATAAGGAGAGAAGAGAGAACGAGTGCAAAGGTCTGTATATGATGCTTTCAAGAATTTATGAAGACGTAAGAGCCTTCATTGGAAAAACAGGAAATGAACAAGAGGATTCTTGGGATTGTCGTTACAGAAACAAAAAAATTTGGTCTGGGGGAAAAATCTCTGGAGGAAACTATTGCGGAACTCAAAAAGATGGAATGTTATTCCAGATGATTTGAAACCAAAATGGTGTACATGGAAAGACATTGAGGAATTGGAAAAAGCAATGGCTATAGGGTAATGACCATATAAAAATTGAGCAAAGACAAACTACAACGTTGTAGCATGGGTGGAAATATAAAAAGCGAGAACGAGAAAGCGAAAACTCGCTTTTTATATTGTTTTAATGCTGGAAATAACAAAAATCACTTGTTTAATTAATCTCAAATTTTTCGGTGGGGCTTAACGCCCCACGCCCTCTCATTTGAGGATGGATTTTTCATCTAACAATATTACTCCCTTATTAGTAAAGTCTATAAAAAGGTAAACCTACGTCCAACAGACAAGGCTTATTAAAAAGGTACTGACATCACCTTATTTATAAAAAAACGAAAGACAGGAAAATTCTAAACGAAGAAAAGAGGTATCCAAGCCTCTTTTTTTATTATCGAGGCTTTCCTGCTTGCTATGATGTGATGCTTTCTTCTTTTCCTCTCTGCTTTTTGTCAGAGAGGAAAAGAAGAAAGCAACAAAATCATAGAACAAGAAGGCTTCTGAGCCTTCTTGAAAGAAAAGAGACACTTATAAGTGTCTCTTTTCCTATTGTAGCAATGTTCCTGTCTTTTCACTAAACGATATTATCTCTGGATCTATCCCTCCGCTTACTCAGTCTTTCACTTCAAGCACTCTGATGTCGGGTAGTACCTTACATCAGAGTGCTTTATTCCAGCTGGCAAGCGGACCTTTCCTCCATGGACTACAGAAAGGCTGAAGGGAGAAAGGTATGGAACACACCCTGGGTCCAGGTATGCCCTGAGAGAATGTTCCTAACGTTTTTACACAGCACGCCTACTCTGCAAGCTGTGGATCGAGCCTTTGCAGCTCAATGCACTTACTGGTAGCAGGAACGCACGACTTTCATACGGATTCCGCAGAAAACCTACTAAATCAGACTTTTCACTTCATCCGAATGAGCGTGCTAATCCTTACTCCCCTACAGTGCATAAGCTACGCAAGAAACCCTTAAAACGGTCTGAGCTGTCTTAATCCTATGAGAACCACTGCTTCTTCTCTACAGAGATCTCAACAGAGGTCCTCAAAGGACTTTGGGAGAGAGTAATGACAGAACTTTTATTCTGACCATGAAAAAAAGAAACATAAATGTTTTCAATTGAAAAACACACATTCTAAACAATGTATATTATTAACAATACATATTGATGTATTTTATAATATTTCAATTTATGAATAAGAGATATTTCCATTTCTTTTTCGCTGCCTCTCGCTTTTATAAGTGGTTTTTACGGAAATCATTGCGCCGAGCCTGTTTCACTTTTGCAAAGTTAAGGTGGTTAGTAGTAACGCAAAGACAACGCTACGCTTAACAGAAAAATAGCAATGGCAGCCTTCCATTTTTACTAAAAAATGGTATTCCAATGATATTTTTCTGTGATGTCTTGGCTTATACTACTTATAACCACACTTACTTTTTGCGACGTAAAAAAAGGCTATACGGCGAAAAAGATGTACCGATGAAACATTACTCGGGCAGACGGAAATGGAAAAATATTATAAGGCTACCAGCTCCAGAAACCCGATAAATCCAATAATATAACAGAACTGCAGTCAACAGGATAAACACCGACAAAATGATTTATGGAAACGCTGATTAAAAATTTCAGTTCCAACATGGAATATCGAGGCTTTTAATGGTTATAAACCAATTACAAGCTTTTTGGACAGATTTTTTTCTATTGCGGATAGATTTGGCGTAAAAAGGTGTTAAGGAAACTTTCAATCAATGCTTTGAAGAGTGGAAAAGATAACTACAAATACCTTACAGAATTAGTTTTAGTTCTAAATCATAAAAATTTGGCAATGGTATAAGAAAAACGAGCAATTAGCCAAACTATATAACGAACTTTGGCAAAAAGCAGATTCATACGCTTGCGAGAACCTAAAGGGGAGGAAATGGAATATTTCTATATGACAACAGATTGAAAAGATATGAACAGATTAATTATATCATTAGAAGAAAAGTTACACAAAGGAATTGTTTTCCTTTGTGTACCTTAAAAAGATGAGAGCAGACGTAATGCAAACGGAACACTTTACGGCATAGGACATACAATAAAAGGGAATGGAGGAAGAAGTTGTAAATGGACATTAAATTATTATGACGTTGACTGCCAAGCTTGGAGGTCATTCCTTATTGAAAACCTTATTTCTGTAGGTGAAGTTAGACAAAAAGACAGCAGAAGAGCATCACGATATTTGTCTTGCACTTGCTATCAAGCTAAAAGAGAAGATGAAGAAAGAGGGTGTTACCGCTTTTGCATATCGTAAGGCAGATGGCTCTATAAGACACGCACACGGCATCCTTTCGGATAAAATAGATATTACAGGGCAATACTTTGTTTATTTCGATACTGACAAGCAAGAGGAACGTAAATTCCGCATAGATGCTTTTATTGGTATAGGCGAACTGATAGAGATAGACAATACTATTTCTTTTGAAAATGAAACCCAAACAAGAAGTAAGGTGTACAATGAGTTTAGCCGTTTAGACATAAAACAATCCTTGCTAATAAGGGTATTGATATTGAAGATACAGAAAACTTTATGGTGATAGACCTATTGCCCGAACTGAATAAAGAGCAATTAAAGGACTTAATAATAAAAGCAACTGAACGACTTGCTAATCTCTAACAATACAATGGTAAGGCAGAAAAACCTTACCATTGAAATACATAAAAACATCAATAAGTCATTAAAATAAACGCAATGGAGACAAAAAAATTAAAAAAAGCAATCCTTGACATTGTAAAAGGAAGAATAGACAGAGCTAACTACGGAATGTGTTCAAAGTATTTTGTCTGTACTTCTTCTTTGGATATTTGTGAGAGTAATAACATACACATAACAAAAAAGCTAGAGTATAAAGATACTATTACAATGAATGGAGTTGTTATCGGTGAAATAAGATATAGATATGCAGCACAAACGTAATGGAATGTACAAAATGCTTGCACCGATTATTTCATATATAGATTGAATCAAATATCTTTAATGTTTACGTTGATAAACTATCCAAGAATTCTTAAAATATAGAAAATATGATAAGATATCCAAGAGTATTAATTATAAAACGCATCAAGTATATCCCTATTTACCAAGAACTTTATCAAGTAGATACTATGCGCCCAAACAGACCAAAGCGAAGTAAATTCGGATTGAGTAAGTCACAAGCAAAACTCATTTTGCAAGACAAGAGTTGGCAGTTCTAAAAAGAGGGTTACGAAAAAGCTTTAGTTAACGGAAGAATAGAAAAACTATAGAAATAATAATCACATCAGTCCTTCTGCTTATAGCAGGAGGATTTTTCGGTCGGCTGCTCCCATAGGTCGCAGCCTTCGGACGAACCGTTCAGCTTCGTCCGCTTAGAGGTATCTGACGATGATTGCCTACACCTTACAGGTGAATAACCCTCCGCATACATTTCCTTACAAAGTAGAACGTCACAAAGATAACACCTTTGAACACTCTACTTGTAAGGAATTAAATGATCTCCCTTCCGACATCCTACAGGGAGACTATGGGAGAAAGGTATGGGACACACGGCTCAGGCAATAATGCTGCTGAGTGTCCCTAACATTTCTTACACAGCTCACTTACTCAGTGAACTGTGAGAAATACAAGGGAGGTTCTGAGTGATGCCCTGACAGTCACTCCATGTTTGCCGCTATTGCAGAGGCAAATAAGGAGGACTGCCAGGAGAGCGGTAAGGACAGAACTTTATTCAGACCATGAAAAAGAAACATAAATGTTTCAACGTAAAACACATATTCTAAACAATATACATTATCAAAATACATATTACTAACAATGTATATTATAATCAATACACATTGATGTATTTTTATAATATTTGAATTTATGAATAAGAGATATTTCATTTCTTTTCGCTGCCTCTCGCTTTTTATAAGTGGTTTTACGGAAATCATTGCGCCGAGCCTGTTTCACTTTTGCAAAGTTAAGGTGGTTAGTAGTAACGCAAAGACAACGCTACGCTTAACAGAAAAATAGCAATGGCAGCCTTCCATTTTACTAAAAAATGGTATTCCAATGATATTTTTCTGTGATGTCTTGGCTTATACTACTTATAACCTACACTTACTTTTTGCGACGTAAAAAGGCTATACGGCGAAAAGATGTACCGATGAAACATTACTCAGGCAGACGGAAATGGAAAAATATTATAAGGCTACCAGCTCCAGGAACCCGATAATTCAATAATATAACAAACTGCAGTCAACAGGATAAACACCGACAAAATGATTATGGCAAATTGAGCAAGTACAAGCTACTGCATAGAGGGTAGCAAAAGAAGACCTAAAAATCTTTTAAGGCAATAGACGGCTTTATGACAGAAAAAGAAAGCCTAAAGATGAAAAAAGCAAATAAAGGTTGGGAGGAAATGTTCTTGAAGAATTAGGAGCATCAGAAGAACAAATGAAAACTTACTATTTACGTGGGTTCATTCAAACATACGAACTTGATAATAATGTTCTAAGAATTGCAGCTGAAGAAGCATGGGGCGTAACAGACTTTAGAAAGGTCTTAGAAATATTAATGCCAAAGCTTATAATTTACTATTGTGTAGAAGAAACTGGCTGTGAAATATACCAAACAAAATGACATGAATGGTAAACATTTCAAATACAACTTAGTTGATTGTTGTGTTAAAGGGGAATATCAATATGAAGAGTTTGAAACCAAAGAACAAACTATGAAGTTTGTAGCAAACTTATTAGAAAAAGAAGAGGTAACAGAGGAAGAAGTCGAAGATTGGAATGATGAGCATCAAAATGATGATGAATATATCAACATTCACGAATTCGAGTATACTGAATAATAAGGTAATGGAGAGGTTAACCACCTCTCTAACAAATAGAATATGGACAGGAAAAATATTATAAAATCAATAAATGAGAATTTAGAGCACTACCTCACAAAGCATATATATGGAACAGAGAATTTCCACGAGTAAAAACCTTAGATGAGATAACAAAGAAAAGAAATCTTTTATTGAAATTCACGCATTAAGATATCCAATAACACAAACAAAAAGGTGTTTTATTTACAGTACTCTTTGCGTTCACTCCCCACATAATTGAAAGGGATGCAACAAAATATCAGCTGAAACATTGAACAAAAATTCTTTTTCACAGATGCAAAAGAAATAAATAATCAAGTAAAGGTAACGGAGAGGTTAAACACCTCTCCACAAAATAAGAACAAGCATAAGAAAACAATAATATTACATATAACAATAAATGAAGTAAAAGTTAGGGTATATCAAATTTAATATCTATATTTTGCACAATGAACTATAAAAGTAAAAATAATATGAAAGTAGGAGATTTAGTACATATTTCACCAGACTTAACAATGCAAGATAATTGGGTAAATGGAAAGGTGATAGACATTGAAAACAATTCTTTTGTAGGAATTGTTGTATCCGCTAAAACAGAGGACGGAGCAATTTTCTTTGGACGTGAAGAACTTTTCAAACCTGCATAAATATGTTCGCATTAAGTTTTGACATGGTCATAGAAGACCTTAAAGTTTATTATGGTGAGCCATATAACAATGCTTATTTTGAGATACGCCAAATTCTCAAACAAAATGGATTTGAATGGGTGCAGGGAAGTACATACCTAACAAAGTCTGATGATTTGAGTAAAAATGTTTGGAGCTATTCAAAGCCTATCAAAAATAGCATGGTTTAAGAAATCTGTTCGAGATATTAGAGGTTATAAAGTGGAAAAATTGGTCGGATTTCACAGACTTAATAAAAATCATAAAACCAATTTAACACTAATAAGATATTTATGTAAGAGCCTTCTGCAATAGCAGAAAGTCTTTTTCGGTCGGCTGCCCCATAGGTCGCAGCCTCGAACGAACCATTCAGCTTCGTCCGCTTAGAGGTATCTGACGATGATTGCCTACACCTTACAGGTGAATAACCCCTCCACATACATTCCTTTACAAAGCAGAACGTCACAAAGATAACACCTTTGGACACTCTACTTTGTAGAATGAAAGTGATCTCCTCCGACACCCTCACAGGGAGACTATGGGAGAAAGGTATGGGACACACGGCTCAGGCAATAATGCTTTCGCTGAGTGTCCCCTAACGTGCCTACACAGCTCACTTACTCAGTGAACTGTGAGAGATACAAGGAGGCTTCTGGTGATGTCCCTGACAGTCACTCCTTATTTGCCGCTGCATTGCAGAGGCAAATAGGGAGGACTGCCGGAGAGAGGTAAACCATTGTTATATGAGGGCTTGCTTTCCAGTATGCTACAGGTTGTAGAAATGCACGAGTTTTATACATATTTTGCAGAAAGTCTACTTACTCAGACTTTCACTTCATCTGTATAACCGTGCAAATTCTCCCAACCTTACAACATACTAGTTACGCAAGAAACCCTTAAAACGGTCTGAGCTGTTTTATCCCATGAAAACCACTGTATCTTCTCTTACAGAGAATTCAACAGAGGTTTTCAAGGGACTTCGGAGAGCGGTGAGGACAGAACTTTATTCTGACCATGAAAAAGAAACATAAATGTTTCAATTGAAAAACACACATTCTAAAACAATATATATTCTATACTAATTGATATTATTAAAAATACACATTGATATATTTTTATAATATTTGAATTTATGAATAAGAGACATTTCCATTTTCATTCGCTGCCTCTCGCTTTTTATAAGTGGTTTTACGGAAATCATTGCTGCCGAGCCTGTTTCACTTTGCAAAGTTAAGGTGGTTAGTAGTAACGCAAAAGACAACGCTACGCTTAACAGAAAAAAATATCAACGGCAGCCTTCCATTTTTACTAAAAATGGTATTCCAATGATATTTTTTTCTAGTGATGTCTTGGCTTATACTCCTTATAACCTACACTTACTTTTTGCGACGTAAAAAGGCTATACGGCGAAAAAGATGTACCCTGATGAAACATTAAAAACTCGGGCAGACGGAAATGGAAAAATATTATAAGGCTGCCAGCTCCAGAAACCCGATAATCAATAATATAACAAACTGCAGTCAACAGGATAAACACCGACAAAAATGATTATGGCAAGACGTGGCAAGAGTTTAAATGAGATGCGCATCCAATATGACAGGATAAGAGATAAAGTCTTCTCAATGGCAATAGAGAGGTCTAATGGACGATATCCAGAGTTTGGTACGCCTGTGTATAATTGGGCAGAGGAGAAAAAGGAAAGGTTACTTGATATCTCAAACAGATACGTTCATAATCTTGCAAATTCACTTGGCGGAGTTTGTAAAGTTTCAACAAGTGATAAGCTATATAATAAGAAAGTACCTCGCTCTGTCTATATGGGCAAAAAGGCTTAATCTAATCAAAACAAATATAATATGAAACTATTCACAGATAACCAGGATTTTTATCCTACACCAGAAGAGGTTATTAACACTATGATGATGGGGTGAAAACTTTATCGGAAAAAACCATACTTGAACCGTCTGCAGGAAAAGGAAATATAGTAGACTGGCTCAAAGCAATGGTGCTGCAAAAGTTATTGCCTGTGAAAAAGACAAGAACTTACAGAAACTTTTTGACAGGTAAATGTGAGATCCTCGCTGATGATTTCCTTACTGTTACAGCGGAACAAGTAAGCCATGTTGATTACATCATAATGAACCCACCATTCTCAGAAGGATCGAGACATATTCTTCATGCTTTTGAAATAGCACCAGCAGGATGTGTAATCATTGCACTATGCAATAGTCATAGCGTTAGTCGAGGGTGGCAAGATAATAGCACTAAACAAAAATTACTTGAAACAATAGAGCTTTTATGGTTGTGAAGAATATCTGGGCAGTGTCTTTGAAGATGCAGAACGCAACACTGATGTTACAGTTAGTATGGTAAAACTCTACAAGGAAGGTGAAGGAGTAGAAGAGTTTGCAGACTATATGTTTTCAAATGAAGCAGATATACTTGATGCTAACGAGACAGAAGGGCTTGTACAATATAACGTGGTGCGTGATATGGTTAACCGCTATATCTCTGCTGTACGCCTTTTCGAAGAAACAATGGCTGCTGCTGAAAAAGATTAATTCTATAGCTTGCTTTGGAGGAGAAAAAGATGGATACTTACCAGTGAGATTTGTGACTGTAAATGCTTCAAATAGTGTTGTACGCATAAGTAGACAGCAATATAAGAAAGCATTACAGAAGTATTACTGGAGAAGAATTTTTAGCAAACTGAACATGGAAAAATATGCCACACTGAGGCTACGTGAGCAGATTAATAGATTTGTTGAACAACAGACACACGTCCCTTTTACAATGCATAATATCTACCAGGTCCTTAACATGGTTATTCAGACAACAAGTCAAAGAATGGATAAAGCTATTGAAGAAGCATTCGATACAATCTGTTCTTTCTCTGCAGAAAACTCAACAGCAGGCGAGAAGTGGAAGACAAATGCAAACTATATGGTAAATAAGAAATTCATAGTTCCCTCTATGACAAACTATGATACTCGATACCCAACAGACTATGTACGTCTTTCCTATTCGAACTACGAACAACAAATAGAAGATGTACTTAAAGCATTATGTTACATAACAGGGATCTGATTACGATAAACATATAGGGTTAAACAGATTTATCAACGATACCAGGAAGAGCTGGGGAACATGGTATGAATGGAACTTCTTCCGTATAAAAAGCTTTCAAAAAGGAACAATGCACTTTGAGTTCTTAGATGAAGATATTTGGATGAGATTTAATCAAACTGTTGCAAAAATTAAGAGGTTGGTCTCTTCCAAAGAAAAGAAAATAAACATTCCAGATATTATACAGCTCTTTGCAGTTTTTACTGTGAGCTGTATAATTTTATACGTATATATAAACTATATACGATATTTTCAATAATTTATTTGTTTGTTTTTATAATATTTAACTGTGTTACATCAAAAACAAGTAGGAAAAACACTTTGATTAATCAAAAATAAATACTATCTTTGTGACATAGATATTAATAATATAGACAGGGCTATCTGAGGCTAATCGTATGAGAATTGAGGAAGGTAAATATAATGTAAGAGTAGACATACTCATGGATATTATAAATGCCCTGGAAGCAAAATTCTACTATAATGAAATTAATATCCTTAGAACAGGAGGAAGAAGTCGCAAGACTATATAGGTCTGAGAAGTACACCATAAAACAGGTCTGTAAAATGACAGGTGTAGTGTCAGAACAGACTATATACCGTATCCTAAGGGAAAGAAACATTCCTAAAAAGGAAGATAAGACGCATTACAAAGAAGATTTCTGTTTCTTTTTGGATCATGAAGCAGAGCTTATACTTGATAAAAGTCAAACCCTAAAAATTTGTCGAAATATATTTGTGACATAATAAAGAAACAAGAACTATTAACCAAATAAAAGGAAAGGGAGTAATTATGGACTTAACAACATTATTTGTAGCTTATGTAGGTTATAAGGTATATGATGCCTTAACTGGTGATAATAAGAAAAGAGTAAGAAAATACAAGAAGGTAGCAGCTCTAAAAGCAGCTACAGAAGAAAGGATACCAATTATCGTGATGCCCCTGCTTGGTTCCATGATCATGGGCAGAACCTCTGATACTATGGATTCATACGTGCAGTTAAACCGTTATATACAAGAAACTGGTATGGTCCAACACTTGTAATAAAAACTATATGCAGATAAACAAGAAAGACTTCATAAACATACTGGAAGAACATAACAAGCTGGGCTTCCAAGAACAGATAGACTATAAAAAGTTTTATCTATACTCAATCGTAACTCATTCAACTGCCATTGAAGGATCAACAATGACAGAAATTGATAATCAGCTGCTCTTCGACGAAGGACTTTCAGCCAAAGGAAAAAGTATCATAGAGCAAAATATGAACCTTGACTTAAAAAGCTGCTTACGAGAGAAGTATGGAGTTAGCTAAAGTGCATACGCCGATTTCTGTTGGTGTACTTAAACATTTAGCTTCACTTGTTATGAGGAGAACAGGTGGAGAAGTTAATGGCTTTGGTGGTTCGTTCGACTCATCAAGAGGTGATTTGCGCCTTATGAATGTTACAGCTGGAGCTGGAGGGAAAACATATATGAATTACCTGAAAGTACCACAGAAATTAGAAGATTTCTGCAAAGAGATCAATGAAAGGCGGAAAGAACTATTAGAAAGTCCTGATATATACGAACAGTATAAATTGAGTTTCTATGCTCACTTGAAAACTTGTTACAACACATCCCTGGGTAGATGGCAATGGAAGAATGTCGAGATTGATTATGAATCATATTCAATACGAATTCGGATTAGTCCCAAGTAAAGTTGTAAAAGATGATAAGGCAGAATATATAAAAAGCATTAAAAATCTCACAGGAGGAAGAAAGCGAAGCCCCTTTTCTTAGGCTTCATGTTTGAGGAACACGCTAAGAACTTACAAGAAGAAATTGAAAAACTACAAGCGTTCTATGGGCGATGAAGAAGTCAAACCACATAGAGGGTTTCGTAGATAGTCTGTTCTCTGGTCAACAAAATTTAAATCAACTAAGCAATATAAGTTATGAGAAAGTTATTTTTAATAATAGCCATTGCAACAATGACAGTAGTAGCAAATGCACAGAATAAAGTGACAACTGCTAAGACTACGCCAGAAATGGTGTATTACTATACTGATTTTAGTGTTGTAAGAATGAAAGATACCGCAAGAAAAACAAGACGTATTCGTTCCTTTTTAGGGAGAAAAATACAACACTTAATATGGAACCTATGAAAGATGATGAAGGTAATGTTATAAGTTTTGAAGTTCCTATTGCAGCATTTAATTATATAACAAGTCTTGGGTGGGAACTATGGTTACATGACGTATCATTATAACATTATACAGAGATGGTTTGTTAGAAAAAGTTACAAAGCAAGAATTTATGAGATTGACAAAAGAAGAAATGAAACTAACAAAAATGTAGAAAGAATCCCATCTGCAGCGGAAGAACTACAGAGGATGGTAAAATAATAATATATTCACAAACAGAACATAAGGTTCCAGGTAACGCTGGAACCTTTTTATTTATTTAAAAATCTCAATATCATTATCACCAAAGATAAGACGCATTACTGATCTCTTATCTTTTTAGTTTTATTTGAATAGAAACTTCTGAATCATCAGAACGTGGAATATCAATAATATTTACGTACTGTTGAGGATATGTTAATAAGTCCACAACAGTAAGTCCCAATACATTTGAGATTATCTCAAGTTCCTTAACCCTGAAGGTCTCTTTTCCCTTTTTCAATATTGCTTATTACTGCAACATCTAAATTAAGGGCATCTGCTAAAGCTTGCTGATTTATACCTTTTTGCAGCCTTATTTCTCTTATATTCTTATAAATATCCATATTGTAAAATTAACCAATTATTTCTCAAATTCATTTGTTAAATTTGCTATTATTTGAGATTTTCTCAACTTATATTTGAGTTTTTCTCAAATAATACTTATCTTTGTAGCATAATAATAAGTATTAAATAATAAATATTAAGTATGGGTATTAAAAATTAGCGGACCATTAAGGAATATGGAAATCGGACAAACGATTGCCTTTCCGATGGAGAAGATTTTATCAGTAAGAAGTGCTGCTTCTGGTATCAGTATGTCATTAGACCGTAAATATATGGTTAGGTCTGACAGAGATACAAGGACGGTAATTGTAACAAGAGAAAAAGTAAAGGCTTATGCTAACAAGAAGGGATGCAAAAATGATAGCCCAAGAAATCTTGGTTATCACGCCAAACACAGATGTCGATCCAAATGAGGGTTTACCTCACGATAGCATCAAGCAGCAGAGTTTCTGCATCTGGCAAAGAGAACTCTATATAATCTTGGAGAAAAAGATACCACGCTGTAAAGTTGGAAAGAGGGTTTACTACAAGAAGAGTGCTCTGCAAAGATTTATAGAGAGAAAGCTAAATAATGCCTAACCATGACAATTGTATACAATGTCTATATAGTGCTGAAATACCTTCATGGCTACAGCCAATGGGCAATGAAGTAACAAAAATGGAAGGTTATTATTTCTCCTCTGATGAAGAAATTAAACAGTTTATCAAGAAATGTAAGAGATATATAAAGAGGAACAATAAAACCTCTGAAACAATATATCTTACTAGAGGAAAAAAAGAAAAGGAAAAAAGGTTATATCACAATTCATAATAAGAATTTGTGGAATAATGATATGATAAGAATATGCTACCTAAAGCTACAAGGAGAAATCCTCTTCTGATAGAGGATTGAAAGTATATCTACATAAATTCCTTTTTACAAGACTAAAAACTTAAAACAATAAACATGAAAGAGGCTGAAAAAAATACTGGAGAGGACAAATGGTGGACTCAGAGTCTTTGAACATTTCTTCGGAGAAGCTGTTAGAAAGAAAAACTTTCTAAATACATTTCGTGAAGATAGTAATCCAAGCTGTCACTTATACTTACACAAGGAAAGTGCTGGTGACAGGTTCTATATGAAGGATTATGGTTCTTCTGAATGGTCTGGTGACTGCTTTACCATAGCTGGCAGAATCTACAATTTAGACACAAAAACTCTTTTTGTTGAGATATTGAAGAAGATTGATAGCGAAATGGGATTGTGCATCTTTGGAGAAACAGCTTTGGCTGGCAATACAAAACCAACCTGGAGAGTTCAGTCTCCATTGTTAGAGAAAAGAGAATATAGTATCTTTTTCTCCAGCATATAAAAATTTTTATACCAGAAGATTTAGAGTTCTGGAGCCAATATGGTATAAAACAGAAAGACTCTGGATAGGTATAATGTAAGGAGCATATATTCTTGTAAGTTCCAGAAAGAGAACGGTAAAGAATATAATGTGTACGGAGGAAAGGCAAAAGCCTGCTTTTTCGCTTATCTCTTCAATAGGGGAAAAGGCATAAAAATATATATGCCAAAAATCACCTGTAAGATTTCTATATGCAGGAAAACCCTAAACCATATGTTTTTGGTTGGGAACAACTTCCACAAAAATGGAAATTATGTGTTTATCACAGGAGGAGAAAAGGATGTTTTTGTCTTTGGCAGCTCACGGATTTAATGCAATAAGCTTGAACAGTGAAACTGCTCATCTGCAACCTACCATGATAGAAGAGTTGAGCAAGAGGTTTAACCATGTCGTATTTCTATGATTGCGATGAGACTGGAAAAAGAGAATCATCACTACGAGTGGAAGAATGGAAGACTTACAAAACAAGTAGAGTTGTCTTACCATTATCAGGTGATAAGACCTCGAAAGATATAAGTGATTTCTTCTCTGAGGGCAGAACCTCAAAAGAACTTTGGGAAATAGTAGAGTCACAAACTCTCTAATCCACTAACTCAATTACAAGACTATAAATAAGAACTTTGATGCGACTTAAGGCAAGGATTTATCCTATACCAATAACTTACTTTTGACAAAAACAAATAAACAAAGAGTGGTATGTAAAATACATAAGGATAGATTTAAACTTGACACTTTAGTCTTTCTTTATAAACTGCTCAAAAATATGGACTTAAATTAATGTGGGAATGAAGAATTTAGAAAAATACCGAATATCTCTGATGCGTAATATCAGAGAGGTGAAGGTTTTCATAATCAGACCTCGTCACAGAAGATAATTCGAGACGAGCTTCTGGAAGAAGGGATTGACTGGAATATAGTAAATCTCCCTATTAGGGTGATTGAATTTCAGAGTCTGAACAGGAAATATAGGGGATTGGAATTGAGAACTCCAAAAAAGGTTAGAGTTCTACAATAGGAGTCTAATGCAATATCCTGTATCAGTTGGAGAAAAGGGATTGACCATTGTGTCTGGAGGAAAAAGCAATGATATAGCATTGTTTTTCATGACTCTTTGGATTATATGGCTTGGTGTTCTTATATGGCTGCACAGAAAAAAAACACTGATAATGCAGACTGTTACATCATGGGGGACTTCTCAACATTTACTGAGTTAGGGAAAATAGCAAAGAAATATAAAAAGATACTCTGCTATTTCCACAACGACCAGTGTGGAGAGGTTATGTTTAATACACTCAGAGAAATGATTAAAGGCAGCTCTGTAGTTGATATGAGCAGCTTGTATGATGGTTTTGAGTGTATCCGCTTCTATTGGAAAGACTTATTAACAAGGCAGTAAAACATGGAGAATATAATACTTATTGTAATTATTGCCGTGGTCATCGGTTTGGCAGCAAGTATCTACTACGAGGTTAAGAACACCTTAGGTGATGATGATATAAGATATTAATTTAAAAAAACAAGATCATGATTTTAAGAATAATATTCCTTGTGATGCTGCTATGGGCAGTCTACACAACTATACAACAGATGATACTTCTTATAAAGGAGGCAGGACTTTATGATTGCGTTAAGAATAGAAAGAATATCCTTAGAGCTTTCATAGAAATCATAATGGATGATAGTATTACAAAACAAAGAAAAAGAAGAAAGGAGAAAAGTAAGATGAGTAGCTTTATTACTTTTAAGTAGCTATGTCGAGGAAGTAGTTGCTGGCTATGCTGTAGGATCAATTTCCTTAATCCTAATAGGTGTATCATAATTGATTATCCTCTATCGTATTCTAAAATGGATTATTAGAGTCAATGAGAATATATCAGTATTAAGAGAAATTTTAAAAACTTACAGACAAAAAGAGAAAGAAGATTGCAATAAATAAAAATAGTAAATCATGAATAGAGAAATATTAGAATTTAATCAATTAGGTAGGACAGGAAAAATGCGAGTTCATATCTCAGCATATAGAATTAGCTTCTTCTAAAGCTATTGCCAGTATGTAAAAGAGTACCTTTTGACGTACTTAAAAGATATTGGTGATGATGAGTATATCGCCACATATCTTCGCAATAAAGGTTACAAGGTAGAAATTAATATAAAAATAGCAAATGAAAGTAGAAATTATAAAAATAGAAGAAGAGGGTCATCAAAAAGATAAAATAGACCCTTAAAAGAAGAGGAAAGTTATTTATAAAAGATACAATAACATGAATGTGAGAATAGATATAGCAGTATTATTATTCATACTTCTTACTTATGCTTTGGGGTTAGATGTTGAAAAATGTACAATTAGAACTGTTATTTTTCATAGCTTGCCACGTTGCAATAATATCACATAAGAAAAAGTAGAAATGAATATTAAAAACGCTAAATTAAATAATACTCTATAAATGATATTTGATATGAAAGAAAAATAAAGGTTTGTCAAAACCACTAGATGCAATGGTTAGGCAGTGTCAAAGAATGAATGCTGGTAAACTTAGAATGTCATTCAAAACGAGAGGATGGTTATACTATTGAGATAACAGCACGACGGACAGAGTCTAAATTTGATGATGAATTTAGTGATAAGGAACTAAAATACATCAAAGAGACAATCATAGAAAAATAAGTAGCGTTTCTAATGAGGAAGCTGCTGAAAAGGCTTTTGATATAGTCAATGTATGCCAAGAACTGTTAGGAGAACCACAGTTTGAGTCTATAGACGAGATTGTTAGTTTTAACTTCTGAAATTAGTAATAACGAGAGGATAATAGTATGCCAATTAAACCAGAAAACAAAGCATGGTATCTACCATGGGCTACAGTGTATGACGGATGATTGCCTTGGAGAGGCTCTTTTGCACAAGCAAAGAAGATTAAAAGCAAAAATATTAGAAGATTATGACTAAGAAGATATTTTTTAATGACAGTACTGCCTCACGCAGGCGGTACTTGCAGGGGCAGAAAAACAATGACAAGGCGAGTGCTGAAAGACAACGTGTCGCTTGGTAATTGGGAAGAAACAAAGAAACATCTTCCTTATAAGGTTGGCGAAGTGGTGGCAATAGCACAATGCTACAAAAACTATATCCCTAATGCCGATTTTGAAATGGTCGGAAATGGGTTTATGACGGAGTCAGCAGGTTGGAATAATAAGATGTTCGTTAGAGCCAACTAATGAAACGCCACATTAGAATTACAGATGTTAAGGTGGAGCAGTTTGCAAGATATATCAGACGATGATATTATGCGTGAGGGTGTTTGGCAATCTTATGACCAAAAGAACTTGTTTTTATGTTTCCAAAAGTATAGGATATGCCCTTGATGTAGCTTTTCTAAGTGCACGTAAAGCATTTGCTTACCTAATTGACATGGTGAGTGGCGAAGGTACATGGAATAGAAATCCATGGGTGGTTGCGTATAGTTTTGAATTAGTAGATTAAAAATGAAGATATTAGTACAATTTAGCGGAGGCAAGGATAGTCAGGCTTGCCTTTATCAAGGCGGTAAATGACTACGGCAATGAAAAAGTTACAGCATTGTTCTGTGATACAGGATGGGAACACGAAGATACTTACACACATATTCTCGATGTTTGCAATCAGTTAAATGTAGAACTGATTACACTCAAAAGCAGGAAGTATAAAGACTTCGTGGATATATCTATCAAGAAAGGTCGTTTCCCTTCTACAATGGCAAGGTTTTGTACTTCTGAGCTGAAAATAATACCTATGATAGACTATATTCTCTCACAAGATGAGAGTTTTATCATTATTCAAGGAATTAGAGCTAAAGAAAGTAAAACACGTGCTGGCTATGATGTTGAGTGTTCATATTTCAAAGAATACTTTAATAATGAAGTGAAAGGGTTGTATCACAAGAAAGCGGTGTTGGAATGGTGCAAGACACACGATGCAAGTGTCTTACGACCTATTTTTCACTGGTCAGCACAACAAGTAATAGATTATATCCTTGAAAATGGTCAGCGTCCAAATCCTCTATATGAACGAGGCTTTTCAAGGGTAGGTTGCTTCCCTTGTATTATGTGTAGAAAGCGAGAGGTGCAACTCATATCGAAAGACGAATGGGCAAGAAAAACGGCTAATAGATGCTGAACAACGAATGAAAGATGAAACAGAAAAAGGTTCGTCGTTCTTTCCACCTACATACATTCCTAAACGTTTCTGCGCAAATGGTGAATATCCTACCATACATGAGGTGTTCAAATATGTAAATCGTAATGACGTAGAACTTGATATGTTCGAGCATGAGGAAGGGTATAGCTGTATGAGTCTTTATCATGGATTATGTGAATGAAGTAAAAACTAAAGCAAGGGATTATGAAAAGTAGAATTGACAGATTCGCAATTGCTTTCCGTGCGCTACATAAAAGTTGATGCAGGTGTACGCTACTGGGAAGACACAGAGGTAAATGGAGAGGATGATATAGATTTTTACGAAAGCAAAGGAGTTGGTACTCCGAAGATACCATGCCGTGCAAGTCAAAGCAAAACCAACAAGCTGTATCTATAGTGACCATTACCGATGGCAACCTATTATTGACGTCAATACGGGAACCATTGTGAATTGGGAAAAAGGAGTTAAGGCTATTGTCCATTATAAGGTGTGCGATAATGGAAAGTATTCTTTGCTAGACAAAAATAGGAAGGAGATTATCTCTGTAGATAGTTATGTTCCCAAAGTTCTTTGCCCAAAAGAAGAGGGATATGGCGATTACATTATAATGACCGTTGACAACGATGGTTTTATAAAAAGATTGGCATTGTAGCAAGGATGACCTGACAGTGATAATCGAAAACAGATTTTAATAAATAAAAAGCATTGTGAAAGACTACAATGCGGTGATACAATCACCATTCCTGAGGGTTGCAAGGCAATCGTAAAGGACGGGAGTGTGGTATTTGAGAAAGAAGAAAAAGAGGAAGTACAAGAGTTCAAGGACGGGGATATAGTTATACTCTGCTATTTCCACAACGACCAGTGTGGAGAGGTAATGTATAATACGCTCAGAGAAATGACGAAAGGCAGTTCTGTTGTTGATATGAGCAGTTTGTATGATGGTTTTGAGTGCATCCGCTTCTATTGGAAAGACTTATTGACAAGGCATTAAAACATGGAGAATATAATACTTATTGTAATTATTGCCGTTGTCATCGGTTTGGCAGCAAGTATCTACTACGAGGTTAAGAACACCTTTAGGGTGATGATGTAAGATATTAATAAAAGAAACAAGATCATGATTTTAAGAATAATATTTCTTGTGATGCTGCTATGAGCAGTCTACACAACTATACAACAAATGATACTTCTTATAAAGGAGGCAGGGACTTTATGATTGCGTTAAGAATAAAAAATATCCTTAGAGCTTTCATAGAAATCATAATGGATATAACATACACTTGTGATACTACAAGGTAATTAAGAGCATACTGATATGAGTAAAACTGAAAGTTTACATTATAAACTCTGCTGTGAAGGTGCAAAAATGGATGCGTAAGCAGGAGTGGTCTTCTTACAAAAATAGTTGCCGTGGGAGCTTTGTACTATAAATGCAGAAAATCCTGATGTATGAGGGAACAACAGGTTTCAAATCAATGATGATAGAAGTTAAAACCTACGAGGAGACTTTCTGAAAGACAAAGGAAGAAATTTAGAACAGAAAATGAGGAATATAGACATTATGCACTTGGTAATAAGAGATATTACTTAGCACCAGAGAATATTATAAAAGCAGCTGAACTTCCTATTTCATGGGGACTGTTAGAATGGAATGGCAGTATGATAAACGTCATTAAAGAAGCGGAAGAAGTTGTATGTGAAAATATGGGAGAGGTTGCTATGCTTTGCTCTATCATGCGTAGAGAGGGAGTAAGAACTGGTATTTTTAATTATAGAAAGAAGTAATGAAGGGAGATATATTAACACAGCTACAACGGATTTCCAATCAACTCGATTGCATAGGACGAGACATGAGAGAGGAAGAAAGAGTATATGCTAGCAGAACTGGAAGACAGACTTGCAAAAGGGTATCACTGGCGATGCTGCCGTACAGCATTACAATGAGTGGATGGATAAGGCAGGAATGTCACACTTGAAAGCAAAATAATCAGAGTAAGGGAATACTATGAATATAACAAATAGAAAAAGAACATAAGAAGGAAAAGCCTCCATATGGAATATACTACATGCTGTCAGCGTGTATATGTTTCTTATTACTTAAAGAACAGGAGTCAAAACCTATAGGTAAGGGGCTTCGCTTATATTTACGTAAAGCAAAAAGAGTATGTAGACTATCGTTAGGCTATTTACTTTTGTAAGCTCTTTGAGATAGCTGGAAAAATATATAAAACTTTAAAACAGTGATAAATATGACTTACAAGGATCTTAACTTAAAGCAGGGCGAAGTTGCCTTGTTCAACACCAGTAGCAACACATACTACAAGTTTCACAACCTTATTGAAGCTTGTAAACGTGCGGTCAATGCAGGGAGAAGCCTAGAAAATGGGTGGAACATTGTAGATGACTTAGGTATTACCTACGAGAAGGAAGATTGGGCGTTTTTGCTCAGCTGCCATTGCCTAAAGATTAGGAATATAATTTATTAAGGAATTTAAAAATAAAAGTGTATGGAAAAGAAATAAATACAACAAGGCTGCTTGAGCTTTGTAGAACGTATAGAACAATTAGACAGAATATGTGAGATTGAAGACATAGATAGATGTGGACTGTATTTTTGATAGAGGTGGAGTGAGTATTTTTTTGTGGATAAAGAATTAAATAGTAAAGTTCAAGAACTCTGTAAGTCATTAAAAGAAAAACTTGAAAAAAAGAGTTTGAGCAACTATGATCTCGTGAATAAAAAAATGTTTCCTCACCTAACTGGGTAGGGATTTTTCTTAAAAACATCAAAATAAACAATTATGGAAAGAAATGCAATTATTCAGAAGATTAGGAAGCTTATGGGAATTGCAGCTCTCTGCTGAAAATGTAGGGCAAAGCAGTGAAGCATTTGCAGCTGCTAATGCTATCCATAAACTACTGACAAAGTATAACCTATCACTTGATGAAATAACAAGTGAGAAGGACGATGAAAAAAGATGGTTTGTATATATCACCCAAAATGCAAGCTCATGATGAGTACGGCAATTGGAGAGTATACTTATGGTTAGAGTTAGCTGACAGGAACTACTGTCGAAATTTAGGAAATGTAAAACAGCCATCAATCATGATGGTGGTAGGCAAGAAAGAAAATGTAGAGATAGTCATACAGCTTTACAATCGTCTTTCTGAGATATTCCTTCTTAAAGCAAAGAGTGGACTTATTGCTAAATACGAAGAAGAGGAAGGAAATATGACTCTAAATCAGCAAAAATGATTATATGGAGTCATACCTTCTCGGTTGTGTTGATGGTCTGATGGAGCATCTGGATAGTGTGAAAAAAACACGGAGGAGAAATTCTTAGCTATCAGATGGAAATCAAAGATTAATTCATGGGAAGAGAAGTACGCTAACAAAGAAGGACGAATTAAAGTCGAGGTAGATATCAAAGAAGAAGCTGCTTACACAAGTGGTATAGTGAGAAGGTAGAAATACCAGATTATATCAGGAAATAAAATAAGGAGGATATTATGCAGATCTTTAAAGCAAGAAATACGGATTTAGATATAACATCCGAATCATGGAGAAAAAGCTTCCTACAAAGAAATGGAAGAAAGAATACCTAAGACAGTAGATTACCACGTAAGGCTATCAGAGAGGTTGTTGTACCAATAAAAAGGAGAACACTATAGAAGACCTTATGAGGAATCAATGCAGAGCTTCTAAAAATATATAAGATAGATTGCTTTCAATGTACCATTGATAGAAAAAGAAGGTAAAAGCACATCTTCTATTCGATTATCTGGATAAGGAAACTGGACTATCCTACGTATTCAATAGCAGTGATCAGAAACGATCTATGCAATGATTGTGATGATAAGCTATTCTTCTGATAGAGAAGATGTAGGAAAAAGATATTTCCTACTTAACTACTATAAGAATAGATCAAGATGTTTATAGAAAACTCTTGATGATATACAACATAAAGACTTCTCAAAGAACAACTATTGTGTTCTTAAAGACATTTTTGGAATACGTAGAAAATGTCTGTGAGGGTAAGGTTAAAATAATAAAGCTAATTAAGGGAATAATTATGAATATAACAAAAAGAATGGAGGTGGTATCATAATAGCACTATGGTACATCTATGGGTTAATCTTCTTATTTCAGCAAGAGAAGAAGACGGATGGCATGGAATGGTAGAAGTTAAAAGGGGACAAGTCATAACTTCATTGTCAAAGCTGTCAGCTGAAACAGGAATATCTATAAGAAAAATAAGAACTTGTCTTCCAACCTTGTAAAGAGCGGTGAGATTAAAGAAATGACAAATAATCATTACCGTATCATTACAATTATAGATTATGATATGTATCAAAAAAGCAGATGTAGTCTATAGTAAAGGTTCACATACAGAAACAAAAAGAAAACGACAAGCGAAATGACAACATAACTGCTTGTATATCAGAAGATAATAAAAATATCTGTGATAAATTGACAAACAAGTGTCAAAACCAATGACAAAACAACTGTCAAACCAAGAAATTACCACAGATAAACAAGTGTCAAACGTAATGGATTCTATCTCAGCAACTTATGACTGTTATAACTTAAAAACTGACAGACCAGTGACAAACAGTGTAAAAGTTGGAGAAAAAGAAACAAAAAGAGAAAATTCCCCACACCCCTATAAAGAGAAAAAAGAAAAAAAAGAAAAAGACCCGACGGTGATGCGCACGAAAAAGGCTGGTGGCAAAACGGAAGAGGAAATGGTCCAAGAAACTAAAAACGACCAACGATGGTTAGAAGCTATTTCCGAGTATCATAAGCTCACAGCTGAAAGAGTGTACGAGACGATCAACAAATATTGCATTCACAGAATTTGTGCAATGAGCAGCTCTGACAGCATAAGAGACATAAAAAGGCATTTCGATAACTGGTTAAGAATTCAACTAAACGAAGAAAGAAGAGACAATGAAAGAAATCGAGTATACCAGAAGCGAACAGGACTATCAGCAAATGTTTGCAAGGCAGCTAACTACCGTTCAACGTTTTAAACTTGACCTTCCAGAGAATGAAGCGATAAAAATTCTAACGGCTGCCTACAAAGCGCAAGTTGAGAACAGACATTGTCAGTTTCTTGAAGACGATGATATTATTAGAGCTATTGAGTTTACAGCATCTTGGCTGACGTTGGAAAATAAAAAGCCAGGCTTATATTTCACTGGATTTTGCGGTACAGGTAAAACAACGATGATAAAAGCTATCAAGATGGTTGTGGACTGGTATTACTCTAACACTCGATTTAAGCCAACGATGACTATAATAAAGGCTACAGACCTTGCATCAATGGCATTGAATAATAATTACGAATTTAAATTACTTGCCAAGAGAACTCTACTTGCAATAGATGATCTTGGACAGGAACCAGCTGTAATATCAAACTATGCAAACGTAACGAAGCCGTGCATAGAAATACTCTCAGAGAGATATGATACACAGCTAACGACATTTATATCTTCAAATCTTGCCCCAGAGAATATAAAAAGAGTATTATGATGAAAGGCTATCTGATAGATTTAGGGAAATGATGGAAATTATACCATTTGAGAGCAAAACGTTTAGAAAAATGAAAAATACATAATAACTTTATCAAAAATTCTTTCTAAAAGCTAACATACAAAAGCTGGAGAAGAAACTGCCTTCAAAGAAAGTTTTCTTAATGGAAAGAAAATACATACTATTCAGTGCTAACTATAATTTATGGGAAGCAAGAATTAAGGAGGTGCAAGAAGGAAAGCAGTATTATCCATACTGACAATGGTCTGCGTTACCATACAGAAGTAAGCAGTATGAAATAACAGAACTCTAAAAGAAGACGGAGTCGGTATTCAGAAACTTACATTTAACGAAGATAGTAATGGAGAGTTTTTCCTGGAAGACTATGATATGAGATGGAAAATATATTGATTTTCATAAGCTAGCAGCTAATGATGGTCTTCTAACAGAAGATTGGTTTAGATGGTTTTAAAAGATATGATCTGTCCAAAAACCTATGGCTGTGATTCATTTTACATCTTTCAGATATTAGTTTCTCTATAAGTAAATGAAAAAGGTAGTGACAAAATTAAAAATTTATCTAGATAGTAGCTGGCAAAAATAAAGAGTATGAGCAGGTTCTTAATACATTAAGATTAGAAGGTATGGAAACTTATGACTTTAAACATCCTGAAAAATAAGGAACTGAGTAGTTTCGACTGGGAAAAATTAGATAAAAAGTGCAATAGGTGGAGTTGTTCTGATTTTAAGAAGGCTCTGAATCACCCAGAAACAATTAAAGCTTTTCAGAAGGATTTTCAAGCAATGCAAGAAGCTGACTTTTTGCGTACTATCTATTACCATGTGGTCGATCAGCACACTCTAGAGCAGGATGGATGAAAGGAAATGGGAAAAAGGTTTTTCATATTGGTTTATCAGAAAATCCAAAACCAGAACTTATGTACAGAATGTATGATGATTACCTAACAGAAACAATGGAGTTAATAGAGGCGGATTAAATTAATTTAAATCGGTATTGACATAGAAAATAACGCTACTAATTGGTAGAAGTATTAAAGCAAAGAGGATGTATTAATACATCCTCTTTTTGTTCTTTAATAAAAATATATGGGATAATACTCATTCTACTTATTGTTATACTTCAACCATTCTCTTTTAAAATCTTCCATTGTTATTCCTAATAGTTTCGTCTCACGGAAGATAGAAGGGAGAGACTGAATAAGAAAAATTTTAAGACGAGCGGTTATAATTTGCTCACGTGCAGCAGATGAAACAAAGTAACCAAGACCACGCCGTTTATAGATGATAAAGAGAGAAGTTCAAAAGCCTTCACTACAGTGTTAGGATTCACCTGTAACATAACAGCAAACTCACGAATAGACGGTATTCGATCATCAACTTTATATGTTCCTTTTATAATATCTTCGCAAAAAGTGGTCGTATACTTGCTCATAGATAGTCTTTTTACAAATAAAAGTCATAAACGTTAATCCATAGGAGCCCCCCGCATCTATAAATAATTAATCCTATTCTTAATGGAATACTTTTTAGTTACTTTACTTGGCTATACTGAATGTACCTACAGGTTGTTGTTGCATTAATGATAGATAAAAAGAAAATACCATATTCACCTGGTATCATTTCATTTTTCTGGGAAAGTAAGAATATATGACTGGTTACCATACTTATGAGCTACGAAGTTAACATAGCCACTCTTCTGAACTTTCTCAGAACCAAGAAGAGTTGGTGAAAAACTCCATCCATTGAATACGGCGGTCCTTCTTTGAGGCATTGAAACGAACTATACGATAGAGTTCCATAGGATCGCTTTCATTGTCTTTAGCTTTGATAACTAAAGAAATGGTTTTCATCTCTTTGGTATAACATAAGATGAATGAGGACCTTCAAATACAATATCCATTCCATTTGCGCCTGCAAGAGAACCTGCAGCATCCGCCATCTGACTAACACCAGATGCTGTAGTCATTGTTTTAACACCAGTTGAAAGCGCACCAATTGAATTAGCATTAACGCCAACAATTAAGCCAGCTGCACCAACAGCTGATGATACTCCGCCAACAATCTTAGACCACTTGGACACCTTGTTCTGATGACTCTTAATTGTGCCACTTTCTTTTGGTAATACAACAAAGGAAGAGTCACTTGTCATGAGACAGTAATTGTTAATAAACTCTGGCTCTTTTACAACTTGATTACTTTGTGCAAAAGATGAAGCTACGCACATAATAAATAATGTACTGAGTATAAGCTTTTTCATAAATTTTGAAATATAGAATAAATAAGATTTATTTAATATAATGAAGAAATGATGTGTAAAAGGTGCATATATAATTTTTGGTTTTGTAAAGAATGTGATACGATAAAAATTATTTTTAACAAAAAACCTCTGCCATAAAGACAGAGGAGGGATCGTAATTTGTTGGAGGAATAGTCCAATAATATAACAATGCAAAGATATATGTTTTTCTTGTAATAACAAAAATAAAACAATATAAATATTATGCTTTTTAACATATTCTAATTGATAACAATATGTATTGATTAGAAATTATCTATCTATCGGTGAACAGCTTGTTAAATTCTGAACCTAAAAGTTCTTTTTGCCGATACTTCTATTTTATTAGGCAAATAATTAAAAATATCAAACAAATAAGTCTTGTTGCATAGAAAAGAATATTTTGTAATAAAAATATCTAACTCCTTAGCATGTCTAGAAAGAATATTATTTCTCTTTATATTATAGATAGTTTCTTTTGCTAGCAATTTAGTACATCTTTATGATGAACAAAACAATCATTAATTTACATAAAAAGATGAGTGTCATAACTATAAATATAGATGATTAAAATTCTTATCTTTAACAGCATACATTTCCTAAATATCAAAAGAAAAAAATAATATTGATATTTTTACTTTCAATATTTTTATATTGATAACAATATATATTGTTTAGAAAATCGATTATGTCACTAATACGTTATTTTTGATATACTGAATGTACCTACAGGTATCGTTGTTCCATTAACAGCGGACAAGAATATACCATATTCACCTGGTATCATTTCATTTTTCTGGTAAAAGTAAGGATATATGAATGAAGACTATATTTATCTGCTACAAAATTAACATAACCACTCTTCTGAGCTTTCTCCGAACCAAGAAGAGTTGGTGAAAACCCTATCCATTGAATACGGCGGTCCATCTTTGAGGCATTAAAAACGAACTATACGATAGAGTTCCATGGGATCATTTTCATTGTCCTTAGCTTTAATAACTAAAGAAATGGATTTCATATCCCTTGGTATGACATAAGAGGAATGAGGACCTTTAAGAACAATGTCCATTTCATTTTGTACTAGGAATACTATCCATAGCAACAGACTGCTTTGAGAGACCTTATCAACTACGCTAGACAACTTTGGTGAGTTGTTCTGATAACTATTGATTGTACCAATTTCTTTTGGTAATACTTCAAGGGAAGATTCACTTGTTAGAATACAATAGCTGTTAACAAATTCTGGCTCTTTAGGATATATAATATAAATTCCTAGGATAAGGAAAAATAGAACTGAAACAATAATGAGTAGAGGTGTGCACGAGGGTCTCTAAGAGGGTGTGTACAGTAACTATCATTTTCAAACATAATAAAGAAAAAAACTATTGCTTTCAAAGATATCCAAAAATATTTGGAACTCAAAGCTGATTATACAATTTAGGTAAACTCTTAAAAATTCTAATTGATAACAATATGTATTGATTAGAAATTATCTATTATATCACTAATACGTTATTTTGATATGCTGAAAGTACCTATCGGAATCGTTGTTCCATTAACAGCGGACAAGAATATACCATATTCACCTGGTATCATTTCATTTTCTGGTAAAGTAAGGATATATGACTGTTCTCCATACTTATGAGCTATGAAATTGACATAGCCACTCTTCTGAGCTTTCTCAGAACCAAGAAGAGCTGGTGAAAAAATCCATCCATTGAATACGACGGTCCTTCTTTGAGGCATTGAAACGAACTATACGATAGGAGTCCCATAGGATCGAGTTCATTATCCTTGGCTTTAATAACTAAAGAAATGGTTTTCATGTCTTTTGGAACAACATAAGAGGAATGTCCTCCTTCAAGAACAATATCCTTTCCTTTTGAGCCTGCGAGTTCTCCAGCAGTAGTAACAGAACTAGAAACGTTACCAACACTCCCCAGTCGCATTAGAAACTATGTTCTCATGACGCTTAATTGTACCAATCTCTCGTGGTAATGATTCAAAAGAATCATCACTTGTCATAATGCAGTAGCTATTAATAAACTCTGGCTCTTTAATAGGGCTGGAAGTAGAAATTTAAACGCTAATAAAACTAAATTTATGAAACATAATAATGTAATAATGTTCCAAGCTCTTTCTCGATTCATGATAATAAAAATTATTGCTTTCAAAGTTATCCAAAATATTTGGAATTAAAAAGCTGATTATACAATTTAGGTAAACTCTTAAAATTCTAATTGATAACAATATATATTGATTAGAAATTATCGATTATATCACTAATACGACCTTGATGACTGTTCTTTACTTGAATCTCACCATACTTACTTTCATCTTTCTAAGAAAAACTTGAAATAGCAGCACCAATAATATCTTTAATAGCATAACCTTCTAACTGACAAACAGCACGTAATTTATCCATATCAGACTTAAGAACTACAGTACTTATTTGCTCAGTTTTCTCTTTTCTAGGTTTTTGGACCACGTTTTTAGGAGAAATCCACCTCAGAAGGTGATGTATCTTCTACAGATGGGAGTAGATGATTGTGTTTCTATCGGTGAAGATGTCAGACCAGACATTAAATTCTTAATAGAACTATCGAGATTTTTCTTTGCCATGTTGTATTGATGTATTTGTATATTCATTAATTGATTAATTGATTAATTAACGAATGAATATAATTTCTTATTGTAATCTATTTAATAATTCTTCTGTAAATGATAAATAATCTCATGCACCATTGCTTTTTGGGAGCATACTCAATGATGTTTGAGGACTCCCAAAGGAGCTTCTGCAATAGTAACATTTTTACGTATCTTTGTTTTAAAAATAAGATCGCCCCAAGAGGATCTTAATTCCTGCTCAATACCACTTGTTAATTTGGTCTTTTCCCAACGAGTAATAAGAACACCAGAGACATGAGCTTCTGGATTTAAACACTCACGTACATTTGAGATAAACTCATTTATCATTGCTAAGCCTTTAAATGGGAGAACTTCTGCAATAAGTGGAATAATAATATCTGTTGCAAAAGTACAGGCATTCAACGTTAGAACGCCTAAAGATGGTGGACAATCCATAAGAATAAAATCGTAGTTCTCTTTAATAGGAGACAAAGCACGACTTAAAAACTCTTTTCTCTTGCAATTACAGAAGAGAGCTGAATGTCAACCATTGCAAGTTCTTGAGAAGAAGGTATAAGGTCAAGATTCTTTGAAACATTATAAGGCTGTGGAGACTCTTTAAAAACTAAGATGTTATATATGCTTTGATATACATCTGGAAGCTGCTTCATACTGTACGTTAAATTTGCCTGTGCATCAAGATACTATAAGAAGAACTTTATAGCCTTTTTGATGACAAGTGATCGATCACACTAGCAGTTGTTGTTGTTTTGCCGACACCTCCCTTTATGATTAGCGAAAGCAATAATTTTTGTTGAACTACTCATAATTATAACAATTTATAAATACATATTTTTATGTTTTTGAAATTACGAATACAAAATATATGTATTTCTAAAATGTAGAAAATATATATTGTTAAAAATTATAAATTTAACATTTGCCTAATCTTTTTCTTTTAGATCTAATAAGCGTACCACAACTAATGTGACATTTTTTTATTAAGGACAACGCCACCTTTACTTAAACCTACACGTTCAAGTGAAGATTGTGTAATACCAATCTGTTCAGAAGAAAGAACAGAATATATTGCAGGAATTGAACCAAAAAGTAACTTTTTCTACCTTGAAGAAGTTGAACATGAATTATTTTTGTCATATAAGAAAGTTTTTTTGCAAAATATACAATATAATTATTATATACGATATTTTAATTATGAAAAATTACTATTACAATATATAGTTTTTGAGTAAATAATACAAATAACAAAACATAAATCTTACTGAATTGTTAATTTAGAAAGTACATCTAATTTAATTAATAGTTAAGTTCATTAATCAATATATTTGCATAAAAAGATAATGAAAGTAATTAAAAACAATTAAGATTTTGTTTATTATCAGTATACTGGTAGTGACAAACGTATTGGTATCCTGCTCTGGAAAACCAAAGTATAAGTTTGATAATGCAGAACAAGCTGTACAAGAATGTCGAAATCATCTTGCAGATCTAAGGGAGAAGAAGAAAGCAAATATTGAGGAACTTACAAACTTGACAACAGATTGGTTAGAACTAGAGGACTCAGTATATACTGTAATGGATAGAGACAGCTCTGTAACTATAAACAGTAAAAATAGCTGAAGACTATTTCAGAGTGGCAGATTCCATTCATCATGAAATAGTAAGAATAACAAACTCGGAACAGAGATCCCTTAAGGATGTCATATCATTAAAGATAAAAGACAGCAAGAGGACGAGAAAAATGATGACTTCTAAGGATTATAAAGATGCTGTTGCATATTTTAGTAAGTTAGACGAAACAGGCGTATACGCTGATCCAAATACAGCTATTAAAGAGTATGTAAATCTTATCAATAACACAAAGAAATTTAAGAACCTGAATGATGTCAGTACTTTTTATGACAAAAGAAGATATTTGTTTTTCGTTCATTAATTCAGTTCTTACCGCAGGTACAACAATCGACATTAAAAATATATAACAGATAAAAACTGGAGAAATTTTTGGCGACTTATACAAAACAGTGACGAGGCAAAAATAATGATAGCAGAGAAATGATATTTCTCACCATGCGATTTAATCGTAGAGTGGTACTTAATGCGTTAGCCTGTGAAAAGGATATAAAGGCAAAGAAACGTCTGGATAGAGTACAAAGAGCAAAATTACAGATGGATGCTGATACAACCAATGATGACACTTGATAGCTATTCATTAACGTGTCTGAGTAATGACCAGGAAGAGCAGATATTAAGAATAGCTGATAACCTACCAGAATATATTTGCTATCTCGATGGTAACACAGAAGAGGCGAAGAAAAATTCCCAGAAGCTAATTGATATGTTGTCAAATTATTTCTTAAAGACATATTTAAGAACGCTCGTATAAGGTTAAACAAAAATTTACACTATAAATATATGGAAATAAACATCAGAAATTTAAGTAACTTGTTAAAATACTACAGGCTTCATAAATGTAGATAAAATGGAGTCCAATAAAACAAGTGTAAATACAGAAGTGCACTATCCTTCTGATAACCAATTTTTATTTAGTGACATAACTAATAAACTACCCAAATTACATATACTTTATAAGGCGGAAGAGGAAAAGGGTATGAAAGAAAAATGGGTACTTTTTGAGTTTATCCTTTTAAAGAGAATATGTACATCATATTTCTCGAATCTGATATGTTTGGAGTTACAGACTATATTACCGCAGAAGTATATGATAGCCTTGAAATTTTCTATACAAGATTACTAAAGGAACTAAAAAGAACCAGGAGTAATGAAACGTAAAGAAAAAGATGTCTATCAAAAATTTAATATCAATTTTCTTCTAAAATATTATATTATGGTTTACTTATATATCAAAATTATTTTAGCTATTTTACTATCAGCTATACCTTTCATCTTTTCAATTTTTATAAAGCCAAAAGACAAAAGATGGAAAATGGAGAAATGTGTTTACACTCTCAGATATTAATTCTGAGAAAGTAGCTAATGGAGCTGGCAAGATTAGGAAATTCATAATGAGAATATACGAGGCAATGAAGTATTCTGACAATGCCAGGAAGTTCTTTAATATGCTTTTGATCATAACAATGATAGTGGTTCAATGGATAGATTCTGAGGCAACACAGACAGCAGTCAAAGCAATTATAGGAAATAGAGAGAATGTTCATTTGGACAAAGAATCTATGATAAAGTTCTTCCCATTTATAACATCGCCTATTGTTACAATATTATCGATGATATACACACTTATCTTATTCAGATATAAGTGGTCAAATAAGCTGCTCACTAAAATTGGTACAAGTAAAAAGTGATAGTATTATTTTGTTGCAATGATAATGCTATCTATAGTTGTTGGAAGTGGTCGTTTTTCCTTTTAGGTGAGATACTATTCTTAACACTTATATGGGCATTAATTTTACCTAAGAAAAAAAGGAGAAGGATACCCAGATGGGGGAACGAGAATTAAGAGGAAAAAGACTGAAAAATACGATATGTACAGTGAGAGAAAAGCTGCATAAATGAGTAGTAAAAACAAGTTGAAATATTAACGTAAAAACTATATAAAAATAAGATGAAACAAAGGAAATAGATACTAAAGAAATTGTTGGAGAAGCTCAACAAACAAAGAAAAAGCGTAATCTTATAATTAAAACTGACTATCAATTGTGGGAGTATCTTTTCAGAGATCAGCCGAAAAAGAAAAAGACATACAAAGGCTGAAGCATTCTATGATCTGATAAAAAGACAGAGAGAAGCTTTACTAATACAAGATGAAACATATCTTACAAGCACAGTAAGTGATTTCATGGAGCAGTGGACTTGGTCAAGACAAAATGTAAACTTTTTTTCTTGATGAATTAGAAAAAAATAGGAGCTATCACCCTAGAAAGGGGTAATAAAACCATAAAATTTCAGATTTCTAACGCAAGTTTAGAATAAAAATACATATAAAAACCACATTTAAAAACCGTGAGAGTAGTCATTTTTGGACTTCTCACGGCTTTTTGAGTAAAAAACGTATCCTTACACATTCTGGAAACAAGATGAGCTTAAAAACAAAAAAATATTCATATTTCATGGACGTATGAATATTAAAGATTCAAGTTATGAAACGATAAAAATCATTTTCTCAAAACGGAAAATCACAACCTCCATTTCAAACTTGAAATTTAATTATCTCGAAACGATTAAAACGTATCATAAAGCACCCTAAATAGGCATAAATATAAAAATTAAATTGCGTACGATTCGCTTTACGAATTTTTAGACTTATATAAGTCAGGGGTAGCTAATACCCACTTTTGGCAAAAAGTGGCGAAAACAAACGGGGTCTGGGACCTTTTTAATTCACGAAAAGAGCAAGCTCTATGAACCGTTTGTAACAGAATAAAAGCAAAAATAAAACTATGGCAAAAACAAGTTTGCGATATTCAGGCTGGTAAAAGGAATGAGTGTTTCTCAGAGTGATGAGCATCTGAGAAAAGCAACCAACGCTATAAAAACACGAAGTGGTCATCTAACTATGATCCTACCAGAGAACATCTTAATTTTGAGATTGGCAAAGGCGGTGTTGTAAAAGAAATTGATAAATCAAAATCGATTCCAACACGTATCAGAGAGAGTCTAAAAAGCAAGGGTATATCAGACCCTAACATAGGATTGAGATAAAGCTCGATACAGAACAGTAGCTAATTTTATTCTTGGTGGATCACGTGGTCAAATGCACCGTTTAGCTTTCGGAAATCAGACGGTAATTTTGGAACCTGGAAGCGATAACTCTGGTATAACAAGAAAGAAAGATATTGAGGATTGGGCTATTGATATGTATAAGTTCATGGCAAAGAAATATGGTGAAGATAATATTGCAGCTTTCATCGTACATTTAGACGAAAAAAATCCTCACGTTCATTGTACTGTTCTTCCTGTTACAGAAAAGAATAAAATATCATGGAAAAAAGTTATTGCAGGGGCTGATAAATTTGAGTACAGAGAACGTATGTTGAGACTTCATGATGAGTTAGCAATAGTGAATAAAAAATATCAGTTAGAAAGAGGTGAAGATATTGCACGCACAAAAGCTAAACATAGAACACTTGAAGAGTATCATCAATGGGAGCAGAAAGAACTAAAAATTAAAGTTGAAAACCAGCAAAAACAATTAAAGAACAACAGGAGCATATTACAAAAAGTTTCAAGTGATATTAAAAGAGCAGAAACTAAGCTGAAAGGTTTGACAACTATGATCTCAAACCTTGAAACAATACACGCCGAAAAGCAGTTGGAACTAGATAAACTACAAGCAAGATTAGCAGCTGGTGGTGGAGACTACTATGGCATAATGGATAAAATTCAGAAACTCCAAAATGAACTTCAAAACATAGAAGAGAAATTGGAGGACAAGAAGGTAAAGTTGGAACAAGCAAAAACGGAAGTAGGTAGTCTTGTGTTGCAGAAAGAAGAAAATGAAAAGATAAATATCGATCTTTCTTGATAAGAAGGATAAACTAGTACAAGAGGTTCAAAATGCAACACAAAGTCTCCAAGATATAGAGGTGGGTAATATGGAGTCATTAGCTTTGGACCACTTTAGACAATCAAGATCTTCTCAAATCAAAAAAGCAGAAGAATACGAAGCAGGACTTAATGAAAACGAAAGGAAAATTATAGACAATTACAATGCAGCTGTGTTTGGTAGTTCTATCGTTGATGATATGGCAGCAAAGACAAATGAAGTAGTTGCTGTCGCTACAGCTTTATATTTTTGGTTACATGATCAGGCTATTAAATTCGCAACCCGATCATGGTGGAGGTGGAGGTGGTAGTGTTCCATCGGATTGGGGCAGAAAAAAAGATGAAGATGATTGGGCATGGAGGAGAAGAAGTTTTGGTATGGCACTTCATTTAATGAAGCCAAGTAAGAAGCGCAATATTAAACGATAATATAAAGCTAAAGCATAATAGTAATGATAACAATCAAATAAGCTATATTTATAACATTAATATCAAAAAGATGAAATATTATTTTATTAATACAACCATCTATTTTTTTGTAAAGATATATTACTATGGCAAGAATAAAAACTGTTTAAAACAGGAATATAGAGGTAAGGTACTGAATTGTTAATTTAGAAAAGTACAAACTCTATTCTTATGATGTCATAATTATATTCAATAATTTAGCAAAAATAACACCATATATGAGAAAAAGATTCTTGGTCATATCCTTATTGTCTTATTTTTCTATTCCCTTAATAGCACAAGCATATATAGGGATGCCGAAAAGACTATATAAAGCATACACAAATTAAGACGGATGTCCTTATTCCAGAAACAAGTGAAGAGAATAGAAGTCGAGGTTTTTAATGCACTTTATCGAAGAATGAAGTGGAACAAAATAAAAGAACTAGGGACAGAGGAAGATTCTGATAGTATTAAGTACGAAGACTCTTTCTTCTTTTTATTTTAAACCAGACCAGGAAGAATTCATTGATAACAGGCAGGTAAAACAAGTAAGTGGTATTATTGAAAAACTAACAAAGAATCCTGCGTTATCTGCGAAAGTAATGGGAGCTGCTGATAGTATGACAGGAAACGAAGCTGATAACCGATTACTTGCCATACGAAGAGCAAGAAAGATTCTTCAATATAAAAAGATGCAGGAATCATAAAATCAAGACTGAGCGCATACAGTTTAGGCGGAATAGATATGTTTCCCAAAAAGAAGAGAATAGATTGGTGTCGTAATCTTATATCGGAAGTAAAAAGAGTAGGTATATATCAATCATATAGTGATATACAAAGGTAAATATTAACATTATAAAACAGCATCATGATACAGTTTAGAAGTGGAGCACAAGGGTATGGGTATGATTTGACTGACGAGTTGAAGAGGATTCTGTACGAAAATGGTATGAAAGCCAATATCAGACAGGATGCTTTCTGGTAATAATTATCTTGTAGTCCGAACTGCTGACATGGTAGCAGAGAAAAGCTATAAGCTAAACGAAGATCAGCTCAATAAGCTCACTGCACTAGGTGGTGGACCGCTAACAGAAAAAGCGTTTAATCAGCTAGTAGATATTGTCAGAAAAGACTTTAGTGTGCCTCCAACATTTACAAATGCCCAAGCTGCAGGAGTACGTGATGTTGTTACTGGTTTACATGGTTATAGAAATCCAATACGAGAAAGAGACTTTATGATGGGGGAAAACCCTTATAGACCAATATTTGCGACACCTCCATATATGAGAAGTGTAGAGCCTTCTTTTGTACGAGAGAGAAAAGATGGACGAATGATGCCTGGAGAGTTGAAATCTGGAGCATACGGCTTTAAGTACAAAGGGGAAAATATTGGTATGACTCCTCCAACAAGACAATCTCAACCACAGGTTCTTGTACCTGCTCCATCGCCCAGAAGGTTTGGCAAAGCCACTTTCAAAAACAGTTAACATGACTTCACCGATGTATTTTGATAAAAAATCCTTCTTGGAAGTTTTAAGAAGTCATGGTATCATCATTGATCAAAACAAAAAGACAATGACAATCCAATCCTCAGAGACAAGGAGAGACGTAACCTATGACTTGCACGATGAAGAGATAAAAAAACTAACAGCTGCAAGATTAGTGTCAAATGGGAAAGAAAAAAAGGGTACTCTATAGATAATAGACTTAATGTAATCAATAATGTTATCAAAAAGACTTTGAGGGAAAGGTGACCAAAGAACAATTAGAGTCCAAAAACCTAATTAATATAGCACTGAAACCAGAGATTAAGGCTATTGTTGAAAAAGACTTCATTGAACAAGACCGCTGAAATGAGGCTATACGTGAGCAAAAAAAGCGTGGGAAAATACCATAAATGTAGCTAGAGAAAAAGGAGATTCAACGAATCGAGAAAGAGTCCAGGAGAATAAACGAGGACAATCACGCTGTTAATGGTCGTGATATAGGGCGGTTAATTACTGGAATGGGATTCTTCACAGCTGCTGCTCATGGTAGAGAAGTTGTTGTCGGAGAAATAAGGGTGAGACGAAAAGCAAGATGGCAGTTATGCTATGAAAGCAATGATCAACGGTGAATGGTCTAAGGAACATTCGCTTACAGCTAACCAATATAATCTGTTTTTGGCACACGACGACAAGACTCGACTCAAAGACTTTGAGAAAGTCTTCTCAAGGAAATTTCTATAAAAAGCAGAACCTCTGCAAATAGATCAAGATGTCATTGTCGTTGATGGGAAAACTATAATGACAACAGAAGAGGTAAAAATAGCACACTCAAAAGAACAGAGTGTGGATGGTCGTGACTTAGGATTTATTAATAACCGAAAAGGATTCTATGTTGATGTCGATAATGGAAGAGAGGTTGATGTTCAAAAAAATAAATGTAGAAAGAGTAAGAGAAGGATCATATAAGATGACTGCCGTTATAGGAGGGCGGTCAGAGAAACTTAAAGCAACTATTTCTGAAAGAGACTTTAATAAGTTTTTTAGCACAGGATGATTATCACAGAATGAAAAATGTTTGCAAAAACTCTTCCCAGAGGCAGATATTAAGACTCGTCCAGAATATAAAAACGAATATCGGAGAAAAATATTGGCAGCATTAACTGTTGCAAGGGACGTAGTTATGAGTTCACCTATGGTAAGCCGGCAAATGCCAGAAATATATGAAAGCAGAAATATACATGAGTCTGTGATGGTTTCAAAGACAGGATCTATGTCTCCAGAAATGGCTGCTGCAATTATGAAAACTTGTCTAAGGAAGAACCAGGACAAGAACAATCAAGAGGTATGGGTATGGGAGTATAACAGTATGTTAAATATGAAATACTTTGAAACAGATTACGAAGAGCGGAGATTTACAACATTGGAAATAACTCCAAGCTGGAAACAGTTCTTTGTAAAACGAAATGCCGCTAATAATAATCTGTAGTATTGCACTTTTTGCAGCAGGGGTAGATAATATGCCTTATGCAAAAATTATCTTTTGGATAGGAATTTTTCTTTTATCATATTTGTCTTATACTTTACTGTATCTTCTAAGGATTAAGTACATAATCACCGATCAACAGATTATATACATTCATGGTGTAGTGGGACAAGCAAAGGATTATATGGAATTATACAGAGTAATAGACTATAGGAACATTCCAGTTTACAGCAACAAATAGCTGGAATCAAAACGATAACTCTGTATTCTGAGTGATCATAGTTTACCAAAGTTTAAGATGCTTGGTATACCAAAGAGAAGTATAATAACAGAAGAAATCCGAAAAGAGAGTAGAATATAATAAACAAAGAAAAAGGTATATATGAATTTACAAATAGGGTAGAATCGCTTGCATATTCTAATGCTTATATTAACACTGGGAATAAAAAGCACAAGTATCTCTAGAAGAAAATAATCCAGAGCAATATGCTGCACTAGAGTTAGGTTATGACTCTATTGGGAACAATATCAAAAAGTCAAATTAGAAAGTAGCTGCACTAGCTGCTCTGCAAGGGGTATTTACAGAGAGCAAAGAAGAATAAAGAAATGGAAAGGAATTACCAAGATTATCTTAGTAATACAAGGAATGTCGGTAAAGCAATGGCTGCAGGGAAAAATCTCTATATACAAGCTTTACGTATTTTAGATAATCTCCTACTACTCAAAAAGCAATAAAAATAACCCACAAGGAATTGCAGCAAACTTTTGCAATGAATGAGTTATATATGGAGGTCACAGCAGAGTTTATATCTACATTTAAGATTTTACAAACAACAGTTTCTAAAGGAGGAAAAAGAATACAAAACTAAATGGGACTGAAAGGGTACAACTTATGTGGACACTGTCTGATAAGATGACAAGATTAAATGATAAGGTACAAACTTTAGCAGAATGTATCAATCATTACACATTAGCAAATGTATGGGATAGAGCTGTTGCAGGAAAAAGTTGATGGACAAAATGGACAAATAGCAGAAAGACAACGAAAAGAATGGATTAAGCGACAGAAAGATAATATGAAATTATATCGAAGATAATGATATGAAAGCAAAGATAATTATATTTTTTTCTTATCCTTTATTATATGTTTCCAGTGGAAGGCTCATGCTGGCACAGACCTGCAAGAGCTTTGCTTATTACTAATATAAAAAGAAACAAGAAAGATGGTATAACACTGAAGCAGCTGCTATGGCAGCAAATATAGAAGGACATACCTTTGTCGCAAAAACAAGTAAAAAGGTATTTCGATCTAAATAAACAATATGATGAGTTTCTAACCGATATAGATACTTTACTCAATTATGTTGGAACGACATACGGACTATATATCCAAGTAAAGAAACAATAAAAGCGGTTAGAGATCTAAAACAGCTCTACGAAAACATCCAACAGGGCTATTAGCTACATCACTTTCTGCAAGAAAGAATAGCCTTATTTTGGATGTAGGAGATACAACAGGAAAACTAATTAATGATATAAGGGATGTGTTCTTAAGAAAGAAACCGAATATCAAAGAAAGCGAGAATAACAATACTTGAAGGGATTAGAGGAAATATCACAACACTAAATAGGAAACTATGGATGCTATCGAGAGCTATTACCTATACGTCTTTAGTGGATGATTGGAATGAGTTTGTTGGATTAGCAACTTCATATAAAACGAAAAGCAGAGAAACCATTTGTAAAGAAGCTATGAGTAGATGGTCAAGAGCTGCTAATATGAGTATAAGATAAAAAGAAGTGATTATGGAAGAATCGAGAAGAAATACAAAGTCTATATAAGATTTTTAGAATGAGCGTGTATATATCTATTGGCATTGAATTCTTTATGTATGCTTTGGATCCAGTCGCTCTTGGATTATAAGAATGGAATATTAGTGACTTTTTCATGAAAAACTAAGTTCTATTCCAATATATAATAATATTATTCTAAGCAAACTTACAACGTTAGTTCTCTTATGTGTGGCAAGTATGGGAACCAAGGCTAAGAAAAATTTGGAGTTTAATGCTAAGAAAATGGTAATAATACCACTTTCTTGTGGACTGGTGATGGTGATAGCATCTATTATAATCTTCTATATTGAAGGACAAACAAGATGGTATCATATAAGCATCAACGTCATGGATATATATATGGCACCTTCACTGTATGGAGTAATGATGATGAATGTTGCACTTGACAACATATCTAAGTACTTTAAAAGACGGACTTATCAAAGACAAATTCAACTTTGAAAATGAGAGTTTCAAACAGATAGAGAAAAAGATGAGAACGAGTATAGTGTCAACATTCCAATGCGATACTACTATAGAGGTAAATTTAGACATGGATTTGTAAATATTGTCAATCCTTTCCGAGGCACATTCGTTGTCGGAACTCCAGGATCTGGTAAAACGTTTTCTGTGATTGAACCGTTTATAAGACAACATTCTGAAAAGGGGTTTGCAATGGTGGTATATGACTACAAATTCCCCATTAGCAACCAAAACTATATTATCAATATAGGAAAAATCAACATTTGGACAAAGTGCCAGAAGGATGTCAATTTAACATTATAAATTTCGTCAATGTAGAATATTCACGAAGAGTAAATCCTATTCAGCAGAAATATATACCGAATCTTGCAGCAGCACAAGAGACCGCTGAAACTTTAGTTGAGTCATTACAGAAAGGAAAGAAAGATTCGGGAGGCTCTGATCAGTTCTTCCAGACGTCAGCAACAAACTTCTTAGCAGCGTGTATATACTTCTTTGTAAATTATGACAAAAAACCATACGATGAAGATGGCAATGAATTGATTTGTTGAATATAAAAATCGACGAAAGCACTCTTCATAGAAAAACTAACTGGACGAGTTTTTAGAGATAATACAATGCAGGAGAAGGTACAACCTGCTTACTGGGTAGGTAGATATTCTGATATGCCTCATGTACTTTCATTCTTGAACCATTCTTATGAAGAAATTTTTGAAGTATTGGAAACAGATCCAGAGGTATATCCATTATTAGGACCATTTATGACCGCCTTCAAGAATAAAAGCTATGGAACAGCTCGAAGGTATGATTGGTACCTTACGTGTACAGATTTCAAGACTTGCTACCAAAGAGGCATATTGGGTTTTCTCGGGTGATGACTTTGACTTAAAGGTTTCTGACCCAAAACATCCAAGTTACCTTCTCATAGCGAACGATCCAGAAATGGAAAGTATCATTGGAGCGTTGAATGCCATGATTCTTAACCGATTAGTTACACGTAAATAGCGGCATGGGAAAAATGTTCCTGTAAGTATAATCGTTGACGAGTTGCCAACACTATACTTTCATAAGATAGACCGACTTATCGGAACAGCACGTAGTAATAAAGTAGCTGTAACATTAGGGTTTCCAAGAATTGCCACAGTTAGAAGCGGACTACGGTAAAACTGGTATGCAAAAATTATAACAACTAATGGTAACATCATTGCAGGCTCTGCACGAGCGAAAGAAACTTTAGATTGGTTGTCTAGTGACATCTTTGGAAAAAGCTGTTCAGATGAAAAAAAGGAGTTACCATTGATAGAGATAAAACATCTATTAATTATAATGAAAATGTAGATAGCCTAGTTCCTGCAGCAAAAATATCTGACCTTCCTACTGGATGGATTTGTGGACTAACAGCAAGGGATTTTACGGAAACAAAAACAGGTAGAGATGGCTCAATGAATATACAAGAGGCAAAAGAGTTTGAAACTGCAAAAATTCTTCTGTAAGACAAACTTTGATATGAAAAACTAAACGAAGAAGAAGCAGATTACCCCAATTATCCTATTCCAAAGTATTATGAATTTGAATCAACAGATGCAAGGGAAAGGGTACTATATGCCAATTTTGGAGCGTATAAATCAAGAGGTGAAGGAAATGATTGGAAAAAATACAGAAGGAATTTATAAAAGAAATAAAGGGCAAACGCCCTTTTATTTTTAATCCTTTTGTTCCTGCAATTTCTTAATCAATATTTCTTGTTCAGAAATTTTCACGATTAAGTTCAACTTTATCTGATTTTAGCAAATTAATTTCCTCATCCTTCTGGGAAAGTAGTGAGGAGTCACTATCATTTGTGTCATTTCTTTTTGTAAGCCCTCAATCTCTGTATTCAGTTCTCCTATCTCAGTGCGACTTGAGCAGCTATTAGTTTTTACTCTCAGAAAGTTCTTTTTGGGTTTTACTCAGCTCCTTTCTGACAGAAGATAGTTCCTCATAAATAGGGTGTCGTATTACTACTATCTGAGGAAGAAAGTTCTTTGATTTCGATCAGCTTTTGGCAAGTTTACTCGATAATTCAGAATTCTCATCTACAACTTGACACCAATTAGTATAGTTATCATTACTGGTTTTTCAGTAGTATCAAGCTGAACAGTAAAGTTGGGAAATTCGCCCTGAAGACGAGAAATAAGTGATTCACGATCATTAAGCGATCTTAACCAATTCATGATTATTATTTTCCCATTTCTCAATATTCTTAATATTGGCATCTTTCTCCTTTGAAACAGCTTCGCTTACAAAGAGTGTCAAGTTTGATTTGCCAAGCTGATTCCTTCTCAGCTAAAAGCTTTTTTAATGTTATATCTGATTTTAGCTTGTAACTTAGAAAACTTAGCTTTAACTCACTGTAGTCATTTTCTACAGTATGAAGAGTATCTGAGGTCTGAGATAGTTGTACTTCTAGGGACCCTACATTTCATACGATAATCTTCAAGTTCCTTTCGTACATTCTCATAACTTTTGTTTCCCTTCCTCAAAACCCAACTTACGTGCATTTTCTATTTCGTTAGGAAAAGTACGTTTAAAAACTATCTAGTTCTGCTTGAATACTAAGATAGTCAGTACTCATTTTGTCATATTGTTGAGCATAAGCTTCAACTTTTTCCTTCAATGTAGAGTCAGAGGGTAGTTCATACCTTAAACAGTATTTTTTTACGTTTCTGAAATCACAAATGAAATGGACATGAGGATCATAATGAATCTTTCCATTGGAAAAATATCCTTGTTCTTTATGAATAAAGGTAGCTAGCGTTTTTATACCTAATGTATTTTCTAAACGAGAAGAAAACATAATCGAGCTGCTCACGAGTAACTTCATTTGAAATACTCATGACACATTCAACAATATCAAATTCTCTTTCATGGGTACAATACCAATCGTTAGATACCTCCAAAGCAATATCAATGTCTTCAAGAGCTGCAGAAAGCATCTGTGGAAAATCTGCAACTTGTAAACACATAGTTGCTATTGCAGAGGCAGATTGTATAATAGGGGTATTACTATCAAGCATTTTACCCACAGAAAGAGGAACTGGCAAAGAAGATTCACTTGATGTAGATTGAGAGGGAAAAACTCTTCTTAAGACCTTTAAAGATGAATGTCATAATAATATATTAAATTCGTTTTTCTGCTAATCGATCATATAAATATAATTTGTTCTGCAAGATTATCTGTTCACATTTAGCGACATAATTTCCTGCTGTAGCATAGCCGGCTGCTTTAATTTCAACAAGCCAATTATGATAATCCGTAGGACCAAAAGTTCCAACAACGGCGATAACGATTAGACATAAGAATTTTAGAATGATATTCCATACTTTCCAAAGGGGAAGAGAAGTTACAGAATTTCTCTGAGAGATAATCGTCGTCATGTGTACTGTAAGGCAAGTTCTGACTTAACCAAGAGGTAGTAGCTTTTATTCCAAAGAAATTATTACCGAAACGTGCAAGGTCAGAAGTTCCCCATGTACTCTAATGCCATTTGTGCAAGAGTGACTGAGGCAGGGGATACCATATTTAACTTGACGATCCATAGCTGCAGGAGCATATAAATTGAAGAACTCCTTACGACTCAATTTCAAAGATCCTAAAGCATGGAGTGCCTGTAAAGCCTCCGAGCGTACATTCTCGACGTATCTAATCAAATCTAATGGATTTACCTTAACACCATTACGCTTACAAGTAATATGAAGGTGAGGAGCTGTAGATCTGCCTGTGTTACCACTAATAGCAACAGCATCACCAGCAAAAAAACCATATCTCCCTTTATTAACTAAAAACTCGTGAAAGGTGGCAATATGAAATAGTGTATTTACCATACTCTAAGATGATGTATAGACCAGATCTACTATCCTGCCCTACTCCAATTACATATCCATCAAGCATAGAAAGAACCTCCTCATAATGAGCTTTCAAATCAATACCTGAGTGATGACTTTGACCTCCAGAAAAGGGATCTGTTCTAGTGCCGAAAGAAGAAGTAATAATAATCTTATCTAGTGGCAAACTGACACTAAGATATTTCTCTATCCAATAGTCTTTCTCTAATCTATCTTTTACTGCTCTATGTGCAGATGATGAAAGAAAGACAGATAAATATAAGGATAATATTATTAATCTTAAAAATCATATTATAATTTGATAGTGACTTATGCAAAGATAAGGCTGCTATTTTTAATAAAAAAGAAATGAATCGAGTGCTATTTACTGAATTAACAATTCAGTAAAAGAGACGTTTTGCTTGTTTATAACAATCATTTAAAACTATCTTTGTAATCGAAAAAAATAAAAATAAATCTAAATAAATTATGGACTTAAATTCTTTTTATTGTTGGAATTTTATTAGCTTTTATTGGACTACAGGGAACTAAAAACGATGCTATAAAGTATCTTGAAAAAGCCTGTCAGTTATGAGAACAAAAAGGGAGACATCATTTAAAAGTGTTTCAAGTGATTGGAGAAGATAGTGCTTTGGCAAACGAAATTTCTAACAAAGAGTACGAGTTGTTCCTTTGAAATACAGTTGTACTTGTTGGTGATGATTTTTATAGTGATCAGTAATAACTGTAAAAACCACAACGAGTAGGAACTTTTAGTTATACTACCAAACGTGGTATGCCTATGACTGTACCTGTAATAAAAGGAGAAGTCAAAGAATAGTAGTTTCTACTTTGAGTGATGATATATAAAATTAACTCATTCATGATAAACTGATTATTGTTTCTGCCAATAATTAAAAAGTAGCTTGTCAACAAAAATAAAAAAAGGAAAAAAATGTCTATTTTAAGAGAAGCTGTAAATAGAACAGAAGATTTTATTTCCTCAAATTCGAAGGAGGAAAGAAAAATATGGGCAATTTTTTTACGTCAGAATCATAGCTATATTTATGGCTTCATTGTTTTCTGTAAATTTTACACAAAAAGTCCTTGACTCTTCTTGATGCTGGGGCTGGGAGTGGCATATTATCTATAGCTTTATATTGTGAGGTTAAGAGAAACAGGATATAAAGGTCACATAAAGCTTATATGTTACGAAACTGATGATAAAGTTTTAGATGTACTTATAAGGAATCTTTCATCAATAGAAGATAACAAATATTCATTTGAAATACGAGGCGAGAATTATATAACATCACAGGAATATAAAAATGACACCTCAGATAAAAACAAATGAGAAGGAGAACTACGATCCAATCATTGGAAATCCACCATACAAAAAGATTGCGATGAAAAAACACACCAGAGGCAACACACATGAAAGATGTATGCTATGGTGCACCTAATCTGTATTTTTCTTTTTTGGGCTATGGGAAATTTATAACTTGAAGGATGGAGGTGAAATAGTATATATAGTTCCAAGATCGTGGACTTCAGAGCTTATTTTGAGAGTTTTAGAGTATATGCTATCAAAAAACGGTAATAACAGATATACACATATTTGAAAGAAGAGATAAAGTGTTTGACAAAAGAAAGTGTCTTACAAGAAACGATGATTATTAAGGTTGTAAAGAGAAGCAAAATACCAGAGAAAAATTAAAAATAACATCATCCAACACCCTCTGATTTCTCTGATATTAAGTATTTCTGTGTTGACTATGACACCATTGTCCCACAAAAATGGATATGTATATTTAGTAACTAATCATGATGAAGCAAAAGACGCTTGCTACACTTAATAGATTAGCAAATACACTTCCATCAAATAACCTCCAAATGAAAAACAGGACTAGTCGTTGATTTTCGCAGTAAAGAACTTCTGAGGAGTACTGCTTCGAAAAACAACATATCCTCTATTTTATTCCCAGCATATTAAAAGGAAGAGTTCTTTTTCCTATCGGAAAAGAAAATGAATATATAGAAACCGGAAAAGGAAGGGTTATCTACAAGAGAACTCTAATTATATCTTTTATTAAAAGATTTACAGCAAAAAGAGGAAAAAAAGAAGATTACAGTGTGGTGTATACTTATCAAAAAGAACATCCAGATTTTAAATATATAAGCACAAAAACAAAAATAAATTATATAAAGTGTCATAGTGAAGAAGAAGCATATGGACTTTATGTAATACTCAATTCTAGTATTTATGACCAATATTATAGAATCTTAAATGGGTCTCACAAGTTAATTCAACAGAAATAAATAGAATTCCCATGCCTTCAACGGAAATAATTTATGAAATGGGAAAAGAGATAAGAAAGAGAGTTAACACAATTTGAATGTGATAAAATTATAGCAAAATGGATAAAATAAATATTATAAAACAACTATTAAAAGAAGTTGGAATGCCTATAAAACAGCAGTCTGACTTATGTTCTCTGACAATATTAGCTATGGCAGGATTGCATGAAAATGACAAATTTACAATAGCCTCTAATGAATGGATGAGAATACACGATATAATATCATATATTAAAAGAAAAACTACAATGTAAAAATATGCGAGAACTCTAGAGAAACTATTCGAAAAAGGGATACATCATTTTAGAAACGCAGCATTAATAGAAGATAACGGAAAGTCCACAAATAGTCCAAACACCAAATATAGATTAACCAAAAGAATTTTTACCTGTTTTACAAAACTATGAAGATTCCTATAAAAACACAGACAATAAAGAATTAAAACAATTCTTGAAAAAAGCATACAAAACTAATAGAGTTGTATGCATCAGATGAAGAAGATCCTGTGAGAATAAATGATAAGGACTATACTTTTTAGTCCTGGAAAACATAATAAACTTCAGAAGGCAATAATAGAAGAATTTTGCACCTCGTTTTGCAGCAGGTTCAGAATGTCTTTATGTCGGTGACACCACAGATATGGTGAAGAATATTGAGAAACTAAAAAGCAATAGGATTTGATATTACGCTACACGACAAAAATGCCTGACGTAGTTTTATATAAAGAAGATGAAAATTGGCTCTATTTTATAGAGGCGGTCGACTCTGTTGGTCCAATGAGTCCTGATAGAATAAGAGATATAGAACAAATGACCCAAAAATGTTAAAAGCAGGAAAGATATATGTTACAGCGTTTTTGAATTTTTGATAAATATAAAAAATTCTCAAAAAGAATTAGCGTGGGAAACAGAAGTATGGATTGCGGATACACCCTGATCACATGATACACTTAAATGGTGATAAATTTTAGGACCAAGATAAAACTTACTGAATTGTTAATTTTAAAAGTACACGATATAAAAATATTTTGGATAAAGGAAAAATAAGACTCAACTTTTGCATCAAATACGAAATATTTGAAGCTTATGGAATATGTTGATAAATTCGATGAAAGCGAAATCCCATTTGAAGCTTTGGGAAAATTTGTATCACAGCAAATGATTGATGATTTGCCTGAACAAGTGATGCTGCTTTTGACTACAGGACAATACACACCTGTTATGGTACTGAATACCTCTAACGAAGCTGGTCAGACTATAGAAACAAAGGCAAGAATAAGCCTGGTGCGTAATACAGATGGTTCTGTCTCATTAAGGTTCGCACCATATTGGGAATCAGCTGATTTAGAGGAATTTTCTGTTGAAGAGCAACAAAAACTCATGAATGGATTAGTCATTATGAGAGAAGAAGGTTCTGCATCTTTATTATGCTCAGCTTGATACAATGACAAATCAGTTATGAGAGTTCCTGTGGAACTGATCCAGCACAATATTGATTCTTTCTTCCAGAAGGGACACATTGATGAAACAAATAAACAATACGTGATAAACGGACAACTTGCCGAAATTCGATCAAATACAAGTCCAGATGTTGTAACCGTCGGAATAGATCTAAACGAAACAGATGGACTTCGAATCGTAAGTGGGGATGCTGCAGCCTGGAAAGAAGAGGCATACATAAGCGATATGCCTGAATATAATTTTTGGCTTTTATGGGTGCTGGATATCAGACCATAATGGTCATATATCCTATGTCCCAGAAGACAAGTATACAGAGGAAATTCAGTCGGAGCTGATGAGAACAGCTGGACAGAATGCTGTAAAAAGTCAGATGAGAAGATAACACACAATGAATAACGAAAAGATAGCACTATGAAATTGGAAGGATATTATAACGAAGCAGAGTTAGTTAACCTGCTTTATTGATGGAAAAATAACAAAACGAGATTATTATCTTCATCATAGTGAATATAAGAAAGATGAATATCTCAAATTCTGCCAAGAAAAAGGATTAGACTTTTAAAGACCTTACATCGGTGAAAATCTACTGGGAAGTTGACGGAAGAAGAAGAAAGAATATATTAGTTTCTGAAATCAAAATAGTCATTTTTAATTCATTCCCACAATAATTAAATAATGACAACTGCCAGGAGTCGTGTCAAGCTCCTGGCTCTTTTTATCTAAATGATCGATAATGGATAGTATGAGAAACATGGTCTTTTTCTCTTGCACCTTGTTTCTTTTCAGCATGATAGTTCTCTTGTGAGTCAACAATACCATCACTATCAGCATCTATATTTCCTGGTGTTGTTGTTTGCAAGTCAAGCTCGTCTTCTTTCGAAGAAATATCATCTATCTCCTGTCCCATACCATTATTTAAGAACAAAGATAATTTAAGACTAGATTTGCTTGCCTCTTTAAGAACAGAGTCAATATAAGCATTAGATGTGGTCTTACTGCGATAGTATTCCTAATCGAGAAGATAGCCTTTCATCAATAAATTTAGACAATGATTCTTTTGAAGAATAATCTGCAGCTGCAATTTCTGCAATAAGATCTTCCTTATAATAATCTTCTAAAGAATTTATTTTTCTTTATATTCTCCTTCCGAAGATGATGAACAAGCTGATGAAGGATCTCACCAATCTGATTTTGTAAGTCAGAAGGCGATTTCATATTCATTTCATCACTTTGAGGATTATAATAGTTTTTCTCTGAAGGTGAAATTTCTGAACGTTTTATCCCTTTCAACTTATCTATAAAGGATTTTAATAAAAACTTTCTTTTTGCTTATCATCAAGAGAAGTATCCATATCAAACCATGTTTGTCCTGGTTTGATGGAACTCAACCGTGACCTTAGAGAGTCACGATTGAAGTTAAAATTTTGTGCAACCATAGCTCATTTATAGTTATGAGAAATACCAAATAAATAAGACTATTTGTCTGTTGTAGAGTCTTCTTACTCCACTCCCATTGAGAAATATCTTGTATTACACATTCCAAGTTTTATAACATCTTTATAGACATTGAAATGAAAATCACCTGAGATAGCAACAGACTGCTCTGGAGAGACTTTATTGTTTTCCGTTAAATGGAAATTCATAAAATGAATCCAGATATACTCTGTCTCCTGACCAGTTTTATTAGAAGAAAAAGCAGAGAAAGATTGGAAAGAACGTCCCTTCTTATCAGTAAGATCCTGGACCTTCTTACCTATCTTACCTTTGAAATCCATAGTACCTGTAATGAAAGGAGAACACTCTGGGTCAGCTGTTAAAATATCACCTTCACTATGTACATTGTAATAAATCAAACCCTTTATATTTCCTAGGTATCATTTTACCCTTGAAACTAACCTTTCTTCCTAATGTATACTTACCAATCTGAGAGTAATCACCATCAACAGAAACAGAAAGGAACAAATCAGAAATAGAGCCACTACGCCCAGAAATTGGGATTTTTCACAGTGAACGATAAGAATTTCTTTCCGTCCTTATTAGTTTTTTCTAATGCTGGCTGACATATTTCACCACAAGCATTAATAATACATTGTATCATAAAAGAAATATTTAATATAAAAACAAATAAATTACAAATTAACCAATTCTGAGTTGATTTTGCTTTTTGCTGTTCAGCTGCAACCTCACTTTCATATATAGCAGAGGATGATTGTACTAACTATTTACATCAACCGTAGCGAGTTCTCTATCAGAATGGTAAGCATCAACGGTCTTTATCGAATTATCACCTGAAACTTCCTTCTCTGCTTGACGGTCAGCTTCTTCTTTAGATACAGATTCTTCTTCATCCATAGAACCAAGCTGAATAGCAAGAGAAATTGCACTTTTTAGCAATGGAGCAATTAAGTCTGCAAGAAGATCACCTGTTGAATCTATACCGCCTTCTTGTTGATTTTCACGACGGCGACGTTCTTCATCAGAGTCATATCATCTTTCGTTAATTCTATCAGCTATAGATAATTGAGCAGATGATGGAAGGATAGCCATATCTGATTTATATGAAGCTACCAAATCTACTTTTTGATTTCTCAGATATAGCTTGAACAGGAATATTCGTTCTAAGAGATATTTCAGCTAAATATGCTGCTGAATCTAAATTCTTCTTATTTCCTTGATTGTCAATATAATCTGTTTGAAAATGAAGATGAGGACCTGTAACATTGCCAGTTGCGCCAGAAACACCAATTTGTTGGTGTCCATTAACAATATCACCCTGCTTCACCTGAATTTTTACTTTAGGTGCATATATGTAACAACAACTTTACTGTTATCAGGTCGATCATACTCGATAGAAACGGTATTGCCACCTTTACCAGAAAAACCAGCTTGAATAACACGACCGTTATCCTCTGTTGCAAATAAAGGAGCATTGTCTGCCTTTATGTCAATACCTTTGTGGTTACGACTAGCACCCTTTAAACCTAAGTTTCTTTCTCCTCTTTCTGATGTAACAATCATATTGTTATTGTTCATAGGAAGAGAAAACGTACCTGGCATAAAACTAAGGATATATTTTTTCTCCTTGCTAATATTTGAAGAAACAGAACTACTCTTATATTCATTCTGTCTTCCACGCATATAGCCAATTCGAACCCTTGTTGAGCAGCTTGTTCTAAAGCCATCTGGTCAAGTTTTTCAAAACCATTTGACTTAATAACATTTTCAATTGAAGAAACGTAATCTGGAGCTGTAGCATAACCAGCAGCTTTGATACCTTTTATCCATCCCAAGTGGTCTGTACTCGATAAGTGAGCACAATACCTCATGTAGTTACTTCCCAACAATACACGTGAAACGATCCTCGATACTATCTTCCTTACTATTATAGACTCGAAAAATCCTTCCAACGATTGTCATCATATTCTTTAACTGTTGGACCCTTCCAACTACTTCCAGCAGTTACACCAAAGCAAATTATTCGCACGCTCAGCCAAACCAGACTTGTCCCAGCTACTCCTCAACAGCCATTTGTGCGAGAGTGACTGAGGCAGGGATACCATATTTAATATGTTGGTTCATTGCCAACTGTGCGTATTTACGTGTAAACTCTACTTGTTCATCAAAACTTGCCATAGCTTTATCTTAATTCGTTAGTGAGACCTACCCACACGAGGGGATAAGTTTTCTTCACTCTCAGTTGACTGTTTCGGACTATCAACTTTCTCTGAGTTAGTTTCCTTAATTTGTTGATTCTCCTCTACAGAAGGGGCTTCTGAGACTGTCTGCCCTCATGTAAAAATATTTGAAAATACTTTTTGCAGCCAAAGAACTCTTGTAACTTTGCATATTATCAACTTTCCACATTCGACGAAAATCCTCACGAGAAATCTCATGATGATAGCCCTTCCCATCAATCGTGGCAAAGATTAAATATTTATTTTTATCTTGCGCATCACGAGCAATATTTGCCTTTTTCGATTCTGGTAATATCCTCTCCAGGTCACTTTCTAGGCATGAGAAAAATCTACTTTTTAGTTCTGGACGTTGCTGAACAATTTTAGTATATTTTTCCAAGTGAGGTTTTGGTGTCATATATTGCTTGACTGATCGTGACTCTTGAAAGCTCAAAAAGACGACTCATATCACGCATCTCTGGTTGAATAATAAAGTAAGGTCGATCCTTTTCTTTTATGTAAAGATGCTATCTATTATTATCGTCTTTTACAGCAGATACATCTTCAAAATTATGTTCCACATTCTGAGACTGCTCATTAAGATGCAGCTCCTGTTGAGGGACAACCTCTTTGCCATCAAAGTTAACAATCTGGATACTCTTGTCTTCGAAATAAGAATCTCCCTTATTCAAACCAAGTGTTCCACCTGGATTGAAGAACTTAACTTCCTTGACACCTTGTTTCAATAGTGCCTGTCGAAAAGCTTCATTGTTAAGAACACCATTTTCACTGATAGACTCTATTCCTTTAGAAAGGATTACCGAAGCTGATTTACCATCATTATTACGAATAACAGCTGCTGACATAGTGGACGTATTAACCACTTCATTCAATTCTGATACTAAATTGAATGATTCAGCCTTATTATAAGACGATTTCCCATTTATGGCTGCATAGTCAACCTGTTCACCTTTGACAAGCTTCTCAATAGTGTTTACAGTATTATTTACATTACGTTCTAATGAAGACAATAAATGAGGATCATTCTTAATGTCCTGAACCCAAGATTCAACACTTTCATTACTTACTTGGTCAGAGAGAGTGGCAGGGTGAGCTTGTTTGAGTGAAAGTACACCTGCAGACACTGTAGCAATAAGCTGCTTAACAGACTCTATGTCCTTTTCGGGCATAGAAAACTGATTAGAGATATCCAAACGTTTATTATTAGCTACTGACTGTGAAATGGCAAAGTAAATAGCATTGCTATTCTCAACAGCTGTTCTAAGTTCACTTCCTGGATTGACAGACTTTTTGTTATTAAGGATTATAGTGTCTGTTTCCTTATCATAGCTAGTTGGCTGTGTTAAAGACTTCTGAACGTTAATGCCAGTAGACTTTGAGTAATTATCAAGTACAGATTCTGCTTTTGACAAAATTTTAGTTGCCTCCTTAGGTGCATTCAAAACTTCAAAAATTGTCTGCAACAGCAACTCTCTGACCAGAAGAAACTACAGCTTTAAGCACCTTATCTAAATCTGAAGGCTTGAAGTATGCAATAGACGTTTTACGATTAGACTTTTGAATTATTAAAAGAATCTAATGTAACACTATCTTTAGCTAGTTGGTGAATAGTCTTTGCATCCTTTCCAAAAGCGTTATAAACACCATTATGAGCAACTAACACTAAATGGTCAGGGTGTTGTTTTTTATCTTAGAAACACGCATCGGAAACCAAATCGACAGAATCATTGGAAGCAATAGTTTGCATTTCCTTTATAGTGTGTATCATGCTCCTTCAAAACGGCATTATACTGTTCTGGATTTGCTCCCTTTAAAACGGTCTGGTCGATATTAAAAATCTTTCTGTCAAACTTCACAGGAGCTTTCTTGAAATGCTCTTTTTCATCGGGAGATAGATTCTCGTATTGGTTGGATGTTATTGATTTTGGCTCTGGACCTGTTGATTTATACATAGACCAATCTGTCCAACTGTATGGCAGAGACTCAGAACCTTTCTTTACAGCAAGACTATCCTCATGTTTAAAAGTTGTATAGACATTAGTTGCATAACCATTTTTGTCACTATTCAGCGACATAAATATTTTGATTATGAGGACTAATATCCCAAGATGCTTTGATGGAAAGTTGGAGATTTCTTTCCATCAGCATTTAACCATACTCTATTGTTGTCTTTAGCAGAAAGAAGAGCAGTTGAAAGTAATGATGACCGCAAGAAAACAGCTGTTATTATTTTAGCAGAAGAATCATCTTTCTTCTGTGATTCTTGCTTTTCCTTTTTCTTTTTCAGCTTCTCGTTGACTCTCTTCCTTACGTCGTGCTTCTGCGTTCTTGTCTTGTAACTCCTGCTTTGAAGACACTTCACCAGATAGCTCTTCATTTTTCAGTTCAATCTCCTTTTCTCTATCATCAAGACCACGCTTCTTATCTAATTCTGATGAATCTGGGAGTCTTTCCTCAGTTCCAGCTGCTGCTTTCCTCCATCTGCTTTGGAGTCATCCCACGTGAAGCTGCTGCATGAGTTAAGAGCATCACGATCCTCATGTTGAGTAGCTTCATATAAATCATGGTCACTGGAATAGTCTTTACGCCCACTGAGGCTCTTACATCCTCAGAGGCTGTATCAGGAAGTCCATAGCGATTTATACTGTTCAGAAAATCTCACTTTGAGGAGACTTACGGAAGATTTCATAAGCTCCTCCTACAGAATTGTTGTAAACAACGGCATAATTCTTGTTCTCACGCAAAACCCTCATCACCACTATTTTTGAAGTGGAGACTTATGAGTTGCATTCAGGGAAATATCTTCACCAGAATCATATTCTGCTGCAACCTTAAGCATCTTGTTAAGATGACCTTTTTCGCGCATTGAGTCGAATAACTGCAAAATCTTCACCTGATTTGATAGAAACGACAGAAAAGAATAGAATATTTCTTCATTCTTTTTACTGTCTTGTTGAGGTTCTTTTCTTGCCATAGTGTATTCTTCGCTATTATTTACACTTTTATTAATCGAAACACTTTCTTCCCTGGTGTTGATCACGAGAAACATAGACATGAGCTTTGATGACATTTGTTGTTGGACCAAAAAGCTGGTTTCTCTGAATAAGAAACATTAGAACCTTAAATTCAAAAACGAATTATTAGGAAGTTATGATTTGAAAGACTCTATCTGAGATAACTTAGTCTCTGAAAGAGAAGAGTCTTTACCTTCTGAGAGAGATGTTTTACAGCCCAAATAGGAATATCATATTGTCCAGTAATTGGGTTTGATTCTCTATGCTGATTATCAGCAAGAGAAAGAACAGAGCTTTTTAAAATAGCTAAATTTACATTAGGAGTTTCACGAAGCAAAGTCATTTTTCATATCCCTTTTCTAAAACTTTCTGAGCATTTTCAGGATCAAGAAGACCACCTAATAAAAATGAAATTCGAAATTTCTTTTTCAACTTTCCGCTCTTTCTGTAAAACTAGAAAGAATTGAAGATGAATGAGTTAGAGTATAGTGAAACTAACCTTTCTTTATCGGAATCAGAGAATTTATCAAAAGTTTCCCTACTAACTTGAAAATTATTAGCAATATAATTACGAGCCAGAGAAATATCTTTTTGTTACATCATCATAATTTACATTTTGTCTTTTCTTTCTAGCAATTATAGCGATTTGGTTTCTAATATTTCCCCACTGTGATTGTAAGTCAGCTTTAGAAATACCTTCTGAAGATGATATACCTGTTTCTGTCTTTGTAGATAATGATTCTTCTATTGATGTTGCGTTTGTTTTATCCTTTCTATTTGTCTCTCTGAGTTCTTCTGTAGAGAGACTATCTGACTTTTGTTCTGATTTAACGTATTTTTTGCAGTTATCCAGTCAACAAATTTAACAGCACTGTCACGCTTCGGAATTTCACTCAGGGGCATCGCTGTCAACAACGGATCTGTCCGCATCTTCTACTAGATAGGTTATATTTCGCTACTAATATCCTCCCATTTCTGCCAGACATTATCAACCTTGTCTCTCACCTCATCACCAAAATTATATACAGTTCGTTGATAGGAAGGGCGGTAGATAGCGTCTGGTACTACTGTCTCCACAGCTAAGTGAGATGTTCTCCCATCAACCAATAGAGGAAGATATAAACGCTTATCATCATAATGATTCGTATCAGCTTCAGTCCTGTTGCCAGTATCCGTCTCAACCTGATAGTCGATAAGCTCATTCAATGACATTTCATTTCCGTCCTTCCCTGGTCTTGATGAATTGGAAAGTTCGTTATCTTGTCCTTTCAAATTACTGCCTCTCAGGAGTGATTGATTTTTCTTTCTCCATAAGAATAGGGAAAAGACATCAGCTGCTACAAGATCACGAACTTACCTTTAATTGTACCTTGCATACTACGGTACTCTTCCTTGTTTAGTGACACATCTATGAAGGCTCTAAGATGTTCAGGAATAAAACTTGATTTAAATTCTTTTACGTAACCTTCTATCTTTGCGGTAAGGGTTAGCTCTCCCACCAGATTCCTGTGGAGAGTGCCTTTTACACGAGGTAAAATGTCTTCGAATGCTATTGATAGCCTATCTTCATATTCATCGACTGGGACGTGCCAAATATTGTCTCCATCTTTACCTCTCTTTCCTTCGTAGTCTGCGGAAACAGGGATAATAAAATGTCCAGAGGAGATAAGTTTCTTCTCTCGCTCTGCTTGTTCCTCTCGAATAACAGACAGGGGTTTTAACTGACCAGAATAGATGGATTGGGGAATCATAACTTTAGTTGCTTCCTCAGAAAACATAAAGTCATGACCATATACAGCTTCTACATTGGCATTATAAGCTGTGATAATCTGCTCCGCCTGTCTTATACGCTTTGCCAACTGGTGAGTTCTTTCATCATTCACAGCAGCTGGATACTGGGCGTTAATAATGCTGTATTGAGCTTGAAGATCTGAAAGAGTCTTGCGACTCTTATTGTCTTCGGACAAATCTTTGTCAAGCCTATCACGAGTAGACTCATCGGTAGGAAAAAGACGGGCTAATATGTTGCTCAAAATAATAAATTCTTTGCCTTATCAACAGTAGTTGCAGGACCAAGCTCTGTATTATGCTTCCCTTCAATTGAGACTCTCTGTAATTTCAATAGATAACTTGAAGGAAAATCTTTCTCGAAATCTTTTACAGTCTTTAGCTGCTCTGCTGATAATCCATCTTCTATATTGTCTTTGAAATAGGGAATTGACCAATCAGGTAAATAAAACTCACCATAGGGAACCTTCTCTATAAGAGGCTTTATTGTCTATATTACTTGATTTACTTTTACCATAACTTGCATCTGAAGCCATGGCTTTTTAACTTCTCATCTCTTCAGCTGAAAGCATTTCACTATCCTTTATAGAAGAGCTTAGATCAACCTCTCTGTTTTCTCTGTATTCGGCAAATACTTTTCCTTCCTTCAACAATATGATTGCATCATATAAAGGACTACCTGGAGCTATAGGTTCCTCGGGTGTAAAACCCTTATGTTGCTGCTGTAAATATTCAATAGCGGCTTGAGGTAAAATTATGGGGATGAGTCCTTGACAGTATTGAGAGCTGATACAGCCATAAAACTCACTTCTTGTGATTTGATGTTCTTTGGCAGCTTTGAGAAAACTATCGAAACTGTCCCATCCCTGCTTTCCATTACTGAAGATAAGTTCGGTTGATTCAGGCATTAATGAAGTGTCCCTTACGTTACTAATGTTATTAACCTGTTCATCTGATGGAGATACAGACTCTTGTAATGTTTTTCTTTAAATAGTGGCTGTCCTAAAGCTACTTACTGATGCATCTATCTTTTCAGTAATCATATTCGAAGCCTTACCAACGATCAGAAAGAACTGTTTTAATGAAAGATGCTCTTCCTCAAAACTTTTAGCCAAGAAGAAACATACTTAGCGTTATTATCATTAATACGCTTATCAAATCCCATGTACTGGAAATCAAAGCTGCTGACAATTTCAGCAACAAGTTCCTCTTTAGCATATTTTTGTCACCGAAAAGAGCCACAAGATGCGATTAAGACGACCTTTTGGACCTGTAGAATGAGCCATTTCATGAAGTAAAGTTGCATAAAACGCTTGCCCTATCTGCAAAGATGCCTTCCTTCTATCACTCTGTTTTGTACTGATTTTTAAGAGGAACTTTGATAAAATCTTTAGATAGGTTATAATGAGGGGAAGATATATCAGCAGTTTGGTCTATAGGGCAGTACCAAGATAAATTATCCTTTCCACTCTTTCCAAACTTCAGACTTAGAATTAGCAAGAAGATTATCTATATCTCTCACTTTGACATACATACCCTCACTATCTGGAGAGAAGGACGTTTAGTGTATTTATCAACAAAAACTATTATATAATGAAGGATTCACTTCCTTCATATTTGTTTAGTCAATGTTAAACAAATGATGAACCTTGGGATAAAAATATGCTTTTAATATCTTTACGCTGCTCCTCAGATAAGTCATTATACTCTTTCGATTCGAATATTCTTTCCCTGCATATCTTTTATATTTATGAATCATATAATAAACAGGAAAAAGCTTTTTCCCTTTATTAATCTTCATAACTTTATCAAGATTTTTCTAAAAGCAATTTTTCAGTAGACGGATCTTTGTTTAAAGAATCATTCATACTAAAAAGTGTGACGAGCAGTCAAATACATAGAAGTTGTATACTCATGTTTGATTGTATCAGCTACATAGCATAAATGGATTTATACCATTATACTGTCTACCAGTAAGAGCATTGCGTGGGAAACCAGCATCACCACGTCCATCCATCCAACCTTTTCTTCCAGTTACTCTCTTTCCTATGTCCTCCATTCTCTTTATCATCATATCAGCAAATTGCTGAATAATAGCATCTGAATAAAGAGGATGATGCTGATGAAGGGGCGTTAGTTTTTATAGCCATATCGGATATATCTTTAGATTTTATTAAATTAGCGTTTTCTATATAAACTTTCCAATCTTTTTAGTGAAGCCTTATGTGATTTCAAATCATCTAATCTCTTATTAAGTGTTCTAAGAGCAGAATCAGTTTTCTTAATATCTGTAGAATCAATAATATCGTAAATTTGCTATTACTTGATTAAGCTGATTAACGAATGAACTCTCAAGAACAAGACCCCTACTAAAAGGGAGAGATTTTGAAAGATTTAATATTTAGCATACCAATACTCCAACCCTCTGTTGGGTCATCATTCAGACTCCATTCACGAAAGCAACTTTCTTTGCTACGATCAGAGAAGCGATAAATATCACCTGTATGATGATTCACTAAGTATTCGCTATTACTTAAAGGAGAATGGTGCCATTTAAGATCTTTGTCAGATTTAAGACCTTCCCAGAAAGAAATAATAGACTTGTCAGAATAAATCTTTGTAAAATCAGCAGGTAGCTTCATAAAAGTCAGATAAATCAACATCCTTTTTAACTTCTCTGTAAGATACAGTATTGTCTTCATAAAGATTAACAGAACCAATACCTAAGTTATCAATATTAGAGAAGTAATAGCAGAACCTTTTAAGCTTTTTCCCCTTACATTGTGATTAGGAAAAGGAAAGAAAAACTATTTATATCAACAAGACTAGTAGACTCGTAATTCTTCTGGAATGACAGCTCAGAAAACGTAGCCTCGTGAGTATTCTTCTTTGGGACATAATTGCTAATTCTTTCTTATTCAAAGGAAAAGAAAAATCAGCAAAAAATAAAAAGTGCCTAAGAAAATCTTTCTAAATTAACAAATTCAGTAAAGAAGAGGACTTATCAAAGGTTTATTTTGTTAAGTATTTTTACTTATTTGTCTATAAAATGAAAATAGGGTACCTATTGGATACCTATAAAAATTCTAAACGTTTTCAATCTTTTTAAAAGAATCAATAACAGTTCTATCTAGTATTTTTGCATAACAATGCTGTGTTGTTTTTATATCTGAATGACCTAGTACTTTAGCAACGACTTCTATTGAGTAGCCTTTATTTAACATAAGCATACCGCAGGTGCGCCTTGCCCAATGAGTAGCCAAAGGTTTGTCTATATTACAAGCCATGCTAAGAATCTTCAAAGCTCTGATTGTAAGATTGATTTGTACGTTTTGGAATTTGATAATTATATTTATCAAGCCAATTTTTTCTAAAGCTGGATAGATGACCGTTACATATGTTTCACCACTTTTTTTACGTTTACCAGAAAGAACGGTAACGCCATCAACTACTGTAAGCTTTTCAGGACTGAAATCCATTAAATCTGTGTATGCCATCCCTGTATAGCACTGTATTAAGAATAAATCACGAATGACCTTAAGAGGAGGAATACTTCATATTTTCAATTTTACTAAGTTCCTCAATAGATAAACTCAACGTCCTTCTTCTGCAGAACCACGTTTTATTTTTAATCCATCACAAGGATTTTTATCAATTTTCTCATGCTGGATAGCATCATTAATATAGACCTTTAGAAATTTCATATAACTACTAACAGTAGTTTGTCTCAATTTCTGAGTAACCCCTTGTACTGAAAACTTCTTTACCCAATAGAAAATTGTAATAGTCAGCAACATTTCTCATGAGATCTGAAAAATAAAGAATCTTTTTCCAAACTCATCTAAAAGATGTAAGGAGTTTACGATGATTTATTTTTGTTGATAATTTAATATCATTTTCGTTCTTCTATTCTACGAGCAATATAATCTACAAACGTCTCCGAAGAAGAGGTATCCATTCTTTTTAAGAATATCAAAGTCTTCCCATGAAAAACAGTTTCCTGCTCCATAAGGGAATTAAAATAGGATTCTATCTTATCCTTACAAAGCATTAGTCTCTCATTTAGCTTGTCTGAGTTCTAAACAATTAACAACATAGTTTTTCATTCCATTGGTCTTTGTACAATTTAACACCTGTACTAATCCACTTACGCTTCCGATCGTGCTTTATCTCCAGTTGTACAAGTCCCTTTCTTTTATCTGAGGAACGATTCTTTCGATCGAAAACAAATCTTGATGTTGGATGATTATCATCATTTTAAATTTTGGTATCACAAGAAAATATCATAGTGGTATCACAAGTGGTATCACTCGTAAGTCACTATGGGTGCAAGATAAGTAAACTATCGGTAACATCGGTAAATA
>BNJS01003928.1_pt1 | contig 157147 bp, 176 predicted proteins | sample 8540461 | NCBI WGS metagenome assembly BNJS01 (sample SAMD00202454, study PRJDB9452) | human saliva metagenome | isolation source: human saliva | place: Japan | reverse complement strand
CTCAAAAATCCAGTGCCCGCGAGGGCGTGCCGGTTCGACCCCGGCCGCCGGTATACGCGTAAAGACAAGGCTTTATAGGCCTTGTCTTTTTTTATTTTTAGATTATTGAAAACAAAAAAAGTTACTAAAAAAATTTCTATAATAATCATTTTATAGTGCATTCATGTTTAGTAAAGATAAATGAACCAACTTTAAAAAAACATACAGGAGGATATTATGTTCTCGACAATACAAAAATACAGCTATCTCTATTCTTGTTTATTTTTTAGTAGTCTTCTTGTCATATGGGCTATCTCACTTACTAAAAAAACGGTGTAAGTCAGAAGAATATTTAAAAATAACAAGAGATGTCTTTAAAACCATTTTCTTTTTAGCTCTTCTTGTATATTTTCAAATAAGCACTGCTATTTCTTTTGCGATTAATGTTCCACTTCTAGTTATATATGGAGTAATAGTGATCGTTTTTCTTTTCGTATTTACTAAAAAAGAAAGTAATGAATTTGCTTTACATACAAAAGTATCTGCTATCCTATTGACGCCGATTATTGAGGAAATAATTTGTAGAGAGATTGCTTATAATGCTGAAAATATCGTCTTTTCATTTATACTTGGAACAGTTGTTTTTATCGTCTTTCATTTTGCCTTTGATGTTAAAAGTATTGTTTATTTTTTCTGTATAGCTTTTCTTCTATTTGGATTAAGGATGCAATCAGGTTCCGTTTTGAATTCGATGTTACTACATTCGATGATTAATTTCATAATAATCTATAGAAAGTAAGGAAGTTCAACTAAGTGAGCTTCCTTTTTTTATATGCTATTAGTGACACTACAGCGTGTATCGTTTATAATGGAAAGGATAATAGAAATAATTTTGTTTATTTCAAATTTAAGGAGGTAAGTATGCGAATCGGTATATTTACAGATACGTACTTTCCACAAGTGAGTGGAGTTGCGACTTCAATACGTGTATTAAAAGAGGATTTAGAAAGACAAGGTCATAAGGTAATTATTTTTACAACAACGGATCCAAAGGTAACGGAACCGGAAGAGAATATTGTTCGATTAGGTAGTATTCCGTTCTTTGCGTTCAAGGATCGTCGTGTGGCGATTCAAGGGCTAGGGAAAGCTTACCGAATTGCGAAAGAAAATGAATTGGATATCATTCATACTCAGACGGAGTTTAGTCTTGGGTTGGCAGGTAAATTAATTGCTGCGATGTTGAAGATTCCTACGATTCATACGTACCATACAATGTATGAAAAATATTTACACTATATTGCCAAAGGAAAAGTGTTACGTCCAAGTCACGTGGCGTATATCTCGAAGGCATTTTGTAATCAAACAAGTGGAGTGGTTGCTCCAAGTCAAATGACAAAAGATAAGCTGATTGAATATGGAGTGCTTCAGGAAGTTCGAGTGATTCCAACGGGAGTCGTTGTTCCTCCACAAGAACCAGAAGTTGCTAATGCTTTAAGAAGTGAACTTGGCTATTCAGATGGTGAAGTGGTGCTACTATCTCTTAGTCGTTTGTCACAAGAAAAAAATATTGCGGCAGTGATTGCCGCATTACCAGCTATCGTATCAAGTAAGCCAAATGTGCGCTTATGTATTGCAGGTGGCGGACCTGAAAGAGAAAAACTGGAAGCACAAGTGGCAGAACTCGGCATGACCGATTTTGTTCAATTTGTGGGCGAAATCAAAAATGAAATGGTTTATAAGTACTATCAAATGGCGGACCTTTATGTGAATGCATCTGAATCTGAGAGCCAAGGATTAACTTACCTGGAGGCACTTGTTAACCGCGTTCCAGTCATTGCTAAGAAGAACGATTACTTAAGCAGTCTTATTACAGCAGATGCTTTAGGAATGTTATTTGAAACAGATGCGGATATTGCGGATTGTGTCATAGGCTATATTGAAAACCAATTAGGCAATGAAGCAGAAGTATCAGCGTTGCAAGATCAGTTATTAGCTGAAATTTCTTCTGAAACATTTGGCGAAAGAATTGTAGATTTCTATGAGGCTGCAATTAACGGCTATCAATGGAATCAAGAACATTCGCATAATATTATGAACCTCATGAAATTTTTACGTTTATCGACGAACGAGTTAAAGGATGAAGAAAATGAAAATTAATACCGTTGGATTTATCGGGACAGGCGTGATGGGGAAATCGATGATTCGCCATTTACTTAAAAAATATAATGTCGTAGTGTACAACCGTACAAAAGAAAGAGCATTAGACCTTCTTGAAGAAGGGGCGACTTGGGCCGATACGCCTACAGAAGTTGCGAATCTTGCGGATGTGGTGTTAACCATCGTTGGTTATCCAAAAGACGTGGAAGAAGTTTACTTTGGTGAACAAGGAATCTTCAAGTCTACGAAAGAACATCTGGTGGTAGTAGACCTTACAACAAGTACACCAACACTTGCAAAACGTATCGCAGAAGAAGCAGTCGCTCGCTCATGGGAAGCCCTTGATGCTCCTGTATCAGGCGGCGACCTTGGAGCTAAAAACGGAACTCTTTCTACAATGGTTGGTGGAACAGAGGAAACATTAGAAAAAGTATATCCAGTATTAGATTGCTTCTCTAAGACGATTACACTTCAAGGAACTGCTGGCGCTGGTCAACATACAAAAATGGCCAACCAAATTATGATTGCAGGAACGATGACAGGATTAACAGAGATGCTCGTTTATGCAAAAGCAGCAGGCTTAGACATGGACAAAGTGCTACAAACTGTTGGTGCAGGAAGTGCGGCTAACTGGTCGCTTTCAAATTACGGACCTCGTATTTTAAAAGAAGATTATTCACCAGGTTTCTTTGCAAAACATTTCTTAAAAGACTTAGGAATTGCGCTGGATGAAGCAGAGAGAATGCGTCTATTTTTACCGGCAACACTACAAGCAAAAAAACTATACGAAACGCTTTGTGATGATGGCTTTGCAGACGATGGAACTCAAGCTTTAATCAAATTATATTGGAACCTACCAAATGAATAAAAAACTCTTAAATAGAGTGGTTATTCTTACTATCAGAGATGGGTTTTATGGTAGAATAGTGAAAGAAAGTTTGAAAGGGGTAGTAATGATATGAAACCTTCACAATTGGTGGCAATTGTCCAACGTTTACAAACAATGGCGGCACAAGATTCAGATATCGAGGTACGTCGCTTCGAAAAAGATGGCGTTGAAAAAGCTATCGTTACTTTTAATCAAGAAACAAGTAGTTTTGAATTAGTAGATGTAGAAACAAATCAAACATTCCAATTTGATGATATTGATTTAGTGACAATTGAAATTTTTGAAATGTTACAAGATTAAAATAATAACTGTGAGTAAAGCCACGGCGCAGAGTGTCTGTGCTGTGGCTTTTCAATATATTAGATGAGGATTGAAATAAATGAAAATTGCGTTATTAGGATTTGGAACAGTCGGTAGTGGTGTATACAATATTTTAAAGAAAAATGCATCAAAATTAGAGCGAGTTCTTCCAGAAGAAATTGAAATTAAGACAGCGTTAGTAAGAGACCCAGAATTGATGGAACAAACAGATGTTGTATTTACAAACAATATTAACGACATCGTTCACGACCCTGAAATTGAATTAGTGGTTGAAGTAATGGGTGGCATTACAACGGCTTATGAATATGTGAGAGCTTGTTTACTCGCTAAAAAATCTGTTGTTACAGCCAATAAATCTGATTGCCGTTCACGGAGTGGAATTAACAACACTAGCTAAATTAGAAGATGTGTACTTGTACTATGAAGCAAGTGTTGGTGGTGGAATTCCTGTTCTTCGTCCGATGGTGCAACACTTTGAAACAAATGAAGTGGAATCGATTGTTGGTATTGTCAATGGAACAACAAACTTCATTTTAAGTTCTATGGAAAAAGAAGGACTCAGCTACGAAGCAGCATTAAAGATTGCTCAAGAAAAAGGATTTGCTGAAGCGGATCCTACAAGCGACGTAGAAGGTCACGATGCAGCTTATAAATTAATGATTTTAACGCGTTTAGCTTACGGTGTGAACGTGACTTTTGAAGAAGTTGTTAAAACAGGAATTTCTGGAGTCACTACTGCTCACATGAAGATGGCTTCTGAGAATGGGTATGCGATTAAACTTCTAGCCAAAGCTCTTAGTGATGGCGAAAAAGTTTCGCTTGAAGTGGCACCGACTTTCGTACCAGCAAATCATTTATTAGCGCAAGTTCATTATGAAAACAACGCGATTTCTGTAACAGGAAATGCAGTGGATGAAGTTCTATTTTACGGAAAAGGAGCAGGCTCACTTCCAACAGCAACAAGTGTCTTAGCAGACGTGGTTGAAGTACTTCGCCGCAAAGTTAATGGTAGTGCGGTGGAAACATTTGGCCGTGTAGACAGCCCATTAGTGGAATTCAGTCCAGAGGCTGCGACAAGTTCTTATTTCGTCTATGGAAAAGGAAACTTGGAAGAAGCTCCGTTTAATGGAGAAATTGTATCAAACAGCCAAGGTGAATTCGGAGTTCGCTATACAGCTTTAACTGTAAGTGAGCTAGCCAAAGTAAAAGAAGCTTTTGCTCATCTAAATGAAGTCGCTATTTATCCAATCTTGGAGGAAGCATAATGGCAGTAACAATTAAAGTTCCAGCAACTTCAGCCAATATCGGACTTGGATTCGATTCGCTTGGGATTGCAGTGAATTTATATTTAACACTTCACGTAGGAGAACCTTCTAGCGAATGGGTGATTGCACATCCGTTTGGAGAAGAAATCCCTACGAATGAAGAAAACTTAATTATCGAGACGGCTTTAAAAGTTTGCCCAACATTAGCACCGCATAAACTCGTATGCGAAAGTGAGATTCCTTTAACAAGAGGACTTGGAAGTAGTTCAAGCGCGATTGTTGCTGGAATCGAATTAGCTAATGTATTAGGCAACTTACAGTTAACAAACGACGAGAAAGTCAAATGGGCAACTCTTTTCGAGGGACATCCTGACAATGTGGCACCGGCAATCTTAGGGGGCGTCGTTGTCGCAACTTATGATCACCACACGCAAGAAGTGTTGACGGTTCATAAAAATGTGGAAGCACCGATTGCAATGGTCGCTGTGATTCCAAACGTTCAATTATCAACGAAGAAGAGCCGTGGTGTACTACCAAGTTCGCTAGCATACGGCGAAGCGGTCGAAGCAAGTAGCCGTAGTAATGTCTTAGTGGCAGGATTAATGGTCGAAGATTGGAAAGTCATTTCTTCAATTGTTGAGAAAGATTTATTCCATGAAACATATCGTTCAACACTTGTTCCTTGGATGGAAGAGGTTCGTACGATTACAAAGCAGGAAGGCCTTGATACATGCGGAACTTACTTAAGTGGAGCAGGCCCAACAGTGATGACGTTTGTTCATAAAGAACAAGTCAATCGATTTGTACAAACATTAGAAAAGTATTTAGAAACAACGCTGAAAGATTGCACGATTCGTGTGCTCGAAATTGATGCGCAAGGCGTTTACGTAAAGTAGAAGGAGAACTATGGCACTATTCAAACCAACGTGGTTTAAAAAGACCTTTCAAGAGATTACCGTTCCTTTCTTACAAGAGAATGGAATCGAAGTTGTCTTAACCGATTTAGATAATACGCTAATTGGCTGGGACGAAAAAGAAATCGATGAAAACTTACTTGCCTGGGTACGTTCATTAAAAGAAGCAGGCATCAAGATTGTTCTTGTATCGAATAATAATGAACATCGTATCAAAGATGCTGCTGAAAAGTTGGATGTCCCATATGTGTATCCTGGTTTGAAGCCACTGCACAAGGGATTCAAAGCAGCACAACAATTACTGGATTTCGATAAATCGAAGACGGTAATGGTGGGCGACCAATTATTGACAGATATTCTAGGAGCGAATACATTTGGAGTTAGAACTATTATCGTAAAACCTAGAAAAGAGAGCGATGCTTGGAAAACAAAAATCAATCGTTTCTTTGAAAAAGGAATTTTTGTAGTGACACAAGGTGTGTCTTATCATAAGAAATGGGAGGAGGATTAATCATGGAACAGTATGTATGTATTGGATGTGGAGCAACAATCCAAACGGAAGATCCAAAGGGAACGGGGTACACACCGCAAAGTGCATTAAATAAAATGCTGGAAAGTGAAGGCCCTCTCTATTGCCAACGTTGTTTTAGACTCCGCAATTATAATGAGTTGCAACCGGCATCTCTAACAGACGATGACTTCTTAAAGATGTTAAGTAGTATCGCGGATGAAGATGCGCTAGTTGTGTTTGTGGTTGACTTATTCGATTTATACGGAAGTATGATTTCCGGATTGAAACGTTTTGTGGGTGATAATCCGATTTTATTTGTAGCCAACAAAGTGGATTTATATCCAAAATCGGTGAACCGTAATCGTTTGAAAGCATGGATTGAACGCCATGCAAAAGAGTACGGCATTAAACCAGTCGACACCCTTCTTGTGAGTGGCCATAAACGTATTCAAATTGACGAGTTATTAGAGAAGATTAACGAGTACCGTAAAGGGAAAGATGCTTATGTCGTAGGGGTCACAAACGTAGGGAAATCAACCCTGATTAATAAGTTGATTCAAAGTATTGGTGAAACAGGCGAAGTGATTACGACGTCTCAATATCCAGGAACAACTCTTGGACAAATCGATATTCCATTTGATGAACATTCTTCATTAGTGGATACGCCAGGGATTATTCACCGTCATCAAATTACGCACTACTTAGCGGAAAAAGAAATGAAGAAAGTCTTACCGCAAAAAGAGTTACAACCAAAGACATTCCAATTAAATAGCGAGCAAACAATTTTTATCGGTGGCTTGATTCGTGTCGATTACGAACAAGGAGAACGAAATTCATTTACCTTCTACACACCGCAAACAATCGACTTGCATCGCACGAAGTTGGAAAAGGCGACAGAGTTTTACGAAAAACATGCAGGAACACTTCTAACGCCACCAACAGGAGACAATATGAAGTTGTATCCAAAATTAGTGAAGAAGACATTTACGATTAAAGAAAAAACGGACTTAGTGATTGCAGGTCTTGGCTGGGTAACGATTCAAAAACCAGGTACTGTATCTGTATGGAGTCCAAAAGAAGTCGACGTGATTCAACGTCAATCGATTATTTAAAGAAAGGAGAGCTTTCATGGAATTAAAAGGGAAAGAAAGACAGTTCTTCAAAAAAGAAGCACACTCGTTGAAGCCAATCTTCCAAATCGGAAAAGGCGGACTTAGCGAAGAGATGATTCATCAAATTCAAAACGCTGTTGAGAAACGCGAATTGATTAAAGTGACTTTATTACAAAACACATTAGAGGAGCCACAAGAAGCTGCCGAAACGATTGCAGAGGCGACTGGAAGTACCATCATTCAAGTGATTGGGCATACGATTGTGTTATATAAAGAAGCACGAAATCCAAAACATAGAGATCTTTCAGTACGATTTGCAGAATTCAAAAAAAGAGGTCGATAGACGATGGTTGCTGAACTCAATATTTTTTCTGAGACATTAAACAAAACTGAAAAATTCGGTGAAGAAATGCCGTAGAACGTGTAGGGCTTATCGGTGGTAGTTTTAACCCTCCACATATTGCGCATTTAATTATGGCAGAACAAGCACGTGTGCAATTAGGATTAGATAAGGTTTACTTTTTACCGAGCCATATTCCGCCTCATGTGGATGAGAAAAAGACCATTGATGCGAGTACTCGTGTGGAGATGACACGTCTTGCGATTCAAGATAATATTTATTTTGATATCGAGACGATTGAACTCGAGCGTGATGAGAAGAGTTATACGTATGATACGATTCAGCTCTTAAAGAGACGAAATCCGAATACGGAATATTACTTTATCATTGGTGGAGACATGGTGGATTATTTACCGACATGGCACCGTGTGGATGAATTAGTTCATGAGGTGCAATTTGTCGGAGTTGAACGTCCAGGATACGAAAAAGAAACACCGTATCCAGTATTATGGATTACTGCACCGAAGATGGATATTAGTTCGACACAAATCCGCAAAAATGTTCTATTCCAACAAAGTATTAAATATTTGGTACCAGAATTAGTGGAAGCCTATATCGCAGAAAAGGGGTTGTATTTAGAATGAGCGAAGTACAAAGCTTTGAACCTTATACAACAATGACAAGAGAAGAGTTGTTGTCTCATGTCCAGTCAAATATGAGCGACAAGAGATATCAACACTGTTTGCGTGTCGAACGAAAAATATTAGAATTAGCAAAACTTTACGGCGTCGATGAAAGCAGCTGCGTTTGTGGGATTAGCGCATGATTATGCTAAAGAAATCCCAGTGGACAAACAACAAGCGCTTGCCAAAGAAATCGGACTTCCTGAAATGTATCACCATGAAGGTTCTGAAATCTTACACGGACCGATTGGAGCGTATTTGATTTCAAACCTATGCGGTGTAAAAGACGAAGCGTTGTTAGATGCCATTCGTGAGCATACGATTGGAGGACTTCAAATGAGCCTACTTTCGAAGTGTCTCTTTGTGGCAGATGCAATCGAAGACGGAAGAAATTATCCAGGTGTCGATGTTGCGAGAGAAATCGCAGCGAAGAATATCGATGATGCGGTCTTTTATTTATTGAAGCATACATTGGAATTTTTATTGGAAAAAGAAGTAACTATTTTTCCAAAAACAATAGAAGTTTATAATCATTATTTGAAACAAAGAAAAGGAGAATAGAATGGAACATACAAGTAAAAAATTATTACAAGTTGTTTTAGATGCTTGTGAAGACAAGTTAGCACAAGAAGTGGTAGCACTAGATGTAGCAAGCCTTACGCCAGTTGCTGAGTACTTTGTGATTACACACGGTAAAAACGAAAAGCAAGTACAAGCAATTGTCGATGCTGTAGAAGAAGCAGTTGAAAAAGAAGGCTTCGAAGTAAGAAGTATTGAAGGTAAAGATGGTGGCAAATGGATCTTAATGGACTTAAACGATGTGATTGTCCATGTATTCTATTATGCAGATCGCGAATTCTATAATTTAGAAAAATTATGGAGCGATGCACCAATCGTGAATATTGTGAGTGAAAACTAATGAACTATCAAAAATTTGCTCATGTATATGACCAAGTGATGGATCAACAACTCTACGAGGAATGGACGGACTATGCAGTTCGTTCTTTTTCGCATAGTGCCAAAAGACCGGTTCGAAAAGTGATGGAACTGGCTTGTGGGACAGGTGAAGTATCGATGCGTCTTGACGATAAAGGATACGAAGTCATTGGTGTTGATTTATCCAAGAATATGTTAGAAATCGCCGAAAAGAAAGCTCAAGGTAGATCTATCGAATGGCTTCAAGCGGATATGCGAGTGCTCGATGATGTGCCGACAACAGACGCCGTAACGCTGTTTTCAGATTCGCTTTGTTATTTAACGGACTTTGAGGATGTTGTTTCAGTGTTTGAAGCAGTGTACGACCATTTAGAAGAGGGTGGAATTTTTCTTTTTGATGTGCATTCGCTCTATCAAATGCAAGAAGTCTTTCCAGGATACCAATATCATTTCGTGGAAGACGATTTTGCATTTCTATGGCAAAGCTATGAATTAGACGAGCCAGGCAGTGTAGAACATGTCATTGATATGTATATTAAACAAGAAGACGGCAATCTGTACGAGCATTTCCAAGAAGTACATGAGGAACAAACTTTTCCAATTGAAATGTACGAAGCAGCCTTGGAAATGGTTGGTTTTACAAATATCAAAGTGAAGGCTGACTTCGGGGGATGCGAAGTACAAGAAACGAGTCCGCGATGGTTCTTCCAAGCGGTGAAATGAGGCTTGTGTATGAAGGTATGTGGAGTAATCGCAGAATTTAATCCATTTCATCAAGGTCATGCCTATTTGTTAGAACAAGCGCGCAAAAAAACGGGGGCTGATGTCATTGTTGTGGTGATGAGCGGCAACTGGGTACAACGAGGCGAACCTGCCATCGAGCAGAAATGGAGCCGAGCAAAAGTCGCGCTTCAAAACGGAGCCGATGTTGTCATCGAGATGCCGACTGCGGTGAGCTGTCAAGCTACAGACCGCTTTGCAAGAGGAGCAGTAGAAATTTTGCAAAAGGTCGGATGCGATTCTTTAGCATTTGGTTGCGAAAGTGGCGACGCGACGTTTTTCAAAGAAGCTGTATCTCAGCGGGAGGCTATTGAAAAAGAAATTAGCCGATTTGTAGAAGAGAACCGTTCGATAACTTTTGCAAGCCAATTAACGCAGCTTGCTGTGAAAGAGTTTGGAGAAGACAGTGCACTTGCCCAAGCCTTGCAATCCCCAAATCAACAATTGGGATTAGCTTACGCCGTTGAAAATGCTAAGGGCGAACATCCAATGCAGATCGTTCCGATTACACGAGTAGGAAGTGGGCATTTGGATGATGCGTTAGACGAGACTGCTTTTGCTAGCGGAACAGCCTTACGAAAAGCCCTAAAAGGTAATCGCGATGAGAAAGTTTTACGAGACCAACTATCCTATGTACAATTCGATGAAGAAGAGTACAAAAACGATTGGAGTTTTTATTGGCCACTCTTAAAGAGTATCGTTTTAAGAAGTACTGATGAAGAGTTACGCACCTTTTATCAAATGGAAGAAGGTATCGAGAATCGCTTGAAGGAAGCTGTTCGAACTTCTTCGACGATTGAGGAGTGTCTCCAATATCTCAAAAACAAACGTTGGAGTTGGGCAAGGTTGCAACGACTTCTCGTTTATGTTTTACTTGGTGTAACCAAAGTGGAAATGGAAGACTATTGGAGCAGTCCAATTGAGCAAGGGACAGTTCTTGGATTTACTTCTAAGGGTCAAGAATGGTTGAAGAATATGAGAGAAGTAGAGTCATTCCGTTTAATTACCAATTACGCAGCGCATAAAGATGAACGCCAAGAAAGTTGGGATTTATTGTATGATTTCTGGAATCCATCCAAGCAAATTTCTGCAACGGTCTTTAAGCCTGTTCAAGTGAACAAAGAGGAAGGATTTTAATCTCTGTTTTTTCAAGCTTGTAAAGTAAAAAGCTTTGACAAACTTTCAATAAACTAGTATAATTCAGTATGTTGCTTTAGGGGTGAAAATTGTGAAAATATCAGTTAAACAACTTCAGGATTCTCAAGGGATTCCAAATTACTTTGATACAGAAATTAATGTGAAAGAGGCATTAAAACAACGAGATGATTCTATTCTTGCTGTTTCGCCAGCACACATCAAAGGATTTCTTGTTTATCAAAACGAATCAGTTGTAGCGCAATTTACTTGCGATGTTGATATCACACTTCCTTCATCCAGGTCTTTAGAGCCAGTGGTAGTTCCACTCCACATTGATATTGTGGAAAGATATGTCCCATCCCATTACTCAGTTGATGAGAAAGAGCTAACAGAAATTGTGATGCCTCTTGATGGTGATTGGGTTGACTTAGAACCCGCTGTGGAAGATCATATTTTACTTTCAATTCCTTTACAAGTCTTATCGCAAGAGGAATTGAGTGAAGATAAAATGCCTTCTGGAAACGATTGGGAGGTTGTAACGCAAGAAGCTCTCGAAGAGCGACGCAAACAACAAAAAGAACAATCGGTTGATCCAAGGCTAGCGTCTTTACAGTCTTTCTTCGAAAAGGATGAGACTGAGAAGTAAAAAGCATTATGTAAAGAAGATTGATTAGGAGGTGTACAAAAATGGCAGTACCAAAACGTAAAACATCAAAAGCGAGAAAAGCAAAACGTCGTACTCACTTCAAATTAGAAGTTCCAGGTTTGAGCGCATGCCCATCATGTGGAGCATTAAGAAAGAGCCATCACGTTTGTCCTGAGTGTGGTTCATACGACGGAAAAGAAGTTGTTTCTAAAGAAGCATAATCATAAACGTTACAAAACCTTAGACAGTTGTCTAAGGTTTTTTCTTTTTTTTAACTGTAAAAGTGTAAATGTATCATGTATGATACGTATCATGCATGATACATTTAAAAATATTATGAGTTTTAAGAAATCTATTGTAAACTAGTAGTGATGGAGGTGAGTCAATGTTATTTTTTGAAATCGTACTATGGTTAGTCTTTATTTTAAGTTTTGTCGGCTTCACGGTCGTTTTTGGAAATCGAATCTTCTATAATGAGACTCGCTTCATAACTATTCGTGAAATAATGACACCAATGCTATTATTAATCTTGCATACGACAAGTGTGAATGTGTTTGGATATTCTTGGTTTAGTTTTGCCACACTTGGATTTGCTTTTATTGGATTGGCATTGTTATTTTATAAATTAAAAACAGGGAGCTCATCCTTAGACCTTTCCTCCACCAATTGTTCTCGATTGCGTTTTTATACTTCGGTGTACTCGTAATTCTTGTTCAGGTGGGAAGATTCTTTAAATAATCGCATAATATCAAGGATAGTAAGCTCTCTACGATTGAATCGTAGAGAGCTTTTTTTGTGCGTCAAAAATGCAAAATGGGGGAGAAAAAACTTTTTTTAACTTTTTTTGGTAAAAAAGTGGTGAAAAGTGGTGGGATGTGGTACACTATGGTTACTAAAATTATTGGAATGGAGGAGTCTGCATGTTAATCGGTGAATATCAACATACAATTGATGCAAAAGGACGTATGATCGTGCCTGCTAAATTTCGTGAAGATTTAGGTTTCACCTTTATCGTGACACGCGGACTTGATGGCTGTTTATACGGTTATCCTCTCGAACAATGGGAGCTCATTCAAAATAAATTAAGAGACTTACCACAGTCGAAAAAAGACGCACGTGCCTTTACACGTTTTATGAACTCTGCTGCGATTGAAGTAGAATTCGACAAACAAGGTCGTGTGAATATCTCGCAAACATTACGTGAGTACGCGGGATTAGAAAAAAATTGCCGAATCATCGGGAACAATGATCGTATTGAGATTTGGAACGAAGATCGTTGGCAAGAATATATTGCTGAAACTGAAGAGAATTTTGAAGAATTGGCCGAACATATGATTGATTTTGGCTTTTAGAAAGGGAAGGGACCATGTTTAAACATATCACTGTATTGCTACATGAAACGGTAGATGCATTATCCATTAAGCCAGACGGAATCTACGTAGACTGTACGCTTGGTGGTGCTGGACATAGTCAATACCTACTAAGCCAACTAACAACAGGTCATCTCTATTGCTTTGACCAAGATATGCAAGCAATTGATCATGCAAAGGGTCGCCTTGCTAAAGAAGTCGAAGAAGGGAAAGTGACATTTATTCACGCGAACTTCCGTCAATTAAAGAAAGAACTTGGAAAACTAGGTGTTTCTAAAGTAGACGGAATTTTATACGACTTAGGAGTATCTTCACCACAACTCGATCAGATTGAACGTGGGTTTAGTTACCATCAAAATGCAAAACTCGATATGCGTATGGACCAAAGTGCTCCGTTAACTGCAGAAGAAATTGTAAATGAATGGACCTATGACGAATTAGTTCGTATCTTCTATCGATATGGAGAAGAGAAGTTCTCGAAACAAATCGCTCGTAATATTGAGCGTATCCGCGCACAACATCGCATTGAAACGACAGGTGAATTAGTGGATATTATTCGAGACAGTATTCCAGCTGCTGCAAGACGAAAAGGGGGACATCCTGCTAAAAGAATTTTCCAAGCGATTCGTATCGCTGTAAATGATGAATTAGCAGCGATTGAAGACTCACTTGAGCAAGCATTTGAAGTTGTTGGCGTGGGAGGCCGTATCAGTGTGATTTCATTTCATTCTCTGGAAGATCGCATTGTCAAAACAATGTTCAAACAGCAAAGTACAGTAGAAAAGGCACCGAAGAATTTGCCAATTCTACCAACGGAGGAAGAAAAAGCTCCGTTCCAATTGGTGAATAAAAAGCCAATTTTACCAAGCATTGAAGAAATTACAGAAAACTCTCGCTCACAAAGTGCGAAATTGAGAGTCATCGAAAGAGTAAAATAAAAGGATAATTTAGAAAGAAGGGAATTCTAGTGGCATTAGCAGAAAAATATGTAGATACAATGAATGTTGCCGTACCTACACAAAAGCCTCTAGTTCGTGGAGACCGCGAAGTAACATCGATTCCGCAAGAAAAACAAAAAGCAGATTTATTACGACTTTTAGCCGTTTCTGGTTTTGTTCTTGCAGCTTTAGCGGTTATCACAATTGTAGCGAGCATGATCGTGGCTAACAAAAACAGACAATTACAAGATATCGAATCACAAACAACATTAATTCAACGTGAAAACAACACATTGCTTCAGGCAACACAAGAATTGTCTCAGTACGACCGAGTTAATCGTATCGCTAACGAACAAGGCTTGAAGATGAACGAAGAAAATGTTAGGAATGTTGGACGATGAGAAATACGAAAAACAATAACATTGCGGGAAATAGGCATCAAGCGAGCCGGATTTTAATAGGACTCGCGGGTGTTTTATTTCTCATTTTTTCTGTACAGTTCTTTAAAATCATGGTGGTAGGGAATATTCATGGTGTGGATTTACGTGCAGAAATCAATGATAAAATCCATCAAAAACGTACGCTCGCCGCAAAACGGGGTACCATTTATGACGCTAGTGGGAGCCCTATTGCAGTAGATGCGACGAATTATTCATTATATGCAGTATTAACTTCGGAGTGGAGTAAGGGTTCAGATAACCCTGATTATGTAACAGACGTTAATAAGACTGCAGAAGCTCTTTCAAAACACATTTCTTTATCTAAAGAAGAAATTGTAAAATTGTTAAGTCAAAAAGATGTCTCTCAAGTAGAGTTTGGAAGCGCCGGTAAGAATTTGTCGGTTCAAGATAAGGAAGCGATTGAAGCTGAAAAACTTCCTGGAGTTAAGTTCTCAGAAAGTCCAGCTCGTTACTACCCTAATGGAATCTTTGCTTCTCATTTAATCGGGTATACAGATACTGTTGAAGAAACAGTCGATAACAAAACAGTAACTACATTAGTAGGGAAGACTGGGCTTGAAGGCCTTTATAATGAACAACTAACAGGGACTGCTGGGGAAGTTGAATATTCTGTAGATGGAAATGGATATGTGATTACCGATACAGAAAAAGTTACGAAACAACCAAAAGATGGTATGGATTTAACGCTAACGATTGATAAAAGATTACAAACATACTTAGAATCACTTTAGTTAGTGAAGCGGATAAAAAAATACCAACCAGTTCAAATGACTGCGATGCTTGTTGACCCTAAAAACAGGAAATATCGTTGCGGCAACACAACGTCCAACGTATAACTCGACGACTAAAAGAGGGTATCGATGTTCAATGGAATAACCTGTTAACAGACCAAGCGTATGAGCCAGGGTCAACCATGAAAGTATTGGCACTTGCGGCTGCGATTAATGAAGGGCGTATTTGATCCAAATGAAAAAAATACAAATCAGGTAGTGTGAAAAGATTTATACGGACCTTTAGTTCGAGACTATAATAAAGTCGGTTGGGGAAATATTACGTATTTAGAAGGGTTAGCGCACTCAAGTAACGTTGCCTTTGTTTACATCATTCAAAAAAATTGGTATTGAAAAAAATGGAAACAATACTTTAGAAGCTTTCGGATTTGGAAAATCTACTAACTCTGGTTTTGCGAATGAAATTTCAGGGATCAAATCCATTTAATTCATACTTACAACAATTATCAACCGGTTTTGGACAAGGGATTACGGTCACACCTTATCAAATGATGCAAGCTTTCACTGCCATTGCCAATGGTGGTCAAATGCAGAAGTTACGTTTGGTTGACCATTTAACAGATCCTGATACTGGAAAAGAAACACCAAATCCAACAACAGCTTTAGGAAAAGTCATTAGTCCAGAAACTGCGAAGAAAAACTCTTCAATTTTTTTATATCAAGCAACTCGTATGAAAAAAACGGAACAGCCTATGATTTTAATATTGATGGAGAAAAAGTCGCAGCTAAAACAGGGACGGCTGAAATCATCAATCCGGAAACAGGTAAATACTACTCAAACGGAAATAACTATATTTTCTCTGTAGTAGGATTTGCGCCGTATGATGATCCAAAATATATCCTATATATCACAGTGAAACAACCGCGTGTAGCTGTAACTGGTAATCAAATTATTAAAGAAATTTTCAATCCATTAATGAAGAGAAGTTTAGAATACTCTAGACTCTCAGAGTAAAAGAAGGAGGAAGAACATGTTTGCGAAAGAACTAGCGGACTTGTTAGTCATTAAAGAAGTGGAAGGCTCGCTTGAGGGCGTCACTGTAGAAAAATTAGCACAAGATTCGCGCAAAGTTGTGCCCAATACTATGTTTTTCTGTATCGAAGGTGTAACGGTAGATGGGCATCAATTTGCAGGAAAAGCAAAAGAGCTAGGAGCAAGTGTGTTCGTGGCTTCGAAATCTATCAAAGAACAAGTGGGAGATTCACCTGTGATTTATGTCAAAGACGTGACACGTGTGATGACACTCTTTGCGAACCATTTTTACGGGTATCCATCTGAATCATTAAATATGATTGGAGTTACAGGAACGAATGGGAAAACGACTGTAACGCATATGGTGGACTATTTATTAGAAGAATTAGGAAAACCAACCGCACTGATTGGAACGATGTATCGTAAAATTGGTGAGGAACGTATCGAAACAAGAAATACAACGCCAGAAATCTTAACCGTGCATGAAACATTGCAAAAGGTGAAAGAAATCGGTGGCGACACATGTATTATGGAAGTTTCTTCTCACGCCCTTCAATTAGGTCGTGTGTGGGGAATTGACTATAATGTAGCGGTATTTACAAACTTGACGCATGAGCATTTAGATTTGCATAAAACAATGGAAAACTATGCACATGCTAAAAGCTTATTATTCTCACAATTAGGAAACCATTCTAAAAATGGAAAACCTCGTGTTGCAATTCTTAACATTGATGAAGAGCACTATGAACAATTCGCATACTCAACTCCTTGCGAAGTGATTTCATATGGATTTAGCGAAAAAGCGGATATCCGTGCAACGGACGTTCAAACAAACGGAGCGACGACTTCATTTACAGTAACAATGAATGGACAAGAGCTTCCAGTAACAATTCCGATGATTGGACTCTTTAATGTCTATAATGTTTTGGCTGCTTTTGCAGTAGCGGTCGTGAATGGAATTTCACTTGAACGTGCTGTGAGCCGAATGGAACGATTCCCTGGTGTGGGTGGCCGTATGCAGTTGATTCAACAAGGACAACCATTCCAAGTGATTATCGACTTTGCACATACACCTGATGGATTACAAAATGTGCTTGAAACACTTGAAAAAGTGAAACTAAATCGAGTGATTACAATCATGGGTCATAGCGGTGGTAACCGTGATTCAAGTATGCGCCCTGAGCTTGGAGAAATTGCGTTTGATAAATCCGATTATGTGATTTTAACAGCGGATAATCCAAGACATGAACCGCTTGAAAAGATTTATGCAGAGATTTTATCAGGAAGAAAAGATGAACAAACTGCTTATGAATGCATCGATAATCGAGAAAGTGCAGTAAAACGTGCGCTTGAAATCGCGCAAGAAGGGGATATTTTACTATTTGCTGGTAAAGGCGTGGAACCATACCAAGTAATCGGTGACGAGTATATTCCATATAATGAAGTAGAAACAGTTATTGCAAGTTTAGAAGCATTAGGCTTTCAAAATCACGAGTAGAAGAAGGAGAAGATTATGATCGAAGTCATTTTATCAGTCGGCTTAGCGTTCCTTGCGACGGTCATTGCCGAACCACATTTCATTCAATATATGAAGATGAAACAATTAGGTCAAACTACATTAGATGAAGGTCCATCATGGCATAAAGCTAAAAGTGGAACTCCAACAATGGGTGGGCTTGTGTTCCTTTGTATGATTAGTATTTCTAGTTTAATTGTCGGAGCCGTATTTGGACACTTCAATTTCGTCTTATTAAGTGGCGTTATTGGTTTCGCCTTCTTTGGAACAATTGGTTTCTTAGACGACTTTATTAAAGTGTTTAAAAAACAAAACGAAGGTCTAAAGAGTCATGAAAAATTTGGATTACAATTGATTGGATCTGCTATTTTTGTGGGATTATATCTGCTTAGTGGAAATGCACCATTAATTTATATTCCATTCTTTGGCGAAGTAAACAGTATTATCATCTTTGCATTATTCACGATTATTTGGATTACTGGATTTTCAAATGCTGTAAACTTAACAGATGGACTAGATGGTTTAGCAGCTTCAACAAATACGATTGCTTATGGAATTTATGGATTTATCGCTTATGAATCAGGTCAACGTTCAATCGCAACGTTCTGTTTCTGCGTAGTTGGTGGGCTCCTTGGGTTCTTAGTATTTAACTGGAAACCAGCCAAAGTCTTCATGGGAGACGTTGGTTCATTAGCTCTTGGTGCAGGACTTGCTATCATTTCGATTATGCTTCATAAAGAATGGACATTATTACTTGTAGGGATCATCTTTGTTGGGGAAACACTTAGCGTTATTTTACAAGTGGGTTCATTTAAACTAACAGGTAAACGTATCTTCAAGATGAGTCCAATTCACCATCACTTTGAAATGAGCGGATGGAAAGAAGTGAAGATTGTTTCTGTATTTAGTGCAATCGGACTTATTGCAGGTTTAATCGTTGCATTTGTCTTTTAAGAGAATTAACATATTTTATTAGGAGAGCTGGTCATTTTTGCCCAGCCTTTCTCCATATACATATTAAAAAAGAAAAATTGGAGGAATCATTGTGCGGAATACACATGCATTTGAAAATAAAAAAGTACTAGTCATCGGACTTGCAAAGAGTGGAGTGAGTGTAGCAAAACTATTACACCAGTTACACGCGGATGTAACAGTAAATGATAGAACACCACTTGAGGAAAGTGTAGACGCACAAGGGTTAGTCGCTGAAGGGATTAAAGTAGTCTCAGGAGGACATCCACTAGAATTACTCGATGAGCCCGTTGATTTCGTTGTGAAAAATCCAGGGATTCCTTATACAAATCCATTAGTAGCGAAAGCAGTCGAGAAGGGCTTGCCTGTTTATACGGAAATCGAAATTGCACAACGTGTCATGGAAGGAACAGTTCTTGGAATTACTGGTTCAAATGGGAAAACAACAACGACAACATTAACGAACCTTATGTTAAAAGAGTCATTCCCTGAAAGCAGAACTTTTGCTTGCGGGAATATTGGTGTTCCTTTATCCCTACTTGCAGGTGATTCAAAAGATTCGGATATCTATGTCACTGAATTATCAAGTTTCCAATTAATGGGAATTGAAGAGTTTCGACCTAAAGTAGCGTGTATCGTGAATATCTTTAGCGCTCATTTAGACTATCATGGGTCTCGCGAAGAGTATGTAAAAGCAAAATTACAAATTACTAAAAATCAAACAGAAGAGGATTTCCTCGTTTATAATGCGGATTTCCCAGAGTTATATGAGTTTATTAAAGATCATACAAAAGCAACATTAGTTCCATTCAGCCGCAAATCTGTGTTAGAACACGGAGCTTATGCTGATGAAACTACGATTTACTTTAATGGAGAAGCGGTTATTCCGCTTGAAGCGATTCAAGTACCGGGCGTTCAAAATGTGGAGAACGTGTTGGCGGCGGTTGCCATTAGTAAATTACAAGGTGCAACAAATGAAGGAATCGAAAAAGCGGTTCGTTCATTCCACGGGGTAAAACACCGTACACAATATGTGAAGACTATTGAAGGTCGTAAATTCTACAATGATTCAAAAGCAACAAATATCATTGCAACACAAACAGCGTTACGTAGTTTTACAAATCAATCTGTTGTATTAATTGCTGGCGGACTTGATCGTGGAAATGGTTTTGAGGAATTAGAATCCTCTCTTGGAAATGTCCGTGAAATGGTCGTTTACGGGGAAACAAAAGAGAAGTTAAAAGCTACTGCTGAAAAACTATCTATTCCAGTAACCGTAGTAGAAACATTAGAAGAAGCAGTGCCAAAAGCGTATGCAGCTAGTCGTGAGGGAGAAATTGTATTACTTTCACCAGCATGTGCAAGTTGGGATCAATTTGCCAACTTTGAAGTTCGCGGTGATTGTTTCATTGAAGCAGTAGAAAAACTGTAATATATAGGAGAAAAAAGATGAGAGTATTAGTTTCAGGAGGAGGAACGGGTGGTCATATTTATCCAGCTCTTTCCTTAATGAATTATTTGAAAGAACAAGACCCTTCAACAGAGTTTCTCTATGTAGGGACTGAACGTGGATTAGAAAGTACTATCGTTCCTAAAGCGGGATATGATTTTAAAACGATCAAGATTCAAGGAATCGTTCGTTCATTGTCACTAGAAAACTTTAAGACATTATGGTATTTCTGTACAAGCTATTTTAAAGCAAAAGAAATCGTGAAAGAGTTTAAACCAGATATCGTCATCGGTACTGGGGGATATGTATGTGCGCCTGTATTATATGCGGCAGCAAATATGGGAATTCCAACGATTATTCATGAGCAAAATAGTTTAGCAGGAATTACGAATAAATTCCTAGCGCGCAAGGTTTCTAAAATTGCGATTTGCTTCGATGCAGTTCGTAAAGACTTTGCAAAATACGCAGATAAAGTGGTCATGACAGGAAATCCTCGTGGGCAAGAGTTAGCCAATGCCCAAAAAGATGATTCTTACTTAGCGTCTATTGGTATTCAAAAAGAAAAACCAATCGTATTGATTTTCGGTGGAAGTCGTGGGTCGCTTCGTATGAACGAATCATTTATCGAAGCACTTGAAGAATTCGAGAAAAAAGATTATCAAGTAGTTATGGTCACTGGACAAGTGCATTATGACAAAATCAACAATCTCATTACAAGTTTGAAAAAACCATTGCAAAATATCACAGTTTTACCATATATTAATAATATGGTGCAAATGTTCCAAAACACAGACCTCGTTGTCTGCAGAAGTGGAGCAACTACATTGATTGAATTAACAGCACTTGGCTTGCCAAGTATTTTAATTCCAAGTCCATACGTAACTGAAAATCACCAAGAAGCAAATGCGATGTCATTAGTAGAAAAAGACGCCGCAACGATGATTTTAGAAAAAGACTTAAACGGTGAAAGTTTAGTCGCAGAAATCGATCGTATTATGAATGATGAAGCCAAACGTAAAGAAATGGCTAAAAATTCAAAAGCATTGGGAATTACAGATGCGTCAAGTCGACTTGAAACAATTATTCATTCTCTAGTGAAATAAGGATTAAGGAGGAGAATATGTTTAATCGAAAGAAACCACAACAAACTCCTCCACGTGAACTAACACCTTGGGAGTTAGCGCAACAAAATTCTCCAAGAGTAGAGCAACCTGTTTCTGAAGAACCTGTACAAAAGGTGAAAAAGAAAAAGGAACCAAGTCCTAAAAAGACAAAACCAAAGTCACAAGGCATTACGAATGCAACACTCTTAAAAGGGATTTTTATTGTTTGTGCGGGATGGAGTATTTACTTTATTTCACCACTTTCGAAAGTGTCTGATATTGAAGTAGTTGGATTGAATCAAGTTCCAGTGGAATTGGTCCAAGAAAACGACGGTATCACCAAGGGACAAAGCATCTGGACAATTTTAGCGAATCGTTATCGTACAGCTAACTTGTTAAAAAATGCTAGTCCAAAAGATTAAAGATGCTTCCGTTCAATTAGTGGCATGGAATAAAATGCGTTTGAATATTGAAGAAAATCCAGCGGTAGGGTATTACCAAAGCGATGATAAACACTATGAGCTTTTAGCTGATGGTCAAATCATTGAAGTGGAGGCCGATGCAACGCCGAAGGATTATCCATTATTGTATATGTTTACAGATGACACGCAATATCAAGCACTCGCGAAGCAACTGGAGAAGGTTCCAGCAAGTGTGATTCGTGAAATCGTAGAGATTCAATATCCAAACGATACAAAAAATCACCAAAAGATTTATCTAAAGATGAAAGATGGAAATCGTGTCATCGGAAATCTGAAAGATATCGGAGATAAATTAGGGTATTATCCATCAATTACGAAGCAATTGAATGGGAAAAAAGGAACTGTGGATATGGAAGTGGGAATCTATTTCACACCAGATACGACAGTTCAATAAAAAAGTCTTAAAACTCGCTCATATGTTTTTTTAAGTGGACAAAATTATGTTAAAAATATAGGGAGTATCACTTATCAAATAAACTTTAAAAAATGAAATAGAAATGAATCGTATAGGAGGTTTCAATAAACGTGAAAAATCAGGGAATTTATGTGAGTTTAGATATTGGAACCACTTCAATAAAGGTTGTAGTAGCTGAATATGTCAGAGGGCAATTAAATATTATTGGAGTCGGCAATGAAAAATCAGAAGGATTAAGCCGTGGAGTCATCGTTGATATTGACGAAACAGTTGAATCTATTCGTAAAGCAGTTCGTCAAGCAGAACAAAAATCAAACATCCAAATCAAGGATGTTATCGTTGGGATTCCAAGTAATCAAATCTCAATCGAACCTTGTCACGGTATGATTGCCGTATCAAGTGAAAATAGAGAAATTACAGATGTGGATGTATACAATGTGATTTCAGCAGCAAAAGTTCGTTCAGTAGCACCTGAGCGTGAAATCATTTCTGTGATTCCAGAAGAATTCATCGTGGATGGATTTGATGGCATTAAAGATCCACGCGGAATGATTGGTGTTCGTCTTGAATTGTTTGCGAGCATGATTACCGGTCCTAAGACGATCGTACATAATATTAAACGTTGTATTGACAAAGCTGGCTTAAATATCGAAGAAATGGTCATCCAACCATTAGCGATTAGCCAAGTAGCATTAACACCAGGTGAAAGAGAATTTGGTACTGTCCTTATCGATATGGGTGGTGGACAAACAAGTGCTTCAGTAATGCACGATAACCAATTAAAATTCTCATTCGTGGACCAAGAAGGTGGAGATTTTGTATCCAAAGATATCTCAATCATCTTGAATGCAAGCTTTGAAAATGCAGAACGTATTAAACGTGAATACGGATATGCAATTTCATCAGAAACGAGTGCGGATGAATTCTTCCCAGTAGAAACAATTGGTAAGAAGGATCCAGTCAAAGTAGATGAACATTATTTATCAGAAATCATCGAAGCGCGTGTGGTTCAAACTTTTGAAACTGTTAAACGTGCATTAGACCAAGTGGAAGCTTTAAAACTTCCAGGAGGAATCGTGTTAACAGGTGGAGCTTCTTCATTAGCAGGAGTTCAAGAGTTAGCACAAGAAATCTTCGGAGTACAAGTGAAAACTTATATTCCAGAACAAATGGGCATGAGAAATCCTATTTACGCAACAAGTATGGGATTAATCAAATATGCTGCAAGCTTAGATGATGTTCACCGTATTGCTCAAAAGGGTAAACCGGTAACGGAACCACGCCCAGTACAAAGCACACCACAAAGTGCTCCTGTACAAGTACAACCAACGGCTCCTGTTCAACAACCACAAGAGTATGAACAAGAACCAACTGGTGAAGAACAAGGGTTTGGAGCGAAAGTGAAGAACTTCTTTAAAATGTTTATTGACGAAAATTAAGATGAGAACCAAGGAGGAAATATAATGGATTTCGAATTCGATACAAATTTAGATGGCGCAGTCATTAAAGTCATTGGTGTTGGTGGTGCTGGTAACAACGCTGTTAACCGTATGATTTCAGAAGGAGTACAAGGTGTAGAGTTCATCGTAGCCAACACAGATACTCAAGCGTTAAGAAACTCAGAAGCAGAAACTAAAATTCAATTAGGACCAAAACTTACTAAAGGATTAGGTGCAGGTTCATTACCTGAAATCGGTCTTAAAGCAGCTGAAGAAAGTGAAGAACAAATTCGCGAAGCTTTAGTTGGAGCAGACTTAATCTTCGTTACTGCTGGTATGGGTGGCGGTACTGGTACAGGTGCTGCACCAGTTGTTGCTCGTATTGCTAAAGAATTAGGTGCATTAACAGTGGGTGTTGTTACACGTCCATTTAGCTTCGAAGGACCTAAACGTGGTCGCTACGCTGCAGAAGGTGTTGCACAATTAAAAGCAAACGTAGATACATTAGTAACAATTTCAAATAACCGTTTATTAGAAATCGTTGATAAAAAGACTCCTATGTTAGAAGCTTTCCGTGAAGCAGATAACGTATTACGTCAAGGGGTTCAAGGGATCTCTGACTTAATTACTGCACCAGGTTACGTTAACTTGGACTTCGCTGACGTGAAGACAGTGATGAAAGATCAAGGTTCAGCATTAATGGGTATTGGTGTTGCAAGTGGTGAAAACCGTACTGCAGAAGCTACGAAGAAAGCTATTTCTTCACCATTATTAGAAGTATCTATCGATGGAGCAGAACAAATCCTATTAAACATCACTGGTGGATCTGACTAACATTATTCGAAGCACAAGATGCTTCTGATATCGTTGCAGCAGCTTCAACAAGTGAAGTAAACATTATCTTCGGTACTTCAATCAACGAAAACTTAGGCGATGAAGTAATCGTTACTGTTATCGCTACAGGTATCGACGAGGAGCGTAAGCACGAAAAAAAGTCAGCAACGCGCGCTAGTCGTTCACCATTCGCGAATAGCACAGCAACTCGCAAAGATTTAGGAAATAACCCTCAAACTTTCCAAGAAAAACAAGTTCCTTCAAAACCACAACCAGTGGAAGAAAAGAAACCTGAGAAAGATTTATTTGGAGACTGGGATATCCGTCGCGAAACAACTGTACGTGAAACTACTTCTTCAACTGAAGCAGATTCACCATTCGCACAAAGTAACTTTGTAGAAGCTCCAGTTGAGCCAAAACAAACTGAAAATGATGGATTAGATACTCCGCCATTCTTCAGAAAAAGAAACAGAAATTAATGAGTATCATTAAACAGAATGTAAGTCGTATTATGAACTTGGTTGCATCTTCTTGTAACCAAGTTCATAGACTATCTACGGAAGTTTGTCCGATTGTTGTAACGAAAAATCGTACGGCTCGCGAAGTTCAAGAAATGTACGATTTAGGATTTCGACATTTTGCGGAGAATCGTGTCGAAAAACTATTAGAACGACAAGAACAATTTCCGCAAGAGGACATCATCTGGCATTTAATCGGGCCACTCCAAAAACGAAAAGTGAAGCAAGTAGTGAATCGTATCGATTTATTTCATGCGATTGACCGTCTTTCGATTATGGATGAGATTGAGAAACGTCTCGAACACCCATTAGATTGTATGCTAGAAATTAATGTCTCTGGGGAAGAATCGAAGCATGGATTCACACCTGAAGAGGCACTGGATGCTTATAGAGCAAGCAAACAATATGAGAAGATTCGTATTGTTGGTTTGATGACGATGGCACCATTTGACGCAAGCGATGAAGAAATTCGCTTCTTTTTTTCGCGTTTAGCACAAATTGCTAAAACAATCGAGAAGGAAGAAGGGTTAGAAGCTCCGTATATCTCAGTATGGGGATGAGTGGAGACTTTGAAGCAGCGATTGAATGTGGTGCGACGCATATTCGAATTGGTACAAGCTGGTTTGAAAGGGAGGAAGACTAATGGGATTCATGAATAGTTTAAAAAACTTCTTAAGTCCAGAAGGTGACTACTACGAAGAAGATGATCAAATGGATTACTATGAAGAGCCTGTAGCACAAACGGCTCCAGAAACACGTTCAAGAAATACTTCAAATGTAGTTCCGTTCCAAAGTCCGGGAGTAAAGAAAACATCTAAGATTTATGTGATGGAACCAAGCGTGTATTCTGAAGCAGAACGCATTGCAGATGCGCTTTTAAAGGGCGAAGCAGTGCTCATTAACTTTAAACGTATGGAACCAAAAGATGCAAAGCGTGTCATTGATTTTGTGGTCGGTGTGGCGTATGCTATTAATGGAGACGTACAAAAGGTGAGAGATGAAATCTTCATCTGTTCTCCTGCAAATTTCCAAGTACAAGGAAATTTTGATGACGAGATGGTTGAAACCTTCCGTCACACTGAATTTTAGAGGAGTGTAACTTAGTGGGTTTAGAAATTATTAGAGTGATAACAACAGTAGCAGCGGTTTATCAATTTATGCTAATCCTTTATGGATTAAATATTTATTGGCATCTATATCTTCCAATGTTCTTGGCGGACTTATTAGATGCTTGTTGCCGTCCGTATGTGTCATTATTTAAAGATGTACGATTTGGAAAATATAGTTTAGCATTAGTAACGTCTATTTTAACGATTTACGTTACTGTAGGAGTACTATTATTTATTGTCGCAAAAATTTTTGGGGTATAAAAAATGGGAAATGGTGTAGAACAACACTTTAGAAAAGAGGAATTGTCTTTTCTTAAACTAGTGGAAGAATGGGTAGAAGAGGTCCGTTTGCAGTACGCGCCGGTATTGACGAATTATCTTGATCCGCGCCAACAGTTTATAGTGGAGGCGATTGTAGGTCAATATGACGATGTTCGTTATTATTTTGATGGCGGGTATATTGATGCTGAACGGAAACGTTGTATGATTTGTCCGGAATATTATGAGCCAATTTCAGAGGATTTCGAAAATGCTCTATTTCATATTCAATATCCGAAGAAATTTGCGACACTTGGGCATGAAAGATTCTAGGGTCACTGATGAGTCTTGGGTTTGACCGTAGCTTGATTGGCGATATTATTTCAAACGGAGAAGACTGGCAATTATTCTGCGCTCAAAATATGAAGGAATATATCAGACAACAGTTAGAAAAGATTGGGAAAGTGACTGTCCGACTTGAAGAGGTCGACTATACGAAATTGATTGTACCGGTGGATCATTGGACTGCGGTACAAACAGTCGTTAGTTCGCTTCGACTCGATACGGTGATTGCTTCCGTATTTAATTTGTCAAGACAGCGTTCAAAAGAAATGATTGAAAGTGGTAAAGTGAAGGTGAACTGGACTGAAGAGAACAGACCTGACTTTATGCTGGAAATTTTAGATATTGTATCCATTCGTGGATACGGTCGCCTTCAAATTCAAAAGATTGAAGGGCGTACAAAGAAAGATAAGATTAAAGTAGAACTAGGATTACTAGAAAAGAATAAAAAATAAAGGGGATTTTTCAATGGCTATTACACCAAACGATATTCATAACAAAGATTTTTTTCAACAAAATTTCAAAGGGATTCGATCCAGAAGAAGTAAATGACTTCTTGGAAGAAGTGAAGAAAGAATTAGAAACGTTAATTCGCGATAATAAAGATTTAGAAAAACGCGTCAAATTCAACGAAGAAAAAGTAGAATACTTTAATTCGATTCAAGAAACATTGAATAAATCAATCCTTGTTGCACAAGAAGCAGCAGATCGTCTTCGCGAAAACGCACGTAAAGACGCTGAAATCATCGTGTTTGAAGCTGAAAAAGCAGCACAAGCAATGTTGAGAGAAGCAGCTGAAAAAGCAACAGAAATTAACCGTGAAACAGATTTAATTAAGAAAGAAACACGTATTTTCCGTCAACGTCTTCAAATCTTAACACAAACACAATTAGACATGATTAAAAACGAAGAGTGGGATATCGTATTGAATACACCAACTCATATCGAAGTGACACCACCATCACTTGATGCTATTATCAAAGATCGTGTTAAAAAATCTGAAAACGAAGAATCAAAAGAACAATAATCATTGAAGGGGACACTGGTCTCCTTTTTTGATAGGAAGAGGAATGGGCATGGACTTTATAGTTACTGAAGCAGCAAAAACAAAATTGGACGCCATGTTACAAGAACGCGGCTTAACAGATGTGTTCTTTGTCATGGATTATGTCGATGGGGATAGCCCTTTTTATGAGGGGATGGTTGGATGCCATTGCCAAGTGTACGATAAATATCATTTAGTGGTATTAAAGAAAGAGCAAAAAGAGATTCTCCCTCAAAAGTATGACCAAATTTTTGAGACAAATATTGGGGAAATGGCTTTTGCAAGCCACTATGCGATGATGTTTGATCAACACAATGTCATTGATTATAGCGTGGATAAATACGGCTTCTATCTGAAGAGTGAAGCAGGAATATTATCGATGCAACTGAATATTGATTTTGTTGACTAGGGAAGAAAATTACTTCCCTGGTCTTTTTTTATGGCCTTAAACATTTCTTTACCACTAAAAACTTGCAGTTTGAGACGGAACAAAGTATACTAATGATGTTCACAAAAATACGAGAGGTAAATAATATGAACAAAACAAATCTCGATTTACTAAAACTTATTAAACAACAAGATATTCAAAATCAAAGAGAATTAGCAGAGTTTTCAGGCTATTCGCTTGGTCTCGTGAATCGTGAATTAAAACGACTCAGAGAACTTGAACTTGTAGATGAAAAATTCAATCTAACAAGTAAAGCGAAGACGCTCTTTAAGAAAAATAAACCAAAGAATGCTGTTATTTTGGCTGCAGGATTTGGAATGCGTATGGTTCCAATCAATACTGAAACGCCAAAGGGCTTCTTGAAGTGAAGAAAGAGCCGCTGATTGAACGCTTGATTAAGCAACTACAAGCAGTAGGGATTACGGACATTACTGTAGTTGTTGGCTTTATGAAAGAACAATACGAGTACTTGATGGATGACTATCAAGTGAAACTCGCCGTGAATAGAGACTATGCAACAAAAAATAATTTCTATTCATTACAACGTGTTGCAGGCATTCTAGGCAATACGTATATCGTTCCTTGTGACTTATGGTGTAAGGAATCTCCATTTGATACAGATGAATTGTATTCATGGTATTTACTTGGCCAAGAAGAGGTGGAACAAAGCTTCTTTAGGGTGAATAAGAAACAAGAAATCATTACAAGTGATAAAAGAGGAAAAGGAAATCGTCCGTACGGCATTTGTTATTTAACAGAAAAAGACGCAAAGGCAGTGGCAAAACAATTAAACGCTGCGGCTGCAGAAGAAAGACATGAGAAGTCATTCTGGGAAGTAACGCTTGAAGACGAGAATAGAAAATATACGGTGTATCCAAAATTAATGGATGACGCAACCGTCTTTGAAATCAACACGTATGAACAACTTCGTGAACTCGATAAGTCATCCTCGCACTTAGAAACGGATGCCTTGCAGCAAATCTCGAAGGCTCTAGGAGTAACGCTTGACGAAATCGTCAATATCGAAGTATTGAAAAAAGGAATGACGAATCGTAGCTTCCTATTTACTTGTAAGGGTCAAATACATTATGCGTATTCCAGGCGAGGGAACAGACCGTCTCATCAATCGTAAGGAAGAAGCAGATGTGTATCGTGTCCTAGAAGGAAAGCAAATTTGCGATGATGTGGTGTATATGAATCCAGACAATGGATATAAGATTACGGCGTATCTGGAAGGAGCTCGTTCATGCGATAGCACGAATAAAGAAGACTTACAGCGCTGTATGGCAAAATTACGTGAGTTCCATCAGTCGAAATTAAAAGTGAAGCATACTTTCGATCCATTTAAGCAAATTGAGTTTTATCAAAGCTTATGGAATGGTCAATCTTCTTATTATAAAGACCATGCTGAAGTGCAGAAGAAAATTCTAGGGCTAAAGAGCTTCGTTGAAAAATATAAAGCAGAGCCCGTATTAAGCCATATCGATTCAGTCTATGACAACTTCTTATTTACAAAAGAGGGAGACATTCGTCTCATTGACTGGGAATACGCTGGAATGCAAGACCCGCATATCGATATTGCGATGTTCTGTATTTATGCAGGATATGACCGCAAGCAGTCAGATGCACTAATCGACCTTTATTTTGAAGGGAAATGCGAGAAGATGACACGTTTAAAAATTTATGCGTATATGGCGATTAGCGGGATGCTGTGGAGTAACTGGTGTGAGTACAAACGTACACTCGGTGTTGACTTTGGTGAGTACTCATTAATGCAATATCGTTATGCCAAAGATTTCTACCACATTGTGCAAGAAGAATTAGCAAAAGAGGAAAAATAATGACAAATACAGTAAAACGAGCGATTATTATGGCTGCGGGTAAAGGGACAAGAATGCGCCCAATTACAAATGCCATTCCAAAACCGCTTGTAAAAGTAAATGGGAAACGAATGATTGACACTGTCATTGGTGCGCTTCATGAACAAGGAATCCATGAAATTTATGTCGTGGTAGGTTACTTGAAAGAGAAGTTTGCTGAACTTAAAGCAGACTATCCAGAAATTAACATCGTTGAAAATCCATACTTTGATGTCGCTAATAATATTTCATCACTGTATGTAGTTCGTGACCATTTAGAAGAAGTGATTATTCTAGATGGCGACCAATTAATCTACAACAGTGAAATTCTACATCCAGAGTTTACACGTTCAGGATATGCGTGTATTCCAGTAGAAAATGGCACCGACGAATGGTTGATGCAAGTGGATGACAATGGAGTCGTTACGAGCTGTAGCCGTACTGGAGGACAGAAGGGATGGCAATTATTTAGCATTTCTCGTTGGACGAAAGAAGACGGGCAACAGTTAAAACGTCATCTTGAAATCGAATTTGAAGAAAAGAAAAACCATGATATTTACTGGGATGATGTAGCGATGTTCTGCTACCCAGATGAATATGAAATGGGAATTTATCCAATGCAAGAAGGGGATATCGTTGAAATCGATAGCCTTGAAGAATTAGTAGCAGTAGATGACTCTTACAAGAGTGTTCTAGAGGAGGCAAATCATGAATAATGAAGTAGAAAAGAAAAATCTTCGCGACGAGATTGACTGGGTCGCAACGCTTGTACCGCTATTTGGAGTAGTAGTGTTAGGAATTCTCTTTATGATATTTCCAGATGCCAGTTCAGCGGTTCTTGAAGGTGTTCGTGGCTTTTTAGGCGACCAATTCAGTATTTACTACGCAATGCTTGCGGTGGGTGTTTTCCTTTGTAGTGTGTATGTGGCTTTTTCAAAATACGGCAAAATCGTTCTTGGTGGCGAAGATAGTGAAGTCGAATATTCCAACTTTAAATGGGGTGTGATGATTTTTACGTCTACGATGGCAGCAGATATCGTGTTCTATGCGATGATCGAATGGGCATTATACGCACAAGAATCTTATCTTGGAGAACTCGGTAGCGTGCAAAAATGGGCGTCCACATTCCCATTATTCCACTGGGGACCAATCGCATGGAGCTTCTACATCATGCTTGCGGTGGCCTTTGGATTTATGTTGCATAATCGTAAAGTAGAGAAACAAAAATTCTCTGAAGCTTGTCGTCCACTTCTTGGAGACAAAGTTGACGGTTGGATGGGAAAAACCATCGATTTGATTGCCATCTTCGCGTTAATCGCTGGTACTGCTACAACATTCTCACTTGCGACTCCGCTTCTTTCAGCAGCGATGAGCCAAGTGTTTGGCATTCAAAATTCGAAGATTATTACAATTGTAGTTCTTTTATTAATTGCAGCCGTATATACAAGTACTGTAATGCTTGGAATGGACGCAGTTTCAAAATTAGCTGCCATCTGTACGTATTTATTCTTCGCCTTACTCGGATATTTCTTATTCTTCGGTGGAGAAACAGTTTATATTTTAGAAACAGGGTTTAGCGCTATTGGGAACCTTGTCCAAAACTTTATCGGAATGTCTACGTGGCTTGATCCGCTTCGTGAAACAAGCTTCCCACAAAAATGGACAATCTATTATTGGTCTTATTGGATGGTTTGGTGTGTGGCTACACCGTTCTTTATCGGTAGTATTTCAAAAGGACGTACCGTTAAACACTGTTCTTGGTGGATACGCATGGGGGATTGCTGGGACATTTACGGCGTTTATCATCCTTGGAAACTATGGCTTAGCGCAACAGTTAAAACATGGCTTGGATATTACTGGTATTCTAAGTAATAACGCAGATTATGCGGCAGCTATTTTGAAAATTTTTGATACAATGCCGTTAGCTAACATTGGATTGTTATTACTAGCAGTTACGATGATTGCTTTCTACGCGACAACATTCGACGCTTTAACACTTGTAGTGTCTGCTTATTCATACAAAGAATTAGAGCACACACATGGTAGTGATAAACGTGTCCGCATGTTCTGGTCACTCGTATTTATCTTATTCCCAATCGCGTTGATTTTCTCAGAAAACTCAATGTATAACTTACAATCAGTTGCGATTATCGCGGCACTTCCAATTGGGATTATTATTGTCATGATCATTGCAAGCTTCTTTAAAGATGCAAAGGACTATCTTAAAAATTAAGCTTTGAAATATTTGAAAATAAAAATAACCTATTGCTTAGAGTCTGGTGGCTTTAAGCAATAGGTTTTTGTTTTAGTGATGGTGATGACAATTACATTGACCTGGTAGGCAGTTACATGCAACAGATGTTGGAGCAGTGGTTGCTTTGTCCTTTAAGGCGTCCATTAAATCTTGAATGTCATCTTGACTCAAAGTCGCCTTATCAATCAATGTATGTAATAAATTTCCATTCTGTTTATGGCAAACTTGATCTAAAAGAACATCGGTCTCTTGGTCGAGTTGTGCTTTCTCAGAAATCGTTGCCGAGTAGTGGAATGGTTTCTTTCTGTCATCGATTTGAATATATCCTTTTTGGTTAAACGGATAATGAGTGTTTTAATTGTTGAGTCACTCCAAGAAAATGAGCGTTGCAATTGTTCGATAATATATCCGCTTGTGCTGTTTGGATTCGCCCATAGAACACGCATGATTTGACGCTCAGAAGGGCTCATTGGTTGAAATTCTGTCATAAATAGAACTCCTTTCTACAGGTTTAGTCTACAGTCGTCAACCGTTTCTGTCAATCATTTTACTTGATTTTTCGCTTACACTAAATGTCGGGGGTAGGTAGCAAGAGTCACTATATTTTGTGTTTCGTAAAAAAAACAATACAAAATGTTGTTAAAATGTTGCAAAAAACTTCTAGGCTGGATATAATTAGTCTCGTGAGTTTCAAGTGAGCTAGAAATACATTTAGCTGTATTTCGAATTCAGAAATGGAGTAACTGTGAAAGTCGTTTATTTATCGCTAACTGGAAAGACAAGACAATTCGTAAAAAAATTGGACTGGGATTTTATCGAGATTTCTAAGAAAAATTCTACAGTACAAATGGAAGAACCTTATATCGTCATTACACCAACTTATGGAGATCAAGTGGCGAATTTTTTTTATGAATTTATTGATTTTGGCGAGAATCGCGCGCTATTAAAAGGGGTTGCCGGTTCAGGGAATCGCAATTTCAATACGAGCTTTTGTTCGAATGCCAGAGCGTTAGCGGCTAAATACCAAATTCCATTGCTGCATTGCTTTGAAAATCAAGGTACAGATAAAGATGTACAAATACTAATAGAAAAGGTGAGAGAGATTGGATAGTCCAAAATTAATAAACAAGACTCAAGAAGTTACATACTTCGCATTAAACAATGAGTTAAACCGTCCAGTTGATGGGAAAATTCCATTGCATAAAGATCGTGAAGCGGTTCGTGCGTTCTTCTTAGAACACGTTAACCCAAATACAGTTTTCTTCTATACATTAGATGAAAAACTCGATTACTTAATCGAACACGATTATTTAGAAGCAGAATTTTTAGGGAAATACAACCGTAAATTCGTTAAGAAATTAATGAAAGAAACGTACAAGAAAAAATTCCGTTTCCGTTCATTCATGTCTGCGTTCAAATTCTACAAACAATATGCAATGAAGACAAACGATGGTCAACGTTACTTAGAACGTTTTGAAGATCGTATTGTATTTAACGCTCTTTTCTTAGCAGATGGTGATGAGCAATTAGCACATGATTTAGCAGAAGAAATGATTACACAACGCTATCAACCAGCAACACCAACATTCTTGAATGCCGGAAGAAAACGTCGTGGGGAACTCGTTTCATGCTTCTTAATTCAAACAACAGACGACATGAACAGTATCGGTCGTACAATCAACTCAGCTCTTCAATTATCAAGAATTGGGGGAGGAGTAGGGGTAAGCTTGTCTAACGTTCGTGCAGCAGGTGACCCAATCAAGAAAATTGAGAACGCATCAAGCGGTGTTGTTCCAATTATGAAATTATTAGAAGATAGTTTCAGTTACTCTAACCAATTAGGTCAACGTAACGGTGCTGGTGCGGTTTACTTAAACGTATTCCACCCAGATATCGTATCGTTCTTATCTACTAAAAAAGAAAACGCGGACGAAAAAGTGCGTGTGAAGACATTATCACTTGGGTTAGTTGTCCCAGATAAATTCTACGAATTAATCAAAAACGACGACATTATGTACTTATTCAGCCCATATGATGTGGAACGTATTTACGGCGTACCATTTTCATATGTGGACATCACTAAAGAATATGACAACATGGTTAACAACCCTGAAATCCGTAAATCTAAATTACGTGCGCGTGACTTAGAAAACGAAATTAGTAAATTACAACAAGAATCTGGATATCCATATGTGGTGAATATCGATACAGCAAACCGTGTAACCCAATTGATGGAAAGATTATCATGAGTAATTTATGTTCTGAAATCCTACAAGTTCAAGAGCCTTCAGTAATCAACAATGCTCAAGAATATGAACACTTAGGAACAGATATCAGCTGTAACTTAGGTTCAACAAACATCGTGAACTTAATGAAATCTCCTGACTTCGAACGTTCTGTAGATGTAGCGGTTCGTGCTTTAACATTCGTAACAGACCACTCAAGTATCGATGCTGTACCAACTGTTAAAAACGGAAACAACAAAGCACATACTATCGGTCTTGGAGCGATGGGATTACACACATTCTTTGCATTAAATCAAATGGAATACGGCTCACCTGAGTCTATCGAAGCTACTGATTTATACTTCAGAATGTTGAACTTCTACACATTGAAAGCAAGTAACAAGATTGCCAAAGAACGCGGTAAATCATTCGAAGGTTTCGAACGTTCTAAATACGCAACAGGTGAGTACTTCGATAGCTATATTGCTGAAGAAGTACAAATTCAATCTGATAAAGTGAAGAAAATCTTTGAAAAACTTCCAATTCCAACTGTAGAAGATTGGAAACAATTAAAAGAAGATGTGATGAGCGGTGGATTATATCACCAAAACCGTTTAGCAATTGCGCCAACTGGTTCAATCAGCTACGTAAACGAAACAAGTGCTTCATTACACCCAATCACTCGTTTAATTGAAGAACGTCAAGAGAAGAAGACTGGTAAGACTTATTACCCAGCTCCATTCTTATCAAACGACACTTTACCATTCTACAAATCAGCGTACGATATCGATATGCGTAAAGTAATCGATGTATATGCAGCAGCTCAAAAACATATCGACCAAGGAATGAGTTTGACATTATTCATGCGTTCAGAACTTCCTGAAGGATTATATGAATGGAAAGAAGGACGTACAAACAAGATGACAACACGTGACTTAAACATTTTACGTAACTATGCGTGGAATAAAGGCATCAAGTCAATCTACTATGTACGTACATTTACAGAAAACAACGATGAAATCGGAAGTAATGCTTGCGAAAGCTGCAGCATTTAATGGGAATACGAAAGAAAGGACAAAAGCTCATGAGTACAAAACGATATTTTAATGAGATTCTTTCTCAAAATTCTACTCAACCAGTAGAGTACTATAAAGCGATTGACTGGAACCAAGTTGAAGATATGATTGATAAATTAACTTGGGAAAAACTAACAGAGCAATTCTGGTTAGATACACGTATTCCAGTATCAAACGACTTGGACGACTGGAGAACATTATCTCCAGAAGAAAAAGATGTAGTAGGGAAAGTATTCGGTGGATTAACATTATTAGATACGCTTCAATCAGAAGAAGGTGCAAGCTTAATGAAAGATTACGTTCGCACTCAACACGAAGAAGCGGTATGGAATAACATTCAATTCATGGAATCTGTTCACGCGAAAAGTTACTCAACAATCTTCAGTACTTTGCATACAAAAGCAGAAATCGAAGATATTTTCGAATGGACAAACAATAATGAATACTTACAATTTAAAGCGAAAAAGATTAACGAAATCTATCAAAGTAGAGATGCGTTGAAGATGAAAGTTGCCTCAACAATGCTTGAAACATTCCTATTCTACAGTGGATTCTTTACACCACTTTACTACTTAGGAAACAACAAGCTTGCAAACGTAGCTGAAATCATCAAGTTAATCATTCGTGACGAGTCAGTTCACGGAACTTATACGGGATACAAGTTCCAACAAGGATACAACGAATTGTCTGAGTCAGAACAAGAAGAAATGAAGATGTGGGTATACAACTTATGCTTGGAACTTTACCAAAACGAAGTGAAGTATACACAATCTATCTATGACCAAGTTGGTTGGACTGAAAAAGTTAAAGTGTTTATTCGTTATAATGCGAATAAGGCGCTTCAAAACTTAGGGTTCGATCCATTGTTCCCGGATACTGCTGAAGATGTGGATCCGATTGTGATGAACGGGATTTCAACTGGGACAAGTAACCATGATTTCTTCTCGCAGGTCGGCAATGGTTACCTACTCGGTAGTGTTGAAGCGATGGATGATGAAGACTATACAAAATGGTTGTAATTTCAACTCAAACAGGTTCCTAAAAAGGAGCCTGTTTTTTTGTTGGTGCCAAGGTAAAACACTTAGAGCCTTCGGCTACGTTCAATAATTATAAGAATAACTGTACCGCCTCAAGCCAAGGTCTTGAGGCTACCAAGCTTCAAACACTCTCTAGAAAATAAATTTTCAAGAGGGTGTAATTCACATTGGTTACGACCGTTATTCTTATGATTATTGGTATCCGAGGCTCTTTGTGTTTTACCTTAAAAAAGTAGGGTGCTTAAGGAATCTGTTTGTTGAATGATTTATTTTGGTAGTTTTTCATATCCATCATTTCAACCCCTCGTAAATTGACTGGTGCAGGGATAGAGTGTGTGCTGCTCATCGGATTGAGTTTCAGTTGTACTCGCTATTGTTACCACTATAGACTCCGAAATCTCTTCGTGTTTTTGATTACCAAATATGGTAATTTTGGAATCTGTTTGGTGAAATAATCTAATTGGTTAGTTTTCTCATCCACATTTCAACCCCTCATAAATGGACCGGTGCTGGGATAGAGTGGGTGCGCGTCATGGAGGAGGCTCGACAAATGGTGTGATGATGAGTAGAATAGAGGAAAATGAAATGAGGAGTAGTAGTAGATGTCGTACGAAGATTTAAATAAACAAATAGAACCCTTTAAACTCATGGTATTCGATGAGGGGACAGAGGATGTATGGGCAACGCTGGTGCTCTGGTTAAATGAAGACTATAAACAAAATGTGTTTGATACAAGACAAGAAGAGGGATTCATTGGGAATGGGTATGATTGGAATTCTCTAGCAATTGTCTTTCTAGAAGAGAAAATGCCAGAATTAATGGAAGTTCTGTCATTTGATTCGGAAGCGGGATTGTTCTCAATCGGTTCAGAAGATGTGGAAGCCGTGAAGAAATTTGCTATCGGATTTAAAGCGTTATGTGACGATGAGAGTGAAATGGTGGACTTATTTAGTCGAGCAATATTAGATTAAAAAATCACGTTATACCGTATAAGGTATAACGTGATTTTTTTATTTACACGGACAAGTTGTTAAATGGTCGTTTACCATACCAATCGATTGCATAAAGGAGTATACAATCGTTGGACCCACAAATTTAAACCCTTCTTTGAGAAGAGCCTTGCGGAAGGTTTCAGCAAGTGGCGTAAATGAAGGGACTTCTGCCATAGTAGTGTATTCATTGATGATCGGTTTATGGTCAACAAAGCTCCAACAGAAAGCGTCAAAGCTACCATACTTTTCTTGAATGGCGAGAATGGCGTTTGCATTTGCGATAGCGGCACGAATCTTTAGTTGATTGCGAATAATTCCTTCGTTTTGAAGAAGGGATTGGACTTTAGCTTCGTCATAGGTAGCAACGGTTTGGATGTCAAAGTTGCTAAAAGCCTCTCTAAAATTCTCGCGTTTATTAAGAATCGTGGACCAGCTAAGTCCTGCTTGCATTGTTTCCAAGGTCAATCGTTCGAAGAGTGCTTGGTCATCGTGGCAAGGAACTCCCCATTCATGATCATGGTAATCCATCATTTTTTGAGAATGATAGGCCCAGGAACATTTCTCAGGAGTGAGGGGCCAACCAAGTTCGGAAAGGAGATTGCCTGTTTGATAGTTCTCAAGAGCCACCTTATTAAACTCTGAAATCTTTTCTGGCAACTTAGATAGAGAAAACCATTTGAATTCTTCAATCTTCTCAGGTTCGCCGTTATGAATGTCAAAATGAGGAAGTTTTTCAATATTCACTTGGAAATAAAAATAGAAATAGTCATGTTCGTCAAAATGCATGTGAAGTGTCGTGTAGAAGTTAAGGGCACTTGAGGGAATTTCTAGGCCGATTTCTTCACGCGTTTCACGCAAGGCAGCTTGTGTAATGGATTCATTGGCTTCGATATGCCCGCTGACAGTTGCGTCATAATAGCCGTCCATAAATCCTGTGTTCATTCGTTTTTGAAGCAGTACCTTTTTTCCTTTTGTAAAGAAGAGAAAGACAGCACTTCTAGTTAAATGTCTCATATTGTCACCTCTAGTTCTAAGAGTAGTCATTTTTCGAAGAAATGTAAAGATTTTTTAATATGGAAAGTATTGAACTTTTGGAAGGATTTCATATGATGATAGTAAGACATTAGGAGGAAAAATGGTGAAAAAATTATTCAAAATTGCAATGAGTTGTGTGGTGCTCACTGGAATGTTGGCGCCTATCACGACTGTATTGGCACAAGAATCAAGTATTACGATTACAAAGAATGAAGGGAATTCTGTATCCGAGGCAGATACGCCTAAAGGAGACATTGTCGTGAACTTCTCGAATGGAGAAATCCTCTTCCAGGAGAACCCAGATAGAGTGGTGGATCCAGCAAGTTTGAGCAAGCTGATGACAATCTTTTTGGTGTATGACGCGATTAAGAGTGGGAAATTTACGTTGCAGGATAAAGTCGTAGCGACAAAGAATGACCAAGCGATATCGAATCTGACAAACCTTAGTAATTCGCCCATCGTAGAAGGAGTGGAATATCCAGTAAGTGAGCTGATTAAGATGGCGCTACTTCCTTCGTCAAACGCTGCAGTCTTAATGCTGGCAAATCTGATCAATCCAAATACGGATGATTACGTAGATTTAATTAATCAAAAAGCACAAGAGCTAGGAATGACGAATACAAAATTTGTTGGAGCATCAGGCGCAGTTACGCATGATTTTGAAGGGTTATATACAGTTCAACGATATCCTTCAACGGAAACGAATCAATCAACGGCTAGAGATTTAGCGAAGATGGTTGTAGCGATGCTGAAGGCACATCCGGAAATCACAGAAATCACTAAAAATAAAGAGCTCACCGTAATGAGTGGAACGCCATATGTCAAAACCATCACGAATACAAATCATTCGGTGGAAGGGGACGTGTTGGCTTATCCTGGAATCGTTGGATTGAAAACTGGGACGAGTGAAAGAGATGGATTTAATTATATTGGAATCTACAAACAAGATGGAGTAGAGCTGGTTGAAGTGATTCTGGGAGTCGGACAATTCGCGGATCATCACGGCGAGTATAATCGTCACAAAATCGGGAATGCATTATTGCAATACATTTTTAAGAACTACGAGCATAAGACAGTATTCAATCCAGGTACTCAAACAATCGATGGACAAAAAGTGACAGTGGAGCATACGGTTGATGTATACGTAGAAAAAGGGAAAGAACCTGTGTATGCACTAGAAGGAAATATATTAAAAGTCCAAACACCATATGGCACGCTGTATGATAAAGAGTTTGCAGTAAAAGTGGAGCCAGCAGCAAGTGATGCTGTGGAATCAACGTATATCGAAACAACTCAAGTAGAAGAAAAAACGCCTCAGCAAAATAATCGAAAGGAGTACTTCATTTCCTAATGAGAGTTCCATTTATAGTTTGGCTTGGATTGTTAGGAGTTTTATTGATTGTAGTAATGATTTTAAAAATTAAGAAAAAACATAGAAGGAGAAAAGAGCGGTTAAGAAGACAAAAGTAGAATCTGTATTAGTTTAGACAATATCTGTACTAAATTTCTTAAGAAAAACCACAGTTAGATATGATGAAAAACAAATGAAAACACTAGATGTGGTATTCACGATTTAGTTCATATTTGAACTGTCAGAGTTTATGAGTAATCAATTTTCACAAAGTACAAATGTAACCTAATTGTAATGGAAGTAAAGTAGAAATAGTTGGAAAAATCCAATTGAATATGGTAATATGTTTAGCTGAATAAGGGTAAAAATTATTTCCTGTTCGGTGAAAATTCACAAATTATCGAAGTTAAAAAATAATCAAAAGGAAAGAGGTATAAGATGTTTAGTTCAAAAAATATTCAAATGAATGAACGTAAAAATCGTTCAAAAGTAACACGTTACGCAATCAAGAAATTAAGCATGGGAACAGCTTCAGTAGCTGTTGCATTAGGTTTCATGTTTGTACAAGGGCAAACAATTGTACACGCGGACACTGTTGAAGCAACATCAGCAGAAACAACAGCAAAACCTGCAGAAGAGAAGAAAGATACGGTCGAAGACGACAAAGCAGTTTATGAAGTTGCCGTAGAAAAACCAGAAGCAACTACTGCAGCTGAAGGAGTAACTCCAGCAGAAAAAACTGAAGAAACAACTGCGGCAGCTGAAAAGAAAGAAGAAACAACAGCCGCAACAGAGAAAGCAGAAGAAACAACTGCTGCTCCAGAGAAAAAAGAAGAAACTACAGTAGCTGAAGAAAACAAACCACGTACGCGTTCAAGACGTGCAGTTGCTGAAGGTGAAGCTACACCTGCATCTGATGATACTGTTGGAGAAGACGTTGTAGACGCAACTTCTACTCCTAAAGTAGAAAAACCAGGTTTTACACCAAAAATTTTAGCAGAACAATTATTAAAACAAGTTTCATGGTTAGACTTTGGTGATAAAGCAAACTGGACTGGCGCTGAAACAACAGCGGATGGCAAATTAGCCCTTCAAGTGGGTGCTACTTATACGAAAGAAGTAATGCCTGGTTATGTTGTAAAAATTAAAGTTAAATCTTTAAAACCATTCCAAGCAACAGAAATTTATAAAAAACGTTTGGAAGAGCGAGGCGCTACAGACGAAGAAAAAGCGACTTACGATCCAAACGCTAAAAATGGTTATATCAACTCTATTGGTGATGCAACAACAAGAAAGGCTTTTAATAATAAAGAAGAAGCACGCGTAATTGCCGACCCTCAAAACCGTTGGACTGAAATTCGTTCAGAAGGAATTGATACAGGAACGAAGAGTACAACGATTTCTTCAGAATTCAACGGTGGAAATATCGGTGTTCAATTTGATATTTCAGCAACTTATAAAGGAAAAGCAGTAAAACCAGCAATCGTTATGGCCGATGGTGAGTCAGCTAACCCAGGTGAGTTAGTACTCTTCACTACAAACGGTTCAGGCTGGCAACATGTTGGGGAATGGTTAAAAAATAATAATAAGAATACGAAAAACTATGTTCCTCAAGATACAGCAGATCTATTTGACCCATCAAAAAATTACGGTAGTGTAAACGTTGATGGAGCTAACATTAGTGCACTTAACTTAAACCTTTTACGTAGAGCAACTGCTGTGGGTGAAGAAGGTAAAACTGTAGCATGGAAATACTATGGAAGTGCAGACTTGAAGACAGGTGGTTTAGGAACAGGCGTATTTGGTCCTAACGTTTCTGCAAGCAGGATTGCAGTACCAATCGTAATGACACGTGGTGCTTCAGAAGTTGGTTTATATATCGCATCTTCAGGTAAACAATCTGCAATGCTTGGTTTCTTACCGTTAGATGAAGGGGATGCACCTGATTCATACGGAATCGCAACTCACGCGATGAACCAAGTCAATGGGGTAACAGGCGCTGCCGTTAACCAACCATACTTTGGAGATACTCGTCCAGATATGGATGAAAACTTAGAGCGTACAGACTGGAAAGGTGACGATAAGGACGGTACAGGCGATGAAGGTATCGACCAAATCTTACCAACAGACTTAAAAGGCAACACAAACGGAATGATCGCATTAGCTCGTACACGTCCAGGTAACTACACGTTAACAGTCCAAGCAAACACTGGTGGAGCTCCTGAAGCTTATGTTTATGGATGGGTTGACTTTAACCAAAATGGTAAATTTGACGAAAACGAACGCTCTGAAAAAGCAACAATCACTAAAGATGGTAACGTAACACTAGAATTCAACAACGGACCAATCCTAAACGATCTTCAATTAGATAAATTAGGAGTGCGTGTTCGTACTTCAACTTATGCTCCAGATATTGAAAGCCCAACAGGAATGTCAATGTCAGGGGAAGTAGAAGACTTCGAAACACAAGTAATCTTCCCACCAAAAGGAAGCAAAAAAGAAACTACAAATCTACAAGGCGTGAAACAAACTGCAACAGTGGAATTCACAGCTCAAGGTAAACAACGTTACTCAAGAACTGAAGATGCAGTGATTGATGAAACAGTTGCACCATTTATCGTAGATGAACAAGGTAACAAAGTGGATTTAGACGCTGAAGGATTTTATGTAGTACCAGGTGAAGGTAAATACCGTGTAACAGGTGCTGGTAAAGACGTTCAAGTGGAATTCATTCCAGAAAACGGCTTTGTTGGAACTGCAGCAGGTATCACAATTCGTCGTCTTGACAACAATGCTGTAGATACTGGTTGGAATACAAAAGATAATTCTCAACCTGTTATCAGTGACCAAACAAACACAATGGATGGTCGTTACATCCCAACAGTAACTCCATTGTCTGAAGAAGTAACTACAGAAGATTTACAAGGGTTAGAACACGACAAAAAACTTACATTTACAAATGGGTCAGGCGAAGTAAAACCTTCTGCTACAACACCAATGGTTATTGTGAATCCGGAAACGGGTGGTCTCATTGGTAATGAAGCTCCAGCGATGAAGGATGGTAAGGTAGTTGGATTATATGAGATTGATCCAATAAATGGAACGGTGAAATTTACGCCAAATAAAGACTTTATTGGAACTCCAGATCCAATTTTAATCCAAGTTGTGGATGAAGCTTCTGGCCGTTCTTTAGCCGGAATTAAATACACACCAACTGTAAATCCTGTAACTCCAGTAGGTGAAAACAAAGAAACAACTGGTAAACAAGGACAACCACAATCTGACACAGTAACATTTAAACAACAATCTGGTGCAGAAGAAAAAATCCCTATGGTTGTGAACGCTGAAAACCCAGCTAAATTCATTGACCCAGCAACTGGTGAACCAACAGATGCGACTGAATTACCAGCAATGAAAGATGGTAAACAAGTAGGTACGTACACAATTGACCCAGCGACTGGTAAAGTGACATTCATACCAAACAAAGACTTCGTGGGAACTCCAGATGCAATCACTGTTCAAGCAAAAGATGCAAACGGAACTCCAGCGACAGCAACTTACACGCCAACAGTTACTCCAGTAACTCCAACTGGTGAAGATAAGACTACAACTGGTAAACAAGGACAAGTTCAAAAAGAAACTGTTAAATTCACTGAAGGCGACTCTGAAGTACCAATGAAGATTGATGCTGATCAACCAGCTAAATTCATTGACCCAGCTACAGGCGAACCAACAGATGCGACTGAATTACCAGCGATGAAAGATGGCAAACAAGTAGGTACTTACAAACTTGATCCATTAACAGGTGAAGTAACATTCACACCAAACAAAGATTTCGTAGGAACTCCAGATGGAATTACTGTTCAAGCTAAAGACGCGAACGGAACTCCAGCAACTGCGAAATACACACCAACAGTTACAGCCGTAACACCAACTGGTGAAGATAAGACTACAACTGGTAAACAAGGACAAGTTCAAAAAGAAACTGTTAAATTCACTGAAGGCGACTCTGAAGTACCAATGAAGATTGATGCTGATCAACCAGCTAAATTCATTGACCCAGCTACAGGTGAACCAACAGACGAAACAACATTACCAGCAATGAAAGATGGTAAACAAGTTGGTACTTACACAATTGATCCAACTACTGGTGAAGTAACATTCACACCAAACAAAGACTTTGTTGGAACTCCAGATGGAATTACTGTTCAAGCAAAAGATGCGAACGGAACTCCAGCGACAGCTAAGTACACACCTACTGTAACAGCTGTAACTCCAACAGCAGAAGATGTGACATCAACAGGTAAACAAGGACAAACTCAAAAAGAAACTCCTAAGTTTACAGAAGGCGACTCTGATGTGCCAATGAAGATCGATGCTGAACAACCAGCTAAATTCATTGACCCTGCAACAGGTGAACCAACAGATGAAACAACATTACCAGCGATGAAAGATGGTAAACAAGTTGGTACTTACACAATTGATCCAACTACTGGTGAAGTAACATTCACACCAAACAAAGATTTTGTTGGAACTCCAGATGCAATCACTGTTCAAGCAAAAGACGCGAACGGAACAGCTGTAACAGCAACTTACACACCAACAGTTACACCAGTAACTCCAACAGGTGAAGATGTTGAATCAACAGGTAAACAAGGTCAAGAACAAAAACAAACACCTAAGTTCACTGAAGGTGACGAAGTAGCTCCGATTACAATTAACGCTGATCAACCAGCTAAATTCATCGACCCAGCTACAGGCGAACCAACAGATGCAACTGAATTACCAGCAATGAAAGATGGTAAACAAGTTGGTACTTACAAACTTGATCCATTAACAGGTGAAGTAACATTCACGCCTAATAAAGATTTCGTAGGAACTCCAGATGGAATTACTGTTCAAGCGAAAGACGCGAACGGAACTCCAGCAACTGCGAAATACACACCAACTGTTACTCCAGTAACTCCAACCTCAGAAGATGTGGAATCAACTGGTAAACAAGGACAAAAACAAAAACAAACACCTAAGTTCACTGAAGGTGACCCAGTAGCACCAATCACAATTAATGCTGATCAACCAGCTAAATTCATTGATCCAACTACAGGCGAACCAACAGATGCGACTGAATTACCAGCGATGAAAGATGGTAAACAAGTGGGTACTTACACAATCGATCCAACAACTGGTGAAGTAACATTTACACCGAATAAAGACTTTGTTGGAACTCCAGATGGAATTACTGTTCAAGCAAAAGACGCAAACGGAACTCCAGTAACAGCTAAGTACACACCAACAGTTACTCCAGTAACACCAACTGCAGAAGATGCAGAAACTACTGACGTTCAAGGTAAGACACAAACAGCGAAACCTAAATTCACTGAAGGTGACTCTGATGTGCCACTTGATGACACAGTACCTGCAACATTCGAAGATGGATCAACTACGAAAGTGATTCCTGGTGTAGGAACATTTACAGTAGCTCCAGACGGAACAATCACATTTGTTCCAGAACCAAACTTTACTGGTGTTGCTCCAGCTGTAACAATTCAACGTGTTGACGTGAACGGTACAGTTGTGAAAGCAAACTATGTTGCAACAGTTACACCAGCTCCTGCTAAACCAGTAGAAGTTGAACCAACTACAACAACACCAGAACCAGCTAAACCACAACAAGAATTACCAAACACTGGTACAAGCGATGAATATGGAGTATTTAGTGCAGCAGCATTAAGTATCCTAGCATCAGTAGGTTTAGTAGCTACATCTCGTAAAAAAGATGAAGAGCAAGAAGCTTAATTTAAAACATTAAGAACGGCATGGGACTAGGGCAACCTGGCCTCATGTTTTTTGGTTCAATCAGTAAGATAAATTGAAGAAATACGTTGAGATACGATAAAATTAGGAGATTAAGTCACTCAATTTAGAAAGAATAAAAAGGAAGGAGGTAGCTATGTTTAGTTCGAAAAACACTCAGATGAATGAACGCAAAAATCGTTCGAAAGTAACGCGGTATGCGATTAAGAAGATTAGTATGGGAACAGCTTCTGTTGCGGTCGCATTAGGATTTCTATTTGTGCAGGGACAAAGCGTTGTTTTAGCCGATACCATTGAAACAACTCAAAGTGCTACTGAAACAAAAGCAGAGGAAACGTCTGAAACAGTAGAAGCAACCACTGAAGAAACAACAACTACCTCTGAGGAACAAGCGCCTCGCACACGTACAAGACGTGAGGCTGGAGATGCTCCAGCAGCAACTGCTCCAGTCGGTTCGGATGTAGAAGATGCTACGGCTACTCCTAAAGTTACAAAACCTGGATTTACTAAGGAATTATCCCAAGAAGAATTGCTTAGCCAGGCAAGTTGGATTGATTTTGGTGATGTGGCGAACTGGAGTGGAACTACGACTACTTCAACAGGGCAATTAGCCTTACAAGAAGGGGCAACGTATACAAAAGAAATTAGTCCAGGCTATGTCGTGACGGTTCGCGTGAAGTCGCTTAAACCGTTTAACGCAACGGAAATTTACAAGAAGAGACTTGAAGCACAAGGCGCAACTGCTGCTGAAAAAAATACCTATGATTCAAACGCCAAAAATGGATATATGAATAGCGCGGAAAGTGCTGACGGGAAACGCGAATTCAAGGCGGGTAAAGAAGCGCTAATTGTCGGGGAACCACAAGATGCGTGGAGTGAAATTTATAATTCAGGAATCGATACTGGTGAAAAGAGAACAACGATTACGACGCAATATGAAGGCGGAAATGTCGGAGTTCAATTTGAAATTACTGGAACGTATAAAGGAAAAACGGTTAAACCAACTGTTCTTATAACAGAAGGAGATTCGTCTAATCTAGGGGAGTTGTCTCTTTACACAACAAACGGAACAGGTTGGCAGCATTTTGCAGAATGGTATAAATACGATAGTCCTTATACGCTGAATTATTTCCCACAAGATACCAAAGACTTATTCGATCCAAATAAAAAAGTCATTGGTTATAGACCACTACCGATTAACGGGGTGAACTACCATAGTGGGGAGTTAGCAGCAATTCGTGAGGCTACACAAGTCGGCCCAGATAAGAAACCTGTCGCGTGGAAATACTACGGAAGCCCTGACCAAAAAACAGGCGGACTTGGAACGGGTGTATTTGGACCGAACCTTTCTGCTGGAATGGTGGCTGTACCGATTGTCATGACGCAAGGAGCTACTGAAGTGAGTCTGTATATGGCTTCAGCAAGTAAGCAGTCTGCCATGATTGGATTTTTACCATTTGACGAAAGTGATGCTCCAGAAAGTTACGGGAAAGCGACCCATAGTATTAACCAAGTTCACAATGTGACAGGGGAAGATGTGAAGCAGCCGTACCTTGGAGATACACGTCCGGATGTCGATGAAAATGTCGATCGTACGAACTGGAAAGGCGACGATGCAGAAGGTTCTGCGGATGAAGGGATTGATCAAGTTTTACCAGCGGACCTTAAAGGAAAAACAAACGGTATTTTAGTGTTAGACCGTACCAATACTGGCGATTTAACCATGTCCGTTGAGGCGCATACGGGTGGAGCGGACGAAGCAACACTATATGGATGGGTAGACTTTAACGGAAATGGAACGTTTGATGAAGATGAACGTTCTGAAAAACTAACGATTACTGCAGACGGCACAGCTACTCTTGTCTTTAAAGATGCGTTCAAGAAAGTAAATGTTGCGCTGAGTGAGCTTGGTGCACGTGTTCGTATCGCAAAAGACGCGACTCAAATTGAAAAGCCAACAGGGATGGCCTTGTCAGGTGAAGTGGAAGATTTCGAAGTACATTTAACATTCTTACCAAGAGGAAGTAAGACAGAAACAGACGGGCTACAAGGAATTCCACAAACGGGAACAGTAGTCTTCACACCAAGCGGAAAACAACGCTATTCACTAACAGACGATACGGTGATTGACGAAGCCATCGAACCGGTTATCGTTGATGAGACGGGTGAAAAAGTGGTGCTTGACGCTGAAGGATACTATGTCGTTGCTGGCGAAGGGGAATATAAAGTCACGGGAGCAGGAAAAGATGTGACCGTTGAATTTATTCCAGAAGCAGGATTTGTCGGAACGGGCAAAGGAATCACGATTCGTCGAACGGACGATAACGGAAATGATACTGGATGGACGCCAGTGAGCGCGAACGAGAAAATCGTCAGCGACCAAACAAATACAATGGATGGACGCTATATTCCAACGGTTGTCCCAATGTCTAAAGAACTCACTAGTACAAAAGTACAAGGGCTCGTCCACGTTGAAACACCGAAGTTTGAAGGCAAAGACGGAGCTGTTAAACCGTCAAGCGAGAAGCCAATGGTCTTAGTAGATCCAAAAACTGGCAAGGCGCTTGGTGCGAGTGCTCCAGCGATGAAAGATGGAAAAGAGGTTGGAACGTACACGGTCGATGAAACGACGGGTAAAGTTACGTTCACACCGAATAAAGACTTCACAGGGACAGCGGAACCAATCGTTGTTCAAGTGATTGAAAAAGCAACAGGAAAAGCGATTGCTGGCTTGAAATATACGCCGACTGTTACACCAGTCACTCCAACCGGAGAAGATGTGTCAACGACTGGTAAACAAGGGAAAGTACAAACTGGAACACCGAAGTTTACTGAAGGCGATGCAGAAGTACCGTTGAAAGTAGACGCAGACCAACCAGCGAAATTCGTGGTAAATGGAACGGCAGTAGAAGACACAACGATTGATGCTATGAAAGATGGCGCAAAAGTTGGTACTTACGCAATTAATCCATTGACAGGTGAAGTGACATTTACACCAAATAAAGATTTCGTAGGAACGCCAGACGCGGTAACAGTTCAAGTCAAAGACGAGAATGGAACTAGCGCAACGGCGAAGTATACACCAACCGTGACGGCAGTTACTCCAACGGGAGAAGACGTAATATCTACTGGTAAACAAGGAAAAGTTCAAACGGGAACACCGAAGTTTACTGAAGGCGTTGCAGAAGTTCCATTGAAAGTGGACGCAGACCAACCAGCGAATTCGTGGTGAATGGTAATGTAGTAGAAGAAACAACAATTGACGCTTTAAAAGAGGACACAAAAGTTGGTACTTATACGATTAATCCACTAACAGGAGAAGTAACATTTACACCAAATAAAGACTTTGTTGGAACGCCAGATGCGGCAACTGTTCAAGTAAAAGACGAGAATGGAACTACGGCAACTGCGAAGTACACACCAACTGTGACGGCAGTAACGCCGACAGGAGAGGACGCAACTTCAACTGACGTTCAAGGAAAGACACAAACTGGCAAGCCAATCTTTACAGAAGGCGACGCGGAAGTACCGCTAGATGATAGCGTACCGGCTACCTTCGAAGATGGAACGACTGAGAAAGTCATTGCGGGCGTTGGAACATTTACCGTAGCAGCGGACGGAACGATTACCTTTGTTCCGGAAGCGAGCTTTACAGGCGAAACGCCAGCGGTAACGATTCAACGTGTGGATATGAATGGAACAGTTGCAACAGCAAGCTACACAGCAACAGTGACGCCGGCACCAGTGGATTCCGTTAAACCTGAGGAACCGACGAAGCCTGAAATCCAGCGCAACCTGAGGAACCTGCTAAACCAGTTGAACCGGCTGAGCCAGCTAAACCAGTGGAGCCAGAACAAGAAGCTCCACAGCAAACGGTTGTAGCACCAGCTGTTGAAGAAACAACTCAAACAGAATTACCAGACACTGGGACAACGGATGAGTTTGCAATCTTCAATGCAGCAGCTCTTAGCATTTTAGCTTCGTTAGGCCTTGTCGCGACTTCTCGTAAAAAAAGAAGAACAAGAAGCATAATCGATAAATAACACAAAGCGTGAGACTAGAATTCCTAGTGTCACGCTTTTTTGACGTTGCAAAACTTTTCATATCAGAGTAGACTAGAATGGTACACACTGAAAAGGAGTGATTTTAATGAAGAAAATCGAACAAAAAGATTTATTCGAGTTGAAGAATGTAGGGCAACCTGTTTTCGCAGGAGATGCTTTCTTTTTTACAGAAACAAAAATGAACGAAAAGAAAAATACGTACGAGACAGCTATTTATAAGTACACAGCTGACGGCAATGTAGCGTATGGAGACGAAGGAACGGTGAATTCATCACTGAAAGTCTCTCCAGACGGGAAATGGATTAGCTTCATCAGCAATGCAGGGGAAGAAAAGACGCCTCAATTAAAAATTCAATCGGTTCAAGGCGGGAAAGCCGTCGCCTTAACAGAAGAGAAAAAAGGCGTGTCAGGATATGTGTGGGCAAAAGATAGCAAGTCTATCGTTTTCCAAACAACAAAACCAGAGGAAGAAGAGAAGAAAGAAGAATTCCCTCAACCAATAGTTGTTGAAAAAACAACGTATCGTTTTGACGGCGGAACATTCTTACCAAACGACGAAGTGACACAAATCAAAAAAGTGGACGTTGCTACAAAAGAAGTAACAACACTATTCGAATCAAAGAATCCATCGGACTTCGCGATGTATTGCATAACGAAACAACACTTGTAGTGGACCGCGATTTATCAAACGTTCGCTGGACATTAGACAGTGCAGAAGCGTGCTACGTGGACGTTACAACAGGCGACATTCATCCAATTCTTGAAGCTGGAACAGATGAGTCTTATCGTTATGTCCTAGATGCAAAAGACGGAGCAGTCCTACAATATAGTTCAGGGAAGCATGGATTTGTAACGCAAGCAGACTTAATCGTGAACTTCGATAGCAAACCAGATGAAGAAGGCCATATTTTAAACTTAACAGCCGACCTCGATGTGGAATGGGGCGACTGGCTCGTGGCGGATTTCCAACAAGCCGTGACAGGAGTTGAGCCACAATGGTTCGATGAAGAAAGCTTTTTAGCGTGCGCAAGCGTGGAAGGAAAAACTGTTCTTTACCGTTTGTATTTAGACGGACGAGTAGAAAAAATCTTCGATGAACTCTTACACCTAACAGGAGCAACCATCATCTCCGAAGACGAGTTATTCATCACGTACTCAACCACAACTGTACCAAGCGTATTAGCGCGCTTAAACCTAACAACAGGCGAAATCACAGACCTTTATAATCCAAACGAAGCGTACTTAGCTGAGCACATCGTGACAATACCTGAACGTTTCACTTATAAAGGATACGACAACTGGGATATCCACGGATGGTACATGCCGCCAGTAGAAAAAGCAGACAAGCACGCGGCAATTCTCTATGTGCACGGTGGACCACAAGTGGCTTACGGAGAAAGCTTCTTCCATGAAATGCAAGCCCTCGCTGCAAAGGTTACGGCGTGATTATGATTAACCCTCGCGGAAGTAACACATACGGACAAGACTTCGTGAAGAGTATTCTCGGCGATTACGGTAACCACGATTTCGACGACTTAATGTTGGGGGTAGACTACATCTTAGAAACACACCCTGAAGTCGACGCGGACCAATTATACGTTGCCGGAGGAAGCTACGGCGGATTCATGACGAACTGGATCGTAACGCACACAGACCGTTTCCGTGCAGCCGTCACGCAACGTTCAATCAGTAACTGGATTAGCTTCTACGGCACTAGCGACATCGGCCCATTCTTCGTGGAAAAACAATTGCTTGATGACATTAACAACCCACAACGCTTATGGGAAATGTCACCAGTAGCTCATGCGAAAAATGCGAAGACGCCATTACTTGTTTTACACGGACAAAGTGACTTACGTTGCCCACAAGAGCAAGGGGAGCAAATGTATATGGCCATGCGTAAAAACAACGTGCCAACAAAAATGATTCTATTCCCTCAGTCTAGCCACGGATTATCTCGTCAAGGATTACCAAACCTTCGTCAAGCGCGTCTAAAAGCTATTACAGACTGGTTTGAGGAGTATTCAAAATAACAGCGTCCACTCTCAAACAGCAGAGGTTGACGCACTTACTAATTGATTGATTTCAAAAAATCCGTAAGGAATCTGAGAAATCAATAGACATACAACCATTTAAATAGGGTGAGTCGATATCGGCTCACCCATGTGCTTAATTAGAATAATAAAGAGTAGAGTTTATTAGCCTAATTGAACAAATTTAAATGTTGTTGCATGGTCTCCACACTAGACTGCAACTGTTGAAGAGAAGTATTAAAGTCTTTCATCCACTCGGTTGAAACGACTGACAATTTTAACCGTGCTTCGTTTGTCATGCGAAGCAATGTTTCAAGCGACTGTAAAATGTCGTCTGATTCCTTACCGACCAGTTCCGTTCGGTAAGTTGCAATCAGCATTTCACGGTCCGTTTTAAATTGTTCATACAGTAATCGGTCACAAGACGCAGCCAAAAAGCAAGTACGAGCAGTCAAATTTTCCGTATTACAAATCATGATAATGTTATTGGCATTCTGAAATCGTTGTTGATGTGGATCTTGATTTTTTGGATTGTCACATAACTCCATGGTTTGTGCCTGAACTCGAAACCACTTTAAGCATTTCTCTTCGGGGATACCAAAGCGTTCGAGGGCTCGTTGTTTAAAGTGTTTTGTGAGAGAATACTGTTGAAGATTCGCAAGTCCCATAGCGTACACCTCCTTTCTCAAATTTTCACCTATATTATACTCCTCACGCTAGAGAAAAACACGAAAAGAAGAGTAGATTTGTTGACGAATGTGAGGGAATACGGTATTCTACTAAAAGGAAAAATTAATAGTGACCTGTAAAGGGATATGTGTTGACAGATTCTCTATTATTTGGTAGACTATTGGAGTTGAGAAAACAAGCAGAAGCATCCCGCTTCTCGCCTAAGTTGACACTGGTCCTTGGGCTGATAGGAAATGTTCAAGTTTTAAAAAGACATTGGCAGCGGGAGTATTCTATTACTTCCGTTGCTTTTTTGCTTTTTTTCTCTCAAAAATTCTTGGAGGTGAATATCATAGCAAAAGATATGATGGTCAATGATGGAATTCGCGCTCGTGAGTTACGTGTTATTGACAATAACGGTGAACAAATTGGTGTTCAAACGAAAAACGATGCTTTACGTTTAGCAGAACAAGCTGGACTTGATCTAGTATTAGTTTCGCCAAACGCAAAACCGCCAGTTGCCAGAATCATGGATTATGGTAAATATCGCTTTGAACAACAGAAAAAAGAACGAGAAGCTCGCAAAAACCAAAAAGTCATCAATATCAAAGAAGTGCGTCTAAGCCCTACAATTGATGAGAACGACTTTAATACGAAGTTAAAAGCGGCGATCAAGTTCCTTGAAAAAGGTGATAAAGTCAAAGCAAGCATTCGCTTCAAAGGTCGTGCCATTACTCATAAAGAGATTGGTCAAAAAGTTCTCGAGCGTTTAGCAGAACAAGTTTCTGAAATCGCAACAGTTGAACAAAAGGCTAAAATGGACGGACGAAGCATGTTCTTGATGTTAGCACCTAAGAATGATAAGTAAAAAAGTAACAGGAGGAAAGTCTCATGCCAAAACAAAAAACACACCGTGGTTCAGCTAAACGTTTCAAACGTACAGGTGGTGGAGGATTAAAACGTTCTCAAGCCTTCACAAGCCACCGTTTCCATGGCAAAACTAAAAAACAACGTCGTCACTTGCGTAAACAAACAATGGTTCACGCTACTGACATCAAACGTATTAAACAACAATTAAGTCAAATGCGTTAATTCAGCACGCAAACTATTACATTTTCAAGCCAGTCGCAAGAGACTGATAGACCAAGGAGGAATTAATTATGCCACGTGTTAAAGGTGGAACAGTTACTCGTCGTCGTCGTAACCGCGTTTTAAAATTAGCTAAAGGTTACTACGGAGCGAAATCAAAATTATTTAAAACAGCTAAACAAGCAGTCATGAAATCATATATGTATGCTTACCGTGACCGTCGTCAAAAGAAACGTGACTTCCGTAAATTATGGATCGCACGTATCAATGCGGCAGCTCGTTTAAACGGATTAAGCTACAGCAAATTAATGCACGGCTTAAAATTAGCTGGTATCGAAATGAACCGCAAAATGTTAGCTGACTTAGCAGTTAACGATGCAGCTGCTTTCACAGTATTAGCAGACAAAGCTAAAGAAGCATTAGCAAAATAATTTTATTTTCTAGATAATAGATCCACATTTGAGCCCCGTTAAACTCAATGTGAAGAATACCAAGAAAGAAATTGGAGGAAACAATCGTGCGTACAACATACATGGCTAAAGCTAGCACTACAGAACGTAACTGGGTTGTTATCGACGCTACTGATGTGCCATTAGGACGTCTTTCAGCTGTTGCAGCAAGCATTTTACGTGGAAAAAACAAACCAACATTTACACCTAACGTTGATACAGGTGATTTCGTAATCATCATCAACGCTGACAAAGTTGCCTTAACAGGTAAAAAAGCAACTGATAAAGTTTACTATCACCACTCAAACCACCCTGGTGGATTGACTGCTCGTACAGCTGGTGAATTACGTGCTAACAACTCTCGTAAATTAGTTGAATTATCAATCAAAGGCATGTTACCTAAGAACTCATTAGGTCGTCGTCAATTTACTAAATTACATGTTTACGGTGGAGCTGAACATCCACATGCTGCACAACAACCAGTAGCAGTAGACATCCAATCACTAATCTAAGGAGGAAAAAGCATTGGCTCAAGCACAATACCGCGGCACTGGACGCCGTAAAAACTCAACTGCCCGTGTTATCTTAGTACCAGGGACAGGAAACATTACAATTAACAAAAAATCAATCGAAGAATACATCCCATTTGCTTACTTACACGAAGTAATCAAACAACCTTTAAACTTAACTGAAACATTAGGTTCATACGACGTTTTAGTTAACGTTAACGGTGGTGGATTCACAGGTCAATCAGGAGCTATCCGTCACGGAATCGCTCGTGCATTATTAACAGTTGACCCTGACTTCCGTGGAGTGTTAAAAGCTGCTGGCTTATTAACACGTGACCCACGTATGAAAGAACGTAAAAAACCAGGCTTGAAAAAAGCTCGTAAAGCATCACAATTTAGTAAACGTTAAAACTTATTTAAACTTATTGAAAGCATTTCGTATCAAAAATACGGGATGCTTTTTCTGTTCACCCCAAATTTTTGTAACTAGGTGATACTTGAAATTAATACAAATTTGGTTGTTTTTGATAAATCTAAGCAACACTACATGATGAAGTGAAAGGGGATGAATCTTTGATAGTATTCACTTATTGTGAAATATGATATATTTATTAATTAGATGGATGAATACTTCTAGAGTTAAATATAGTATAATAGGGACATACTTTTTTTGGTTTATTTTTTTGTTTGTAGTCGGATTATGAAAGAATATCCAATATTATGCGATAAGATAGAATGTTACAAAAAAAGAAAGGGATGCAATCCGATGAAGAAAGACAGATTAATTGTATTGACAGATGCTGTTCTAGCAATTATTATGACCATCTTGGTTTTAGAGTTAGAAAAACCAACAACACCAAGTCTTGAAGCTTTTTGGGATTTACGGCAAAATTTCTTTGCTTGTTTTCTTTCCTTTTTCTGGTTGGGATCGTTATGGATGGCACTAAACACATTATGGGAAAAGGTTGAGAAAATTTCCTCAGAAATTATTTGGTGGAATTTGTTTCTACTCTTGGAGCGGCAGGAGTTCTCTTTGGAGAATTTCATGCCATCCAAGATACCAGTCTGAATGATGTGGTGGACCGGATCTATATAAATGTCAAGGATTTACCGTTTCAGTCCTTGGGAGCTTTAGCTAATATCCTGTCTGATATTAAGAAGGGACTGATTCAAGACAGTCATATCTGGTCTTTCTTCCAGTCATTTTTCAAACAATATCAGTTGATAATCAGCTTAAATCAGATCTATCAGTTTGTCTATCTTTCTCTGATGGAGATCATGTCCTATCTTCACTTTGATTATTGGAAAAAACGGCTCGGTCAGGAGCTAGTATGAATAAGGAGAACAAATGAAACGTTTAAAAATGTTATGGCATATTATGCAGGTTACGGGTTTTACTCGGTTTGCTCTGAGTTTTGTGGCCTTTGTTTTTTTGGGTCAGGAGGCGTGCTTTTTCCTAGTTGAACCTGCTATCACAAATTACGGAGACGGTCTTTGGTATGCTTTTGTGACTTCGACGACTGTCGGCTACGGGGATCTCCTAGCTGTGACCTTGATTGGAAGGATTACCAGTGTCTTCTTGACGATTTATGGGCTCATATTTTTTGGCTGTTTATCAGCTGTTATTTTTTTAATTATTATACCAATTTAAATAAGGAAAGAGGAGAGGACAAATGACTGCCAATTATTCAACACGGGAATACCGTGAGAAATTATACGATGACCTTCATGTTCGATTGAGAGATACAGCGATTTTTGATGTGTGCAATTTTTATTGCCTCTATCGGACTAAATATGAATTCAACAGCTGTCATTATAGGAGCCATGTTGATTTCACCTCTCATGACACCGATTGTTGGACTGGGATTCGGTTTAGCTATTTTTGATACGCGTTTAATCAAGCAATCTCTAGAGGTTTTATTGACTCAAGTGTTGGTCAGTTTGCTTGTCTCGACTCTGTATTTCTGGATTTCTCCCTTGTCTTATGCAAGTAGCGAGTTGATTGCACGAACCTCTCCAACCATTTGGGATGTCCTCATTGCTATTGCTGGTGGGATTGCTGGTGTGATCGGTTCAAGGAAAAAAGAAGCAAACAATATCGTGCCAGGAGTAGCCATTGCTACAGCTCTGATGCCGCCTATCTGTACTGCTGGCTATGGTTTAGCTAATGGGAATGTACGATTTTTATTGGGGGCTCTCTATCTTTTCTTGATCAACTGTGTCTTTATCATGCTAGCCAACATTGTTGGAACAAGAATTTTGATGAGAAAGTCTCCCTTAAGTTCATTTAATGAGCTAAGCATTAAAATGAGAATTGGGTTGATATCCTTGATTGTATTATTGGTCCTTCCAGCCATCTATTCAGCAGTCACTCTGACGATGGATCAAGCGCGAAAAGAAGGAATCAAACAGTTTGTAGGAAATGAGTTTGCCAATCATACGGTCATTAATCAAGTCTACAAGTCAAGTAATAATGAATTGGTCTTGACGGTTGTTGGAGATCCGATTTCAGAAGAAGAATTAGAAACCATTCGCCAAAAACAAGCCTCTTACGGTATTCAATCTGTTCAATTGAAAGTCAAGCAATTCAATAATTCGGCAAAATTAGATAGTGAGACGATCAAGGAATTTTACGAAAACATTGACAAGTATATCGAACAAAAACTCTCAGAAAAGGATTTACAAAACGATCGCGCAAAAGAAAATGAAGCAGACAAGGATTGAGAACGATGAACTGAATAGGTTTTTCTTTTTGTTTGTTTTCTGATAGCGGTCAATAAATGAACAAAGCAAGCCTCAAAACGTTAATACATTATGGGAATTACTTACAAGATCTCAGCACTCTGTATTTACAGGGTGCTTTTTTGTTAGTACGAATTATTTATTCACTGCACGTATTTTGGTATAATGCGGATATTAACTTTATTAGTCGAGGAGTATTTATGTCTTATATCAGCACCATTAAAATCGCACTGATTTTATTTCCTATTTTAGCGTTTGTCATTACCATTCCGTACATGATTGCAAACTATCGAAAATACGGTTCGGTGAATAAATTGCGCACGGTTATTTTTTATTCATTTATCTTATATTTACTGGCGGCATATTCATTAGTGAACTTGCCACTGCCTGACCCATCGACCATTCATACGACGTACACAGACAAGTTAAACCTTGTTCCGTTTTCATTTGTGGCGGATTTCTTCAACGATAGCCCGTTTGTACTGACGGACCCGTCGACATGGATTGATTCGATGAAATATCCATCGTTCTACATTCCAGCATTCAATGTATTGATGCTCGTACCTTTCGGGGTGTACATGCGTTATTATTTCAAATGCAGCTTCAAGAAGACGATTTTATTAACGGCGCTAGTCAGCTTATTCTTTGAGCTTACGCAATTATCTGGATTGTACTTTATTTATCCAGGTCCTTACCGCCTATGCGACATCGATGATATTATTCAAAATACGACGGGTGGCGCACTCGGGTACTTCATTGGCCAACTTGCGGTTAGGGTACTTCCTTCAAGAGATGCCATAGATGAGAAATCCTTTGAGGAGGGTACTCACGTATCGAGCATTCGCGTCATGTTGTCACTACTGATTGACGCAGCAATTGTCTACGTACCGTATAGCTTCTTGAATACAACCATTCCAGTTTCTGTATTGTTTGCGTTGTATTTTGCCTTAGTACCACTCATTAATGGAAAAACACTCGGAAGCGCCTTGCTCAAATTCGGAGTAGAGTTCAAAGACAACAAAGCCTTTCGTACAGTACTCAGAGGTATCCTCATCACAGCGTACTTCAACTGGATTCCACTAGGATTACTCACACTCATGGATGTCTTTAACTTTGAAGCGGAGACGCCGGAATTCCTCGTATTATTCGCAGGCACCTTACTCGTATTCGTATTGTACTTCTTAATCATCCTTATCGTGACGCTCTTCAATCGTCGTTTCCTATTCGACCGATTAACAGGGGCGGAGTACCAAAGCACAATTGATAGAAAAGCATAATCGTTTTTCTAAAATGAAATTAACATTCTATAGCATCCCATTTATTGGGGTGCTTTTTTGTTGTAGAAATGGAGAGCATAGAAAAAGGAATTAAGTAAACATTGTACTTAATTCCTTTGTAAATAAATCTATTCAGTTTACGATTAAAACATATTTCTTACTATAAAGAGGTAAGGAAAGTAAGTCCGCCCAAAATGACTCCAGCTGCATTAGGGAAAATAAGTATCCAGTCTTTTTTTGGTTCTTTAGTCCAACCGTAAATAACCCAGATTAGACAAGAAACGGCAGCAAAAAGCGGCTGGAAAGGTTGACCTTTAGTTCCTTGTAGGTTTGCGATAATTTGTGGAATATAAGCAATAAATACAAGGAAACCAATAAAAGCTCCAATAGATCCAACAAAACGGTTAATCTTTTGTTTTGACATATGTTACCTCCAAAAAAGTTAATAGGGATATTCTAACACATATTCTTTATTTTATAAACATATATTGATTTTAAGAGTCATTTTTAAAGATTTCTTAATCAGTAAAGAATAGATTAAATTACAGACGGATTGGATAGAAAAGCGAGAATAAAATGTGGATATGGTATAATGAAGTCATAAGTATTTCATTAGAGGAAGTGGCCAGATGAAAATTATTGTCGATCGCAATTCGGTTTGTGCCGGAGATGATGTATACAATCATGAGATGACATTCGAGGTGCCAGAGAGCCTCACTGTAGCTGAATTCTTTGACTTAGTGGAGAGTCACGGATTCTTAGCATCAATTATAGGAAATGATGTAGCGTGGGGGCTTCAAAATCGCACGGGTAAAATCGGAGAGTATTTTACAAAAACTGGAGAAATTACGAATCCAGAAGTGAGCATTAAAGATAAAATAGATGAAGCGGGCGGGGACCCTCATTTCTTCGTGCGCTATTATAGCAATCCCGAATGGGCCAGAGAAAACAGTAATGGAGGACCAGCATGAAACGTGAAGAGTTTTTAGACAGAATTAATCAAGAAGGATTTTCATTTTCTATCGATATCACACGCTGGGGATTTTCGGACTGTAAGACACTCGTTCGCAGTCGCAGACTTTCCGAGGAACAGCTCTATCAGATGTTTGTGGAATTTTGTGAGGAACTCGAAAACTGTCTTAGAGAAGAAGGGGACGAGCGTCGCATGATGTTTAATAAATTTCCTGTGAGTCCTGTTCATGATAAATATAAAACCAAATTTGATGCCATTTCTCCAAATGGACGTGAATTCCGCTTCGATTTTGTGTTTAGAAATGACAATCATCTGAAAGTGTACCATCTATTTGAAACGATTAATGGACGCAAGAAGATTACATGGAAGGATATTCTTTGGGAAATTGTAGAGGCATTATAACTAGAAAGTTCAACGAGATGGGGGATTGGATATGGAAATGGAAAACGAAACAACCGCACTCAAATGGGTCTTCTACCGAGAAGTGGATGTCCCACGCGATATCGAAGAGATGCTTGTGACAGGAGAGGTAGCAGACCGCGCCTTCAAAACGGTACGAGACGTAGCGATATTCACGAACAAACGCTTGATTGTTAAAGACGTTCAAGGACTCACAGGAACGAAAGTAGAGATGTATTCCTTGCCATATAGCGCGGTGAATATGTGGTCTACAGAAAATGCAGGCATTCTCGATTACACAGCAGAAGTGGAATTATGGACCAGAGCAGGCCATATTAAGATTGAATTGAAACGCGGCATCAATATCCGCGAATTTGAACGATTACTAGCAGAGTATATTTTATAAAGAAAAAAGAGTCGCTACAATGATATGTAGCGGCTCTTATTTGTTAGGCTCTATTATTTGTTGAAAGAATTTTTAATTCCTTCTACTGCGCCTTCAACGCCTTCTTTAACGTTTTCGATAACTTCTTTGGCTTTACCTAAACCTTTTTCTACTGCACCTTCTGTTTCAGTGCTTTTATCACCAGTAACTTTACCTAAAACTTCTTTTGCAGCACCTGTTGCTTGTTGTAATTTATCTTCTAATGACATATGAAGACCTCCTTTGTTGTTTATACTATTAAGTCTAACACTAAAAAATTATTTTACAAAAGTTTCTGCTTGAGAAATTATTCGTAAGCAGATGTTTCAAAGAGAATGTAAGTATCATGTTAAATAATTCTAAAGAGACTCAAGGAGGATACCATATGTCAGAATATCAATTACCACGCGTATGGAGCGCAGCCGATAGCAATCAAGGGAAATTCTCAGGAATTAACCGTCCAACAGCAGGAGCGCGTTTTGAACAAACTTTACCTGTTGGAGAAACAGATTTACAAGTGTATTCGCTAGGGACACCAAACGGCATTAAAGTGACGATTATGCTGGAGGAATTACTCGAAGCAGGCGTCGACAAGGCAGCCTACGACTTATTCAAGATTTCAATTATGGATGGGGACCAATTCGGCAGCGACTTTGTAGCGATTAACCCGAATTCGAAGATTCCAGCACTTCTAGACCGTTCAGGGGATGAGCCGATTCGAGTCTTCGAGTCAGCGAACATCTTGCTTTATTTAGCAGAAAAATTCGGAAAATTCATTCCAGAAGACACTGCTAAACGTACAGAAGTTCTAAACTGGCTCTTCTGGCAAACAGGGGCTGCACCATTCTTAGGGGGCGGATTTGGACACTTCTTCAACTACGCGCCAGAGAAAATCGAATACGCAATTAATCGTTTCACTATGGAAGCCAAACGCCAATTAGACTTGCTGGATCAAGAGTTAGCCAAACGACCATATATCGCAGGAGACGAATATACGATTGCCGATATCGCGATTTGGTCATGGTACGGACGTCTCGTTCAAGGCCACTTGTATCAAAATTCTGCAGAGTTTCTTGATGCGCAAAGCTACAAGCATTTAAACGAATGGGCAGACAGAATTGCCAAACGTCCCGCTGTACAAAAGGGAGTAGAAGCGGAGTATAAATCTATTAAATAAAGAAGGGTTAGTATGATTGAATATAAAAACGTCGCCTTGCGTTATGATGAAAAGCTCGTTTTAAAAGACGTGAACCTTGCGATTAACGACGGCGAATTTATGGTGTTAGTGGGGCCATCCGGTTCAGGGAAAACAACCATGTTAAAGATGATTAATCAGTTGATTGAACCGACTGATGGAAATATTTATTTAAATGAAAAACGAATCAAGGAACACGACCAACGAAAATTACGCTTAGAGACAGGCTATGTCCTTCAACAAATCGCGCTGTTCCCGAACTTAACGGTGGCGGAAAATATCGCGCTCATTCCTGAAATGAAAGGGTGGAAGAAGGAGCAAATCGCTGCGAAAACAAAGGAACTACTCGATAAAGTAGGCCTTCCAGCAGAAGATTATGCGAAACGACTTCCAAGCGAACTCTCTGGTGGGGAACAACAACGGGTTGGGATTATCAGAGCCATTATTGCAGAACCGATGACACTATTGATGGACGAACCGTTCTCAGCGCTTGATGCGATTTCTCGTAAGCAACTACAAGAACTCACGAAGGCATTGCATCGTGAGTTTCAAATGACGACGATTTTCGTGACACACGATACGGATGAAGCGTTGAAGTTGGCAGATCGCATTGCTGTATTAAAGACGGAGCCATCGAGCAGGTCGCACGTCCTGAAGAAATCTTAGAGCATCCTGCAACGGAGTTTGTCCAAGAATTGTTCAAAGGAGGTGCTGTTCATGCATAATTTGATAACGACCTTCCAAGAGCGTTTTAGCGACTGGACAGTGGCACTAGGGCAACATTTACAACTCTCGCTATTAGCGTTATTAATTTCGATTGTGGTGGCTGTACCATTAGCCGTTGTTTTAAGCTCACACAAGCGCTCTGCGGCATTTGTTCTTCAAGTGGCAGGGATTTTCCAAACAATTCCATCTCTTGCGCTATTAGGGCTCTTTATTCCATTTATGGGTATCGGAACAGTCCCAGCACTCACAACACTTGTGATTTACGCTTTATTCCCGATTTTACAAAATACAATTACGGGACTACAGGGCATTGACCCTAGCTTAGAAGAAGCGGGGATTGCCTTTGGGATGACGAAGTGGGAACGATTGAAGAAGTTTGAGATTCCAATCGCGATGCCTGTTATCATGTCAGGGGTGCGCACTTCAGCGGTATTTATTATCGGAACAGCCACTCTTGCGGCGTTAATCGGGGCAGGGGGACTCGGTTCTTTCATCCTTCTTGGAATTGACCGTAACAACGCCAGCTTGATTTTAATTGGGGCGATTTCTTCAGCCGTTCTCGCGATTGCATTTAGTACATTGTTGAAATGGATGGAACATGCCAAATTAAAAACGATTTTCGCAACCTTTATCGTTCTATTTGCCGGACTCGGAGCGCCTTTCGTTTCAGGGATGATGCCTTCGATGGGCCAACAAACTCTGGTCATCGCCGGTAAATTAGGACCCGAACCAGAAATTTTAGCAAATATGTATAAACTCTTAATTGAGGAAAATACGAAGCTGAAAGTCGAAGTGAAACCAAACTTCGGGAAGACAACATTCTTGTATGAAGCCTTGAAGAATGGGGACATCGACATTTACCCAGAATTCACAGGAACGATTACGGAAAGCTTGTTGAAGCCTGCGCCAAAAGTGTCGCATGATCCAGAAGAAGTCTACGAATTGGCGAAAGAAGGCATCTTGAAGCAAGACAATTTGGCCTATTTGAAGCCGATGGAATACCAAAATACGTATGCCGTCGCGGTCCCAAGAGCGATTGCTGAAAAATACGGACTCAAGACCATCTCTGACTTGAAGAAAGTCGAAGGGCAATTAAAAGCCGGATTCACGCTCGAATTCAACGACCGAGAAGATGGAAACCGCGGCCTTCAAAAGGTATACGGATTGAACTTAAACGTCGCAACAATGGAACCAAGCCTGCGCTACCAAGCGATTCAATCGGGGGACATTCAAATCACCGACGCGTATTCAACAGACGCAGAAATCACACGCTACGACCTTGTGGTGTTAGAAGACGACAAGCAGTTATTCCCACCTTACCAAGGCGCACCTTTAATGAAGGAAGCGTTGTTGAAACAGCATCCGGAATTGGAAGGCGTACTTAATGTCTTAGCTGGAAAGATTACGGCGGAACAGATGAGTCGCATGAACTATGAAGTGGGAGTAGAGGGTAAGTCTGCTGAAACAGTTGCCCGTGAGTTCCTTCAAAGCCAAGGCTATCTTAAGTAGGAAACAGTGTTTCCATAAAAATACTTTCGGACCTTTGGGTTGTTATAGTAAAGATAACTGCTACACCGGGTTGAGACCTAAGGCTCACCCCGGTACAGTTATTATCGCCACTACGTAGATATCCAAATCAGACTGTAGTATAATTTATATTAATTAAATTAAAAGTAGAATTGAAGTGAAAAAGGAATCAAGCGGCTGCTTGATTCCTTTTTCTTATTCTTGAACTTTTTGGAACTGAAGGACAATTGTTTCTGGAAGATTATAAATTTCGTCATTTCCACTGAGTGTTAACGTTAGAATATCATTTTCGATTGAATATGAATATGTGACAGGTTTGTCGCTGAGAACAGAAGTTGTTGCTCGTATGTCACCTGCAAAGAAAATTGGGGCAGTGAAAGTAATGGTTTTTGCTTGAGTGTCCACTTTCCCGTTTTTAATCGTTCCATCAAGGGTCTGCTTATCCTCTGAAAGACCACCGACTGCATCAGGGAATTTTTTGAAAAGAAGTTCAACATAGCTCTGATATCGTTTGAGTCCTTCTTCTTTTGAAATATTTTGATTTTTAAACTCAGTATCATAGTATGCTTCAAAGCTAATATTCATATCATAGGCGCCATGATATTCAGCAGTATTACCATTAATCGTAATTTCAGAAGCAATCGTTGTTTTTTCAGCACCGATTAGCATAATTAGCAATCCGTCAAATTGATCTACCGGATTAGTGTATATTAGAATGCTTTCTAGACTGTCACGCAGATTATAAATCTTCCATTTTCCATCTAAAGAAACTTCCTGTTTGGCAGTTTCGGTTGTCGCTTCAGACTGTGCTACAGTAGTTTCTTCTTGTTTTCCGGTACAGCCTGCAAGAAGGAGTAGTGAAAGGAAAGCAACCCACAGTGTTAATTTTTTTGTTATTGATTGATACATGTGAAGGCTCCTTTCTATTCTGTTACTTTCTTGAATGTCATTTTCATGGTTGCTAAAACGCCTCGCTCGTTATTGCCTCTAGCGCTGACTACGAGGGTATCCCCATCTAATTCATATTGATAAGTGATTGGACGAGCGGGTTGCATGGTAATTCCTAATGAAAATGTCATGAGGAGAGTTGGTGTTTCTTTAAAAGTAATCGTTTTGTTACTTGTATCTATAGCACCTTCAGGCAGAGAGAAATCGAATTGGTTCGTTTCTTTGTCCATCTCGATTTTAGTGACTTTTAAAGCTGGAAGGATTTTTGCATAACCATCATATAAAACAGACTTGAATTCGGATTTATCTGGGAAAGCATTTTTATAAATATGTTCATATAGATTCTCGTAATATTTTGTGAAGTTATAGCTGTATTTAAATTCAGCTTCATTTCCTGAAATAACGAGTTGCGGTTTCCAGTCAGCTAAATCATCAATCGCATAGGCGTACTGCGTTGGATCTGCACCTCTGAGGACAAATGATTTTCTTAAAGTGGTCTTCACATCGGTTAATTCCCAAGTGCCATCAAGAGTTTCGTTCTGCGCAACAGTTGTTTCTTGTGTAGTTGCTTGGCTAGTTGTTGTTGCGGTACTGCATCCTGCAAATAGGAGGGCACATAAAATCGTTAACGTACCTAGCCAATATTTTTTAGTCCATTGTTTCATAAAAGGACCTCCTAAAACTTGTTCTTATTATTATATCGTAACTCTTTGTGACAAAAATCGCAAATCATTCTACGGAATACTTTAAAGTGTTGATAGGACATAAAAAAAGAATGTAGTGAAACTACATTCTTTTTTGTTTTGTCTAAGTAAGTCACCCTGGTGAATGGATTATTCCGCTACTTTTTTGAAATGCATTGTGTAGTAGAGAGTAACTGAATCTCCATTGTCAAGGTCTTGTTTTTGTTCGAGTGACAGTGTTAATATTCCATCTTCAAGGGTATATTTATAGGTCACTGGATATACGAATTTCCCACTCGAGAATGTTACTAAATCAATGAACATTGGTGCGTTCTTGAATTCAAATGTACCAGCATTCTCATTAATGGTAATATCTTTTAAGGTTTGATGGATTTCATATTTTTCATCATTGAACTCAAAGCTGAGGGGGAGATTATGTTTGTTATAAGTTTCCAGGTTTTTTTTCAAATCGTCATACTGATTTTTAATATATTGTTCTTTGGTTCCTTGGACACTTGTTAACTTTTGAGCCTTCGCGTAGTCATAGAAGTTGCCGACAGCCACATTGGTCGTTGCTGTAAGATCGTATACGGCAGAATCCCCTGTAATCGTTAGTGTCGGCGTCACGTCCTTGAAGGCATCAGAGTAGATGAGTCGGCGTGGAAGTCGACTCGAAAACTCCTCATATCCTAAGCTACGTTCGAGAGTACTTCTGAAGTCGATTTGTTCCCATTTTCCTTCCAGTGGATTGGAAGGAGCAGTTGTTGTAGTTGTCGTTGTAGCAGTTTGGTTTCCGCAGCCGGCAAGCATTAAAAGAGAGCAGCCAGCAATGAATAATGGTTTTAAGTATTGTTTAAACATGGTCGCGTCTCCTTTCTATTTCTTTTCTGCACTTGGTACGCGTTTGAAAGTCAGTTCAAAATGAACAGGAAGATTATCCTTCGTCTTCATATCGGCGTAGATGGTCAAGATGCCGTCTTTTACTTCATAGTTGTAAGTTGCTGGATCGAATCTATGATCTTTACCCGCTGTCGTTAGAGGGAAGGAGTCAAGAATCATGAGCCCTTCGTCAAATGTGACAGTCTTTGCTTTTTCATCAATAGTTCCTGTAGCCTCGTAGCTATAAGTTCCAGTCGATGTATCTATTGATGCTTTATATTTCTTGAAGTTTTGCACGAACTCTGTTTGTCCGTTAATATAACGGCTAACAAATGCGTCTTCTGTCATTTTTTTCTTATCCTTAGAAATATCGTAGTAAGCTTTGGCAAATTTCTTCGAGTCATATTGATAGCTTAGCTTTGCGTTTGTACCATCGACTGACAATTTCATCTTGAAGTCTTTAAAGGCTTCAATGAATTTTTTAAAAGTATAAGAGTTCATATCAAATGGGGAAAGCTGTTTGAATCGATTCGAGCTCAAATACGGATTCCCATTCACCAGCAATATTATTTGGGTCTTTTTGTTCTTGTTGTGCTTGCGCTTGTTGCGCGTTATTGGCATTTTGGTCTGAAGCTTGGTTCTGTCCACATCCAGCAATCACAAAAACTGTGGCAAGAGAGAAGAGACCAAGAAACAGTTTCTTAGTTTGTCTAATCATTGTTAGACCTCCTTCAAACAAATTGTTGTATTATGCTTATATTATACTTCTAATATTTTTATTTTACAAGGGTTTTCACAAAAATTACCATCTTCTGCCGTCACTTCACGGTTCTGCCTCTATTAACTATTAGGACATAAAAAAAAGAATGTAGTAATACTACATTCTTTTTTAGAGCTGTCTGGGTAAATGTTCCTAGAGAAGAGATTATTCTGCTACTTTCTTGAATTTTGCTGAAATAATTGTATTTAGATTATTGTTTCCATCGCGTTGCTCAATCGTCAACGTTAAAATATCTCCATCAATCGAGTATTTATACGTAGTTTCTTTATCGGCAGGTCCAATAGACATGATTGCAAGCTGCACAATATTGATCGCTTCTGGGAAGACAATCGTTTGATTTACTGTATCTAATTTACCATTTTTCAATACAGAATGAATCGTGTTATTTTCTTTATCAAATTCATAAGTTGTATTTGGGAATTCTTTAGCACCAGCTTGTAGAGTAGTTGATAATCTAGTAAATTGATTTTTAATATATTCGTCTTTTGTTTGCGTTACTTTAGATCCGTCTTTTTGTTTTAAGTAATCGTAGAACATTCCAAAACCTTCTGTTAAAGATACAGTATAGTCGAATTCAACAGATGTACCTGTAATGTTTAACGTTGGTTTTAAATCTTTCCATGCTTCAGGATAAATCAACTTGATAGCCGAATCATCATTTTTGAAATCTTTATAGGCTAAGCTACGTTGAAGAGCTGGTCTGAAGTCGATGGCTTGCCATTTTCCTTCAATTGGAACTGGATCTTTTTGAGTAGTGCTACCTTTACGTTTGAAGTGTAGTTCATAGTGAACTGGAAGATTATTTTTCTTCGCTTTTCCGTCAATGGTTACGTAAAGCATGTCATCTTTTAGTTCGTAATGATATGTGTTTGGCGAAATGCGGTTTCACCAAATGAGAAGAAGAATGAGTTTCCTATTGAAATTCCTTCATCAAAGGTCATAGTTTTGGCATCTTGATCAATAGAACCCGTTGCTTCGTAGCTAAACACACCTGTTTCTTTATTCATGCTGACTTTGTATTTCTTAAAGTCGGCTGCGAGGTTTTCATGAGAGTCATATTGGAGTTTTTTGAATTCTTCTTCAGGCTTTCCTTTAGCGTCTTTTGAGAAAGTGGAGAAAGCTTTAATAAAGTTATCAATGTTATAATCGTATTTAATCGTTGCCGTATTGTTTTCAATCTTCATGTCCATTTTGAAGTCTTTGACAGATTCAAGCAATCGTCCAAAGTTTAATCCATAGAGAGTATAGGCTCCGATGGAATACGAAAAAGCATCGACTACATCGACCAATTCCCAATCACCATCAATTGTTTCCACTTTTGGTGCTTCTGTTTGAGCGGCATTTTGAGAGCTGCTTTGGTCTTGAGAACAAGAAGCCAGTACGAAAACTGAGAATAGAGCAACTAGTGTTAAAAATAATTTCTTATAATGTCTAAACATCCTTAGACCTCCTTAATAGAGTAATTCTAATATAATTAAATTATAACGATTACAATCTTTGTTTGCAACGGTTTTCACGAATTTTACAATGTTGCCCCGTAATTTCACTGATTATTCAAAATGAGAAGCGTAAAAGTCTTCTGCACGGATGGAGCAGTATTTGAGATTCTTAAGGAATATTAAGTGAAGTTCAGTCCCTTAAGTCTATTAAAATACGAAGAACCTTTGGGTAATAGTAATGATAACCGCGACAAACAAGCAATGTGAAATAGAGCGGGTTAAAGTTTCCAACTTTTACCCGCTCTTTGAAGCTTGCTAGGGGTGAGACCTTTGGCTCACCCCGGTGTAGCAGTTATCATAACTATTACGAACCAAAGGTTCTTGAGTATTTTAATAGTGTACTTAATAAATTAGTTTTGAACCTTCTTAAACTTCAATTCATAGTAAATATTAAATCTTTGGCCAGTTTCATGTCTTTCATAGGTAAGGGTTAAAATATCGCCGTCTATTGTGTAGTTATAAGTTGTATCCAAAATTGCTATAGAAAAGTTTGAAAAAATGACAAGATCCGAAATAGCCATTGGATTATCGAAAGTAATTGTTTTTCTGCTTGTATCAACTATTCCATCTGGGATTACAGTATGGACAGTGTAGTTTGCCTCATCAATATCAATTTTAGAATATTTACTCGCACTTAAATGTGTTTTAATCATACTATTAAAGTAGTACGTACGTATGTACTCTTCTTTTGGCTCTAGTTTTATTTTAGCATTTTTTTTATTATATTCGTAGATGCTATTATAGGCGTCTGTTAGATTAACCGAACCCTCATAAGTAGCTTTATTTCCGGAAATTGTTATTGTTGGCTTTAAATTTTTTAACGTATTCCAGTAAACTTGTAGAAGCAGTTTTCTTTCATATTGAGAATGAAGGCGATAGGAAAGCCCACGTAAGAAGGCATCACCAGAATTTATAAGTTCCCATTTACCGTCTAAAGAAGCTGTTTGTTTTGTAGTTGTTGCTGACGTATTATTTTCTGAACCAGTGACACGTTCGAATCTTAATTCTGCATGAACGGGTTGCTGAGTTTCAGAATCAGTACCATCCAAGGAAACGAGAAGAAGATTATCTTTCAATTCATATTTATATGTAATTGGGTCATATGTCTCCGTCAATGTCATAGGAAAGCTCATGTTAAAGTTTAACGGCTCTTGGAAGGACATAGTTTTATCTGTATCATTTATGGTTCCAGGAGCATAGAAACTAAAGGCGCCCGTTGTCACATCCAATGTGGCTTTATTTGTCTTGTATTTATCTGCCAATTCTTTAGTACGTTTAAATAGGTTTGTTTTGAAAACTTCAGCAGAATCTTTTTTATTAGTTCCTTTATAAAGATTGTTTGAGAAATTATTTAAGTCAGTAGAGTAGCTGACCTCAACCTTGTCACCGTTTACCTTCAAACGCATGTCTAAGTCGTCAAAAATTGTTAAAAAGTATCCGAATTGTATTTCATCCATTTCGAATAAAGAGTAAATAGATTGGATTGAATTACGAATGTCCGTTAGTTTCCATTCACCCTCAATATCGTTTACTTTCTTCGGTACTTCTGTTGTAGCAGTAGGAGAACTTTCAGAGTTGTTTGACCCCTGAGAGCAACCAGCAATGACCAAAAATGAAAAGAGAGTCAGTAGAGTAAGGACGATTTTTTTACTATGTCTAATCATTGTTAGACCTCCTTAATAGAGTGATTCTAATATGATTAAATTATAGCGTTTACAATTTTGGTTTGCAACGGTTTTCACGAAATTTACAACCTTGCCTTGTAAGTTCACTGATTATTCAAAATGAAAAGAGGAAGAGCCTTCAGTAACAGATGGAGCAGTATTTGAGATTCTTAAGGTATATTAATTGAAGTAGAGTTTCTTAAGTCTATTAAAATACGAAGAACCTTTGGGGAATAGGAATGATAACCGCGCAAAACAAGCAATGTGAATTAGAGCGGGTTAAAGTTTTCAACTTTTACCCGCTCTTTGAAGTTTGCTAGGGTTGAGACCTAAGGCTCAACCCGGTGTAGCAGTTATCATAACTATTACGACCCAAAGGTTCTATAGGATTTTAATAGTGCACTTAATAAATTAATTTTGCACTTTCTTGAATTTCATTTGGTATACAAGATGCAAGTTTTCCTCTTTCAGTATACGCTCCACTTTTAGGATCATCGTATCACCAACAATCTCATATTGATACTTTATCGGTTTTTCTTGGTCGGTAATATACAGTGGGATGACTGCAAAAATATTTGGAACTTCTGGGAAGGTAATCGTTTGTGTTTTGGTATCTAGAACGCCATCTTTTAACACAGATTTTATCGTCGATGCTTGTTCATTCCAGTCAACCGAATGGTATTTGAGATTACCATATGTCGTTTTTGCTAGACCAACAATATAGTTAATCGCATTTTCTTTGTAGCTAAATTGTTTTTTGCCAATCACATCACCATATGCATCCAAGAATTTTGACATGTTTGCGGTGTATTCGAATGTAACCTTATTCCCTTGAATTTTGAGCACTGGAACGACGTCTTTAAGGGCTTCTGTTGCCTTTAAGCGACTGGCCGCATCGTCGTATTGGAGTAGAAATACCTTCTCAAGAGTATCTCTAAAGTCGACGGCTTGCCACGTTCCTTCCACATCAACAGAAGCAGGTTTTGGGGCTTCTGTGGTTGGAGTTTGACTTTGTGTTTGTTGTACTTGTTGTTGTTCGTTTCCACATCCTGCAATGAACAGTAAAGAGAAGAGGGAAACCATCCATAAAGTAAATTTTTTCATGTTTGCCACTCCTTTCTTATTGTCCGCCTAATCGATTGAAACGAATACGCATTTCTCGAGGATAGCCTTCTTGAATATCGCCTTCAATAAAGAGTGTCATTTGATTGCCATCCACTGTGTAGTTATACGTAATAGGTTTCAAAGGATCAATGCCAATTCCCATGACAAGCCCCTTTAAGAAAGTCGGTGTTTCAGGGAAGGTAATCGTATGTTTTTCCTTGTCGATTTCACCTTTTAAAGAGTAGTCATAGGCCAAGTTCGCATCGTCTGTTGTAACCTGTGCATGCTGATATTTCTTAACAGCTTCTTTGAACCCATCAAAATTATTTTTAACATAGGTATCCATATCAGGAGTTTTCAGTTGGAGGCCTTTGTATTGATCCTCATAAATTTTTTTTACGCTAAGATGGTACTTCAATTCGACCGTATTCTCATTAATATCGAGCGTCATTTTTACGTCGTTGAAGTCCTCTACCACATATGCGGCAACAAATTTATTGATATTCATGGCCAAGAGAATTTTCTGCATCGTTAAAGGTTGTTCAGTCCATTCCCAGGATTCCTGTGGGGATGTATTTGGTGCTTTAGAATCGGTCGTTTGGCTCTGGCACCCTGCAACGAAGAGCAGAGTAGCGAACGCCAAGAATCCGAAAAGCATCTTCTTTGTCTTACAAAACATAGAGTTACCTCCTAAAAGTTGTTACCTACATTTTATCATTAACTGGAATGATTATAAAGTGAAACTTTGAGCGAAATTATTTGAACGGTGGGAATAATGAAAAGAGGAAAATTCTTCAGCACAGATGGAGAAGTGTTTGAGGCTCTTAAGGTATATTAAGTGAAGTTCAGTTCCTTAAGTCTATTAAAATACGAAGAACCTTTGGGTAATAGTTATGATAACCGCGACAAACAAGCAATGTGAAATGGGAGTAAGACAGAAGAAACAGTGCTTTTCTGTTTCTTCGTAGTCTTACCCCCGCAAGGACAAATAGGATTGACCAAACTACTTGATAGTGAAGGTCAATCCATTTGTCTACTGCGTCTACATTGTTTAAGTTAACAATATGAAAATTGCAAGCTTGCTAGGGTTGAGACCTAAGGCTCAACCCGGTGTAGCAGTTATCATAACTATTACGAAACAAAGGTTCGAGAATATTTTAATAATGCACTTAACAAATTAATTTTGAACTTTTTTGAATTTCAATTCGTAGTAAATATTATAGATTTTGCTAGAATTTGGCTTTTCATAAGTAATTGTCAAGATATCACCGTCTAATGAGTAGTGATAAGTTGTTTCTAAATATGCTTGAGAGGCTTCTGAAAAAATGACGAAATCTGCAATAGCCATTGGATTTGGAAAAGTGATGGTTTTATTATTCGTATCCACCTTTCCATTTGGTACCACAGTAATGACACTATAAGTTGCCTCATCAATTTCAATTTTAGAGTTCAAACTTACTGATAAATCTGTTTTAAGTCGATTAAAGTAGAAATTAATGTATTTTTCTCTTGAATCTTTATTTTCTGTCTTAGTGGTTTGATAATAATAGTCGTAATCAGCATTATAGGCGTCTGTTAGATTAACCAAAACGTCATAAGTAGCGGTATTTCCAGAAATCGTTAAGGTTGGTTTTAAATCCTTTAACGCATTCAAGTAAATTAATTGGAAAGCTTTTTTATTTTTTATATTCACACGATAGAAGAGCCCCCGTAGTAAGGCTTCTCTAGTATTCATCAGTTCCCATTTTCCATCTAAAGAAACGGTCTGTTTAGAAGTTGGTTCTTTCGTATTGTTTTCTGAACCAGTGACACGTTCGAATTTTAATTCCACATGAGCCGGTAGCTGTGTTTCTTTTTCGGTACCATCCATAGAGATAATTAGTAGATTGTCTTTTAATTCGTATTTATACGTGACTGGATCATATGCCTCAGTGAATGTCACAGGGAAGTACATAATGAAGTTTAACGGTTCTTCGAATGTCAGTGTTTTATCTTTAGAATTGACAGTCCCTGGGGCGTAGAAAGTAAAGGCGCCCGTTGTTGTATCTGTAGTGACTTTGTTTGTCTTGTAAGGGTCTGCTAATTCTTTAATTTTTGGAAATAGTTTTTCCTTAAAAGCTTCAACTGATATATCTTGTTTAGAGATTTTATAATAGTCTTCTGCAAAACGATTTAAGTCAGTAGAGTAGCTAACTTCCACATTTTCGCCATTAACCTTCAAGCGCATGTCTAAGTCGTCAAAAGTCGTTAATAACTTTCCAAATGTATCAACATTCAATTTGTATATAGAATAAACAGACTGGATTGAATTATGAATGTCCGTTAATCTCCATTCTCCTTCGATTTCTGTTGTTATTTTCGTTTCTTCTGTTTTAGCAGCTGCTGAACTATCGGAGTTATTTGAGCCTTGAGAGCACCCTGCAATAACGAATACTGAAAAAAGTGAAAGCAGAGCGAACATGTATTTCTTTGCAAGTCTACCCATTGTGAACCTCCTAAAAAGAGTCTTGTATGATGTCTTTATCATACGTTTATTGCTATAAGTTTGCAACGGTTTTCACGAAAATTACAACCTTGCTTTGTCATTTCACTGATTATTCAAGATGAAAAGTGGAAAAGTCTTCAGCACAGATGGAGCAGTATTTGAGATTCTTAAGAAGAATTGTGTAAGGAAGAATTTTTAAGTCTATTAAAATACGAAGAACCTTTGGGTAATAGTTATGATAACCGCGACAAACAAGCAATGTGAACTAGAGCGGGTTAAAGTTTTCAACTTTTACCCGCTCTTTGAAGCTTGCTAGGGTTGAGACCTAAGGCTCAACCCGGTGTAGCAGTTATCATAACTATTACGAACCAAAGGTTCTAAGTATTTTAATAGTGCACTTAATAAATTAGTTTTGAACTTTCTTAAATTTCATCGGATAAACCAAATGGATTCCATTTTCTTTATAGACCTTCTCAGCGTACATCGTAAGAATATCGCCATTGACCTCATAATGATACGTAATTGGGACTTCTGTTGAAGAAATATAAAGTGGAAGAATACCAAATAGATTTGGAACATCCGGGAAGACAATCGTTTTTGCGTTTGTATCTAAAACGCCACCTTCTTGTTTCCCTTTATAGATATAAGTTTCATCGTTATAAGTACCAGATAAGTCTTCCGATTTTTTAATATTTTTTTGAGCATTTGCAGCAAGAACTCTAGCAGCTTCTGCCTTGTCCTTAGCGATATCTTTATGTGCTTCAGCAAAGAACTCGAAGTATTTATTCATATCGGCCGTGTACGTAAGAGTCACCTTTGTTCCCTCGATCGTTAAAGTAGGAGAGACATCTTCGAAAGCCTCTGTTACTTTCAATCGGGTATACGCGTCCTTATAAGTATATAAAAATGTACGTTCTATTGTATCTCTAAAGTCGATTGCTTGCCATTCACCTTCAAGGGCGACTGGAGCAGGAGCCTCAGTTGTTGTTTCAGCAGTTGTTTTTTCTGGCTTTTGTTCAGCACATCCTGCAACGAATAGAAGAGTAAGAAGCGACATTGTCCATAGCGAAATTTTTTTCATCATTTTCATCATTCATCACTCCTTCTATTTGTTCTCTTCTGTGTAGTTGAAACGAAGACGCATCACTAGTTTCAACCCTTTATCGTTTTTGCCCTCCGCAGAAAGCGTCATTTGTTTTCCGTCCACTGAATAGGTATACGTGATGGCCTCTAGTGGGTTTGTATTAGGCCCTAAGATAATTTTGCTTAGGAATGTTGGAGTTTCCGGGAAAGTAATCGTATGATTGTCTGGATCAATGGTTCCAGTCAGCGTATAGTCGTAAGCGTAGTTTGCTTCATCGACTGTAATCTTTGTATGTTGAAGCGTCGCTACATAGGCTTTAAAGTCTTCTGTTTTCTGTTGTACGTATGTTTTGAAATCAGGAGTCTTCAGACCTAGGCCTTTATATTGATCTTCGTAAATGCGCAGATAATCAAAACGATACTTCAATTCAACCGTTTTGTCTTTAATTGTCATCGTCATTTTTACAATATCTAAGTCATCCAACATGTATGCTGCAGCTCGGGGCTCGAGATTCGTTGCAAGGAATACCTTTTGCAACGTCGATTGTTGTTCTGTCCATAACCACGTTCCTTGTTGGTCTTTAGTTAAATCTTGTGGAGCTTTAGGTCCTTGCTGTGTAGATGTCTGACAACCTGCGATAAGGAGTAGAGCGGCAAAGGCCAAGAATCCTAAAATCATCTTCTTAATCTTATAAAACATAAACGTGCCTCCTAAAGTTGGTTGTCTTCATTTTATCATTAAATGGAATAATTATAAAGTGAAATTTTGAGCGAAGAACTATGAAGAAGAAGGGAACGCATAAAAAAGAAAGGTTGGCAACGAGTGCCAACCTTTTACTTTAAAGTTATTTATTTAGCTGTCTTATAGAAGTTGCGAAGACCTTTAACAAGCCCTTCAACGAGTTTGTTTTGGTATTTATCATCGCTAATCTTCTTGTATTCAGGGCTATCCATGTACCCAAGTTCTATTAGAACGGCAGGTTTAACTGTTTCACGAAGAACAGCGTAGTTAGACCCGTGAACACCGCGGTCGTTTGCACCTGCAACAGACACAACTGAGTTATGAATGTTGTCGGCTAGACGTTTGCTTTCGCTGAGACGAACAGGGTTGTCATGAGCCACTTTATTAATACGAGGTTTAATGTCGTCGTCTGGTTCGTAGATGTATGTTTCCACACCGCTACGGTTTGCCCCAGGAACGCCTGTTGCGTTGAAGTGGATACTGATAAATACATCCGCATCCGTTTTGTTCACCATTTCAGAACGTTCAGTAACATAGTCCACATACACATCTGAGTCGCGAGACGTTAAAACAGTGTAGCCAAGTTTTTCGAGCTCGCTTCTAAGTTTACGGTAAATCGACATGTTTAAATCTTTTTCGCGAAGTCCGTTGTATACTGCACCTGGGTCACGTCCGCCATGACCTGGGTCAAGGAAGACCACGTTTTTGTAGTTGCCGTAGTTGACCGGAGCAGGAACTTCTCCAATCCATAAACCATTTTCTTGGAAGGCATGCTTTTTGCCATCGATGGTAACGATGTTTCGAGCATAGACACCGTCAGCTTGAAGATAGAATTTACCACCGTAGTTCGAATCGTAAATCCATTCGTTTTCAGCCATCATTCCGTCAGCCTTCACATAGTAAGAACCAATCCATTTATTTGTATCGAGTTCTCCATACTTACGGAAGTGGTACCATTTGCCTTTGATTTGAAGCCATTGATTCTTCACATAGGTTCCATCTTCTTTTAAATAGTACGTCGCTTTGTAATTTGGATCGTAAATGAATTCGCTCTGGGCCATATAGCCGCCAGCCTTCAAGTAGTAGTCGCCTTTCCACTGACGGCTTGCGTAAGTACCACCTGGCTTAATATAGAACCAGCTATTGTAGTTTCTGTCGAAAACCCATTCGTTATCGGCCATCGCACCGCTATCTTTTAAGAAATAGCTGCCGCTCCATTCGTGAGAGTACATCACACCATTATCGTGGAATGCGTACCAAACGCCACCGATTTTCTTCCAGTCGCCACGGAATACTTTCCCGCCAGATAGGGCATAGTACCATTTACCACCTTGGTAGCTCCAGCCAGGACTAACGAGCATTCCTTCGATGTCCACAAGATAGCCATCTGGAGTAACAGTTGATTTCAACATCTTTCCGTCAGCGCCAAAGTAATACCAGCGTCCACCGTGCCATTTCCACGTATTCGTGATTGGCTTACTGTCCACTTGGTAGTACGTTTCGCCGTCAGCTTTGTAAAGACCAGTGTATTTTGGTTCTTCACCTGGCTTATACACATGAATATCGACGTCGTTTTTAGAATCTTTCGGAAGAGAAGCTTCTGAACTCGTCGTTGCTTCTGTTGTTGGTTGAACCGTTGTGACTTCCACAGTCGTCGGTTGAACTGTCGTTTCAGTTTGCGTCGTCTCTGCAGCAACCGCATGTGCCGAAAGGGCGAAGAGGGCAGCTGTTAAGAGCGTGACTTTACCTGTAATTTTCATAAAAACCTCCTTGAATAAAATTTTCCTTTATAAGTGTACCAAAAATAAGTAGAGTGCGCAATTTCCTACGATAAATTTCACAGTTTCGTCATAAGGGTGAAATGGGACTGCAACAAATGAATCTCTTGAGGGCAAGTTAAATCATGCAGTTCCGTGAAATCTTAATAATTACATTTTCCAGCAACTGAAGGTACAGGAAGAGGGCGGATTGTGCTATAATCGGTGGTATGAAAACGACAGAACAACTAAACCAGCCAAAACAACAACTATTAAAAGGAACCTTGATGACGCTCTTTGCCCGGGATTGCCTGGGGGATGAGTGGCGCGTGTGGTCAATACTTAATGGCACACGGAATGGGCGTACTCGCCTTGACCGACCTTCGTCTCATTATCTCTGGAGTCTGCCTGTTGGCGATGAGCTATGCGTTTACCCGTGGGCAACTGGTCGCCTTCTTTAAGGAAAAGAAGAATTACGCTAAGATTACGCTTTTTGCGTTTATCGGGCTCTTCATGAACCAGTTTACGTATCTTGAGGCGATTCACCTCAGTAATGCCGGAACCGCGACAGTCTTGCAGTATCTCTGTCCGGTCATTATTCTCGTGTATATGTGTTTGAAAAATCGCACGACACCGACCGCATCTGAAGTGACGTCGATTGTCCTCGCAATTCTGGGGACATTCATCATTGCCACACACGGCCAACTCAATCAACTGAGCGTAACACCACTCGGGCTCTTCTGGGGCATCTTTAGTGGCTTCACGTACGCCATTTATATCATGCTTCCGATTAAACTCATTCAAGAGTATGGAAGTCTGACCGTGATTGGAGTGGGGATGGTCATTGCAGGGGTGATTCTCTTCCCGATGAGCGGTCTGACAACGCTGGACATCACGTATAGCCCAGATATCCTCGCAGCGCTCGTAGGCATTATCCTCATTGGAACGATCATTTCGTACACAATGTTTTTAAAAGGGACGAGCTATATCGGGCCGGTGAAGAGTAGTCTGATTGCCGCCGTCGAACCGATTTCCGCGGTGTTCTTTGCCTTCCTGATCATGAACGAGCATTTCTTCGCGATTGACTTTGTCGGCATGGCGATGATTCTTGCAGCCGTTGTCCTGATCTCGGTGAAAGACTTATTGAAAGAACGTCGCAAAAAAGAACAAGGCGTACTTGAATAACAAAACGAACCGCAATTGGAGCGCATCCAGTTGCGGTTTTTGATTGTTTTGAAAGAAATGAAAAAACTTAAAAATGAGACCGTTCTCATGAAACTTTCATCTTTCAAATAAACGAGTTGTGCTATACTATAAACCATCAAACAACAGACGGAGGTCCTGAATTTGTCTTATTCACTCGAAATTTTACCAAGCTTATTACACGGAGCAGTGACGACATTAGAAGTGTTCGCACTCGTGCTCATTTTCTCGATTCCGCTAGGCATTCTCATTGCCTTTGCGATGCAACTGAAATGGAAACCACTCAACTGGTTCATCCATATCTACATCTGGGTGATGCGCGGGACGCCTCTGTTACTTCAACTTATCTTTATTTATTACGTCTTGCCAAGTATCGGCATTCGTCTAGACCGACTCCCAGCAGCGCTTATTGCCTTCACGCTCAACTATGCGGCGTACTTTGCGGAGATTTTCCGCGGGGGGATTGATACGATTCCAAAAGGGCAGTATGAAGCGGCGAAGGTGTTGAAATTCACGCCAGGAGCAACGATTCGCTATATCGTTCTTCCACAGGTGACGAAGATTGTCTTGCCAAGTGTCTTCAATGAAATCATGAGCCTTGTCAAAGATACGTCTCTTGTATACGCGCTTGGAATCTCAGACCTGATCTTGGCGAGTCGTACCGCAGCAAACCGCGATGCGAGCCTCGTTCCGATGTTTCTAGCAGGGGCGATTTACCTTATCGTTATCGGAATTGTGACGCTTGTGGCGAAACGCATTGAAAAGAAATTCAGTTATTATAAATAGGAGGACAAGCAGATGTTAGAATTACGCAATATTAGTAAACGATTCGGCGATAAACAAATCTTGTCCGATTTCAACTTAACCATTCACGAAGGAAAAATCTTGGCTATCGTGGGACCTTCAGGAGGAGGGAAAACAACCTTGCTTCGTATATTAGCAGGACTTGAAAAAATCGACTCTGGAGAAGTGTTTTATAATGGCGAACCTTTAGCGCTCGACGAACTCTCGAAGCGTCAATTGCTTGGATTCGTGTTCCAAGACTTCCAATTATTCCCACATTTATCCGTATTAGAAAACTTAACGATTTCTCCGGTGAAAATGAATGGGGTGCCTCAAGAAGAAGCGAATACGAAGGCACGCACACTCTTAGAACGCCTCGGCCTAGCTGAACACGAGGACGCGTTCCCATATTCACTCTCAGGCGGACAAACAACGGGTGGCCTTGGCTCGTGCAATGATGATTGACCCTGAAATCATCGGGTACGATGAACCAACGTCAGCGCTCGACCCAGCCCTTCGCCTAGAAGTAGAGAAGTTAATCCTCCAAAACAAGGAACTCGGAATGACGCAAATCGTCGTGACCCACGATTTAACCTTTGCTGAAAATATCGCGGACGAACTCTTGACGTTCGAACCGAAATAGGAGGCCGCTATGAAGAAACGAAAAGGAATCCTAGGGCTTTTGGCGCTTGTAGGGGTAGCGGTCATGAGCCTTGCAGGCTGCACGCAACTAGCAAGCAATCCAAAAGTCGATAACTGGGATAAATACCAACAACAAAAGAGCATCACGGTTGGTTTCGATAATACCTTTGTACCGATGGGCTTCGAGGAGAAGAATGGCAACTATGCCGGCTTTGATATCGAACTCGCCCAGTACGTGTCGAAGAAACTCGGTATCACGGTTCACTTCCAACCGATTGACTGGGATATGAAGGAAACGGAACTCCAAAATGGCACGATTGACGCCATCTGGAATGGGTATTCGGCTACAGACGAACGCCGTGAGAAAGTCGCCTTCACGATTCCCTATATGCAAAATACGCAAATCTTAGTCGTGAAGAAAACGAGTGGCATTCACTCGGTAGAAGATATGACAGGCAAAGTCCTTGGAGCTCAAAACGGATCATCTGGGATGTTGGATTTTGAAGAACATCCGGAAGTGTTGAAGAACCGTGTCAAAGGCAGGGACGCCGACCAATACCAAAGTGTAAACGAGGCCATTATCGACTTGAAGAATGACCGTATCGACGCCTTACTGATCGACCGTGTATACGCGGATTACTACCTCACAACAGAAGGCATTGCCGACGAGTACGACACCATTCCTTCAGGATTCGAGAGTGAATCCTTCGCGGTAGGGGTACGACCTGCCGATAAGAAGCTACTTGAAGCGTTGAACCAAGCCTTCAAGGAACTCTATCAAGAAGGCATCTTTCAACAAATCAGCCAGAAATGGTTTGGCGAGGATGTCGCAACGCCAGAAGTTAAAGGGCAAGAATAATTAAATAACGCAAAACCATCGCTGGACGGAAGGCACGCCTTCTGGAAGGCGATTTTTTTGTGCAAAAAAAAGCCACTCCGAGGAGTGACTTAAAATAAATCTGAATGGGATCCGGTTCGAGAGGCAACTAAGACAAGTTGACCTTTATCAACTGCGTATATTAAGAGCCAGTCTGGTTCGATATGACATTCTCTGAATCCAATGTAATTTCCTGTTAAAGCATGGTCTCTATGTTTAGGATCTAAAGATTGATTATTAATAAGCTGCGTTAGTACTTCTTGTAGCTTTTGGAGATTTAGTCCACGTTTTTTAATACGTTTAAGATCTTTTTTAAATTGGGTGGTTGTTATGAGTTTATACATATTATTCGCCATCCAAGTCTTTAAATAATTCTTCTACAGTACTGTAACTTTTAGATTGAATCTTGCCGGCTATAATATCGCGGGCTTCCTGCATAGCCACTTCAGTTTGGTGATTATAACGAGGTTGTTTAATTTGAAAAGGGAAGCCCCCCTCCATGATAGAAGTGTTCAAGAAGATATTAATTGCATCTGTAACAGTGATACCAAAACTTGAAAACAGCGCTTCAGCTTTTGCTTTAGTGCTAGGTTCAATTCGTAAGTTAATGTTTGCTGTTTTTGCCATAGTGACACCTCCTAATATTTTGTTTACACAATTGTATATCAAAAGTTATACAATTGCAATACAAAATAACTAAAAGTTTAAATTCAGATAGGCAAGATGGAAATGTATAAAAAATCACATAATACGAATATTTCCAGAAGAAAACATTAAATAACGGAATGCCGCCTTGATAAATACTGAGCAAAGGAGTACACTTAAGGTGCAAATAGTAACAGGCGCCGTTACCAATTGTACAAAAATATAAAGAAGGGATTTATGTGTCAACCAAAGAAAATAGTAATGGATTACAGAAAAGTTTAAAAATCGTATTTGTTTACACCGTCGCAACAGGATCAATTTTCACATTTGTCAGTTATTGGGATTCAGTTTTTTATAATTATTGTGGGCCAGGTACATTTTTAGCTTTTGCACTGATGACACTGGCCATTCTTCCAATCGCGCTTGTTTATAGTGAAATCTCGCCACTGTTCAAAACGGCGGGCGGGGAACTCATCTACAATACGGTAGGCATTAATAAGCACGCTGGATTCTTAGCCTCGTGGTTAATAATGGCCGCCTGGATATCCGTTCCACCGGCTGTTGTAATGGCCATCGCCACCTTTATTAGCCGAACATTTGGACTCGCCCTCAGCTTCAACAATATCATGATGATTGCCATCGTGATTCTATTGTTTGTATTCGTGTTGAGTTTGCAGGACGTTCAGATGCTCGTTAAAGCGCAGGCGTTCTTCTTGTTCGCCAATATTACAACAACGATTATCACGGGCATCCTCTTACTCACGTCCGGACATTGGAACATTAGTAATTTTTCAAATCTATTTCAATCAAATGTGGATAGTACCTTTATTATTCCGGGCTGGATTATCGGGATGGCGCTTCTCATCACACCGTACTTCGGTTTTGAGACCGTTCCGCAAATGGTGGAAGAAGGGGACTTCCCAATCTCGAATACGAAGAAAGCCATCTGTGGTTCCGTTTTGACTTGTGGAATCATCTATACGTTTTTCTTCTTCTGCGTGGCAGGGCTCGACACATTCGATAACCTACTAGCCAATGATGCGTCAAACGGCTTTATGTCGATTATCGCCATGGAGAAAATCTTAGGCTGGAAAGTATGGCCACTCATCTACGGTTGCATTTCGATTTTACTTGGAATGCTTGCATCCATCTTAGGATTCTGGATGTCAACAGTACGGATGTTGTACTCAATGGGTAAGAATAACTTCCTTCCACAAGCCTTTATGAAAGTCAACCGTCACCAACAACCAATTTTACCGAATATCTTCCTACTCGTGATTAGCTTAATCTTTATCTTGTTGCAAAATGCGACGACCTTCATGAATGATTTCTTCAACTTGATGTCATTTGGCTGTGCCTGTGCGTACGCCTTAACAATGATTTCTGCAGTCCGCATCCGCAACAAGCATCCTGAGTGGTATGTCAATAATAAAAATACGGTCAAAGGTGGAAATGCGTTACGCATTATGGCCATGGTAATTATGCTTGCCATCGCATTCTTCTGTACACTTGGACAAGGAATCGGTTCTTGGATTTCATTTGCCGTGTACATGGGAGTCGGTGTGTGCATCTGGTTATGGATGGTCCTCATTCGTTGGAAACATGTCAAAGTAACTATTGAAACCCCTGATGGAGAAAAAGAATATTAAAGGAGAGAAAACCATGAAAAAATTAGAAGGGAAAGTAGCACTCATCACTGGAGCAGCCGTTGGACTCGGAAAGGGAATTGCAACGGTCTATGCTAAATACGGCGCTAAGATGTGCCTTGTCGACTTATTACCAGAAGTCGAAGAAACGGCCAAAGAATTAAGAGAAACTTACGGCGCCGAAATCGTCACTTATGTCGGAGACGTCTCCAATAAAGACCATATGAAAGAAGCAGCCAAGAAGGCAAAGAAGCCTTCGGGGAAGTGAATGTGGCTTGTTGCAACGCTGGGGTTTGTCGCTTGGCTCCATTTGAAGAAATGAGTGACGAGATGCGCGACTTCCATATCGATGTGAATATCAAAGGTGTATGGAATAGCTGTCAAGCGGTCATCCCATATATGCTCGAACAAGGCGGTGGTAGCATCGTCATTGCTTCATCCGTTACAGGGGATATCGTAGCCGATGCCGGAGAAGCAGCCTACGCCATGACAAAAGCAGCGCTCGTTGGTTTGACGAAATGCTTGGCTGTTGAATACGCAGACCGTCATATCCGCGTGAACTGCTCTCAACTGGGGTATGCGCGTACACCAATGGTTGAAAAGATGGCCATCGAATCCAACCCAGATAACCCAGAAAGTGCCATCCAAGACATCGCAGTAGGCGTGCCAATGAAACGCTTGGCCGACCCACTCGAAGTCGGCGAACTCTTTGCCTTCCTCGGAAGTGACGAAGCCAGCTACCTCACAGGAAGCCAAATCGTCATCGACGGCGGTAGCACCTTACCAGAAACCATGAGTATCGGGACGAATTAGTAGAAGTGCAGAAATGTGCATATAATAAAAGAAGAACACTTGAATGGAATTTCAAGTGTTCTTCTTTTGCTATTTCTGTAAGTATAAACCTATGAGGTTTAATTATGATAATTTGAACAGTTCTAATGTTTTTTCGACAAGTTCATCTGTGCGGCGATTAATATCCGAAATAGTCCATTTTTCTTTCGTATGGATTGTTTCACCCGCTCTTGAATCTGGAATAGATTCATTAAGCCACAAATCTGTTTTGAGTCCAACTTCATTTCTTGTTGCACTATCGACATAATCTCTTTTGTTTTTGAAACTTTAGCACTCATTTCCGCATTGTAACCTGTAAGAGTAAGGTTACCTAATTTATGAATATTTGCTTCTGTTTCGTGAAGAATTTGATCCTCTGACAATCCAGAATCAATGAATTCTTGTTTCCAATGATTATTTGTATGAGCTGACTGAGGCATGATATGTTCCAAAGTCCAAATAGGTTGACCAGAATCATTATACTCTTCAAGGGTATCTTTATGTTGTCTGTCAAATCTTGTTCCATAATGTCTTTCTAGAGCTACAAGAATAAATCTAGTAGTCGGAATAGATAGTGAGTAAACAGATTCACTCAATGAAGCCTTGAATTCATTATCTGAAGCAGCAATAGAATTTAGTTGGTTCATGATTTGTTCAATCATCTTAGAATTAATATTATTTTCTTTTTCTAAATCACGAATTGCTTGAAGTGCTTTTCCTCGAATATTAGAAGATTTTGGTTTAACTACAATATTTCTTCTTACATAATAACTAATTAAGTAATTTAATAGGCGATTTACAATTTCAATGCTTGTTTGTCCATTTTTATATTTATCTAAAATGAATAAGAGAATTGGAATAATCGATGTAGAATCTAATCTAGATAATTGTCCAAGTTTATCTAAAGTATCATTTGGTAAATTGATTTCGTTATTTCTAATCATTTTCGATGATATTAGCGAATATAACTTGGCACGATCAATTAATATATCAATGTATGTCTCGGAATTTTTTTCAAAGAGCTTTTCGTATAGTTTTAATGCGGAATTCTTTGTTATTGATGAAGATGATTCGTTCTCAAATGCATCATAATTATTTTGAATAAATTGAGTGATAATACGTGATTGAGGCTCATCATTATCACTGTTAAAAATCTTCAATAGTTGATCCCACTTAATAATTGCGGCATCTATGTCACTTGCCCCTTTTAAGTATGTTGATTTTAGTAAATCTAATAAAGTTAGTGGTACACCTTTGGCATTAAAGGAAGTGAAGATAGTAAAGGCATCGTTAATATTTGTTACAGTGATACTTAATATTACGGCTTTTGTGAGTTTGTCATAAAATTTAATAATCTTATCTAGAATTTTCTCAATGTCTGTAGAATCTTCAATCGATTCAGAATCCGAAACTAATGATATAAGAATACTTTCAGTAGATAAAAATCTTTTTCCTAAAATTCTATTAGAAAAAGTCTTTGTATTTTTGTTTTTAAGGATAATAGAGTTAATCAAGTTCGTATAAATCTCTTTATCAGGTTCTAGCAATGTGAGACGTGGAGATTTATTTTCTTTTGCAACCAGTCTTCTTTGAATATCAGATATAATTTCAGTGTATTCATAATTATAGTTATCTGGTAACTGAGATCTTTCTTTAATTTCATTTAGTATTTTATATATGGATAAAAAAATATAAGTGCAATAGTAGTAAATCTTTTGTTGCCCATCTACGATATCAAAAATTAGTATCATTCTCATCGTTTGAAGTGAAAAATAATATTTCCTAAATAATATCCAGCAGGTTCGTTATCAATATCTGTAATCAAAGCTTCAATGTTATCTACAGTCCAGGCATAGTTTCTTTGATAGATTGGTACATTGTAACTTTTAATATTGTCAATAGTAAAAATGTCAGCAATTCTAACATCATTAGATTTAAAAATTCATAAAAATTCCTCCCTTTCTACTAAGTATAAGCTAAAATTAATACCTTGTATAGATCAGTTTTTAATAAATGAAATATTATTGCTTACCATTTTGGGAAAGATAAAAGGATAAATGCTTTTTTAGCAAAATAGTACTATAAAAAAGCAAAATGTAACATATAAGTTACGTAACTTATATGTTACATTTAGGTCATAGGAGGTAATAGGTATGGGTAAGAAATTTAGGGTTGATAAAAAGAAAGTGGATCGTTTAGAGACGCTTGAATATAGCGAGATGATTAAATTGGCGGCTGTCTATAAAATATTAGAAGATGAAGGTGTGACGCCAGAATTGCTCGAAAAATGGGGATGCTATTATAAAGGGAGACATTGTTTGAAAATACCTGTATCAAGGACTAAAGAAGGGGTGGATGGTAGTGACTTCTTATTTAACAAAAAAGTTCATGAAGTTCTCATCGATTTACCCTAATTTCGAAGAAGACTTACTTAGAGAAGTTTCTCTTCTAAAAGTAGCGCTGAGAACGATTCAATTACGGGTAAATCATCAATTGACACAGGAAGAATTTGCTGAGAAGCTAGATGTAAAGAGAGCCTATTTAGCAAGATTAGAAGCAGGACATCATAATCCAACTATTATGACGCTTGTGGAATTAGCTCGACAAAATGGATATGAGATTGAGATAAAGCTGAAAGAGAAGACATTTTAGTTAATAACTCTATTAAATCATAATATCCAGATTTATAAGATTCTTAGTTCAACATGCCTAAAACTCAAAATTCACTGTGATAAGTGGATTTTGAGTTTTTTTATTTTATAGTTGAATCAGCCCCCTTATCTTCTTTTTTTGCGCTAAAAGTGGTAGAATGGGTGAAAACCCTTGAAGGAGGAATTTTATGACAAAGAATTTTAAAGGGTACTCTTTAGTTGAAAAAAGAGACTTGCCAGATATTCGTTCTGTCGGTTATTTGTACAAACATGATAAGACTGGCGCAGAGGTCTTATACCTTGAAAACGAAGACGATAATAAGGCGTTCAATATTGCGTTCCGTACGCCACCGTATAATGATAACGGGATTGCGCATATTATCGAGCACTCTGTGTTAAATGGTTCGAAGAAATATCCATCGAAAGAGCCATTCGTAGAGTTATTAAAAGGCTCACTGAATACATTCTTAAATGCGATGACTTACTCTGATAAGACGGTTTATCCGGTATCGTCTCGTAACCAAAAAGACTTCAACAACTTGATGTCTGTTTATTTAGATGCGGTATTCTATCCAAACTTCAAGCATGATCCACAAATCTTGATGCAAGAAGGATGGCACTATCACTTAGAAAACGCCGATGATGAGTTGATTTATAAAGGCGTGGTGTACAACGAAATGCGTGGGGCGTTCTCACAAGCGGACTCTGAATTATACCGTCTGTTTGAACCAACGTTATTCCCAGATACGGTCTACAAACATATTTCTGGTGGGATGCCTTCATCGATTCCTTCGTTAACGCAAGAAGAGTTCGTAGCGTTCCATGACAAGTACTATCACCCAAGTAATGCGCGTGTGACGCTTTACGGGAACTTAGACTTAGACACAGCGTTTGCGCAATTAACAGAGTACTTCGATGCGTTTGAAGCAAAAGAGTACGCATTCGAGTCTGTGGAACAAGCACCGTTCGAAGCCCGTCATGAATTAGAAGCGCCATTCTCGATTTCTAAAGATGAGCCTACTGAAAACAAATCGCTCTTAGCGTACATTTGGGCTGCAGGTAAGGGGACAAACTCTGAAGAACTCATCGCGCTTGGCGTATTAGATGAACTCCTTCTTGGGTCGAACACGGCTCCGATTAAGAAAGCTCTCTTGAAGTCCGGCCTTGGTTCTGATGTGTCTGGTGGATTTGGAGCAGCAACCTATTCACCAATCTTTGAAATCGTCTTAAAAGATACGAATCCAGAAGCCAAAGACCAATTCGTATCGATTATCGAAACGAGTTGAAACGTTTAGTGGCTGAAGGGATTCCGCAAAAAGCGATTCAAGCAGCTCTTAATAAAGCAGCATTCCGTTATAAAGAATTAACAGCGCTAGAAGGGGCAACTCCTAAAGGAATCTTGTATTCATTGAATTCACTTACAAGCTGGTTATACGGCGGGGATGTATTCGCAACGTTTGAATACCAACGCGTGCTAGATAAGATGCAAGAAGAAATGGCAAACGGTTATTTCGAACGTTTAATCCAAACGACATTACTCGACAATACGCATGCAGCGGTTATCACATTAGCGCCAGAACCAGGACTTGGAGACCGCAAAGATGAAGCGTTGAAAGAAGAGTTAGCAGCCTATAAAGCGTCATTGTCTGACGAAGAAGTGGCAGCTCTTGTGGAACAAACGCAACAACTTCTTGAACGTCAAACGACTCCAGATAAGGAAGAGGATTTAGCGAAATTACCAAAACTCTCGATTGAAGATATCGACCGCGAAGTGAAGCCACTCCCATTAACAGTGGAAGCATCAGAAGGCAAACCAACCTTCTTACACTATGAAGACTTTACAGCCGGCATTTCTTACGTGAAGTATTACTTCGATTTATCAGGCGTGAAGACAGAAGATATTCCAGTTGTGGCCTTCTTAACAGAAGTACTAGGGGAAGTTGGAACCGAAAACTTCACAGACGAAGCCCTCAGCACAGAAATCGACTTCTACACTGGAGGCATCGGTACAAACGCGACAGTCATCACGGAATCAGTAGCGGACAACATCTACTATCCTAAATTCACAGTGAGCGGTAAGGCCTTGTCTGAATACCAACCACAACTCTTAAGCTTGATTGAAGAAGTGGTTCATCGTTCAAACTTAGACGATGTAGAGAAAATCAAAGAGCTTTTACTCAATGTGAAAGCTGACTTAGAAATGAACTTCAACTATGGTTCTCACGTGGCAGCACTTCGTCGTTTAGAGTCTTACTACTACGAAGGCGCGAAATACTTACAATCGCTTGAAGGAATCGACTATTACGACTTCATTTGCGATGTGGTGGCTGGTTTTGACGCCAACCCTCAAGCGTTTATCGACCGCTTGAAAGCTGTGTTAGAAACCATTTTAACAACAGACCAATTAGTGGCAACTTTTGTCGGAAGTAAAGATGACTTCGACCACTTCAAACAAGTGTCAGAGGACTTCTTCAAGCATCTTGGAAACCACAAAGTTGAAAAACAAGCCTTCACGAATCCAGTGGAAGTGTTAAACGAAGGGTTCAAGACAGCGCAAGAAATCAACTATGTCGCAAAAGGATATAACCAAACGCTTCTTGGTGTTCCAGTGAACGGAATGAACTTATTCTTGAAATCAGTGCTAGGGCTTGATTACTTATGGAATACGGTTCGTGTTCAAGGTGGGGCATACGGTGGTATGAGTGTGATTACAGATAAAGGGGACGTCGCAGGCCTTTCTTACCGCGACCCGAATATCGTCGAAACGCTCGAACGTTATGATGGACAAGTAGAGTACTTAGAAAACTTCAACTTGTCTCAGGCTGAGTTTGAAAAGAACTTGATTGGTACATTCAGCACGATTGACCGTCCACTTTCAGCCGCTCAAAAAGGGGCAGTAGCCTTCACGCGTTACTTCACGCATCTAACGCAAGAGAAAGTGCAACAGTTCCGCGATGAAATCTTAGCGGCAACGCCTGAAAAAGGTACGCGCATACGCTCCAACGATGAAAGCCATCATGGACCAAAAACGCGTTTGTGGTTATCGGAAATGACACGAAGATTGAAAACCATAAAGACATCTTCAAAAAAACATCCGTAACTTAACAAAATTAAAAAGCAACCAAAAAATCCCAAGGTTCACAGCAGTGAATCTTGGGGTTTTGTTTTTTTGTCGTTTATTTATGTGGCATAACGTTTTCTTCTTGTTTCATCCACATTGGAATACTTGTCATTACTAGTAAGAATAGGAATGCACTTTGTACCCAAAGGATAGCTACGTCGAAGATACCGTGAACGAAGAGTACAACGATAAACGAAACGTAAAGTCCAACGATGGGACGTTTCTTTGGATCGCGACTCATTTCTAAAAGCATACGTACCGGTTTAAGGGTAGAAATCGCAAGAAGCAATGTTCCGATAATCCCGTAGCTTGAAATGGTATCGATATATAAACTGTGCGCGTGTTCGTGGTAGCGAGCGCCGATTCTTGCGAAACTATGCAAGTACGTCAGAGGCCCTTCCCCAAACCATGGATTTTGTTTAAAGAGAACCATGCCGGCATTCCAAATTGAAACGCGTTCTTCCATGGAAGAGTCGAGCGTTCCCATCCGAACTCCGATGTCATTTGAGAAGAGGAACATGAGTCCAACTCCAAATGCGGCGATGCTAAGCCAGAATGCTTTCGAGCTACGAATCGTCGTGAAGAGGTAAATAATCGCTCCACAGATAATCGCTGGGAAAGCCGTTCTGTTTTGTGTGAAGCTGAGGCCGAATAGGTTAATACCAATTGCGACAGCGCCGATGAACTTCCAGAACCAACTCTTCGTTATGCTGAGTAAGTAGAAGCCAATCATAATACAGAAGCAACAAATAATGCCGTAGTAGTTCGGATTAAAGAAGGTTACTTCCGCACGGTTTTGGTGCCATACTTGCATCTTTGGTGATAGGAAGGTGTAGTTAAATTTATGAACGATTTCGTAGTGTTCTAAGAACGCAAATCCCGCAGCGAAAATGCTAAGGAGTAAGACCGTCTGTAGAACGATATGGAAAAAGTCCGGTGTCAATCGTCTTTGATAGTATTTAAAGAATATCGCATACATCACGAATCCAACCGAGATGACAGCACCGATATAGTTGCCGGCTACCATCGATACGATAAAGCTAAATCCGATAAACGCCAATAAGAACGGGTGAGAGAGTAGGTCTTTAAAGACTTGTTTTAATTTCCCGTAAAGGCGAGAAGGATGATATATAAGACGAACAATGTTAGAAATAGATAAAACGGAAGGAAGCTACTGATAATGAGTAAGTACAGCGCTAAGTCCTGATTCGAGAATCGTTTTATCTTTTCGATAATCGTTAGTAATTTCATAATGTTCCTTTCAGGTAGTGTTTCTACCAATCATCTAATGAAATAGATATCAGCTTATTTTACCACTAAATGATGATTTAGGGCAAATGGCAACACATCGGGCGCCGTTCTTTGAAACTTTCTGAGAACAGGCGTACAATATAAGTAGAAATTCAGAAAGAAGGAATGAACATGAAATTAGTATTTGTTCGACATGGAGAAAGTGAATGGAACGCCCTCAATTTATTTACTGGTTGGAGTGATGTGGAATTAACTCCTAAAGGGGTAGAAGAAGCGCATCACGCAGGGGAAATGCTGCGTTCATTAGGCATCCAATTCGATCATGTGTATTTATCAGTATTAAAAAGAGCCATCCACACAGGTCATATCGTCTTGTCTGAATTAAATCAAGACTATTTACCAGAAACAAAGAGCTGGCGATTAAACGAACGCCACTATGGAGCTCTACAAGGACTCAACAAACAAGAAACACGCGAAAAATATGGCGACGAACAAGTGTTGCTTTGGAGACGTTCATACGATGTGATGCCTCCACTACTTAGCGAGGAAGAAGCAGCTAAACAAGCCAGCGACCCACGCTACAAACATCTACAAGTGAAGGACCTTCCTCAAGGGGAAACATTGAAAACAACCTTGGACCGCGTGCTTCCAATTTGGCAAGATGAAATTGCGGTGGATTTACTCGACGGTAAGAACGTGCTCGTTGTGGCGCACGGAAACTCTCTTCGCAGCTTGGTGAAATACATACTCAACCTTAGTGAAGACGAAATTTGAATTTTGAAATCCCAACTGCAACACCGCTTGTATTTGATTTAGACGAACAACTACAAGTGAAAGACTATCATTTTATCAAATAAGGAGAATGCGAATGAAGTGGGAGAAGAAACACACCCTAGAAGAAACCGTGGAATGGAAGGGCCTAGCAGAAAGTGAGATGGAGCCGTTCAAGTCTTTTGTGAACTCCAAGGTTCCAGGCGTTTGCGGAACATACGCGGCTGCAAGTTTAACGGTACTGATGGCTAAACGCGAAGGTATCGTCACACAATCGATGGACAAGTTATTAGAGAGCATGGAAGCGTCGATTGAATACGCACTTCCATATCGAGGAACGTTCTATTGGGACGTGCAACGCGGACTCAATCAAGAGTGGAAGAAATACGGCTATAAAACACACTTTAATTTGTTTAGTGAAAAGGTCGTGCCAGGCCTTCTAGACGACGGCGTGCCTGTTGTCGTAGGAACCACAACGGCTCTTGGTAGTCCGTACAAAAACCACTGGCTCGTCGTGTACCAATACGCCTTCGATTCAACGGGCAAACTCTGGTACAAGGCATACGATAACCACGGCTCAATTACAACGGTGATTCCAGCCGTCCAAACTCTATGCGCCCTCTGGCTTGAAAAGCTCTAGTCACAGCACTCAAAGAAAAAACTAGACAGCACCAAGCTCTCAAACTGAAAAGCAGAATTAAAGTCCCAGCACAGTAGTAAGGAGCGAAGAGGCCATTATTTGGCACATAATTCTATCAGAGCACTATTTAACTTTGGCTCAAAAATTGAACAGCATTAAAGAAATGATTACGAAGAAGCCTGCGGATTTAGATAGAGCTTTTAATTAAGCAAAGTTAATATGAAATAGACGCAGTAGCTGATTGAATTAAGCTTCATCACTCGTGATTTGCTTAATTCTAATCAGCCTTGCGGGGGTAAGACTACGAAGCAAAACGGACTCACACTGTGAGTCCGTTTTTAACTTCTGTCTTACTCCCAAGGCTTTGCAGTAATCATTTTTTCTGTGCCTAAACTAATTCTATGAGCAGGGTTTAAGACAAAAGCAAAAGCGCTCTGATAGAATGAATGTGACCAAAAAATGGAGGATGAGCAATGAAAACATTTGATTTAATCTCTATCGGTGGCGGTAGTGGCGGTATTGCCACAGCAAACCGTGCAGCCATGCATGGTGCCCGTGTAGCCGTAGTAGAAGGAAACTTACTTGGAGGAACCTGTGTAAATATCGGCTGTGTTCCTAAAAAAATTATGTGGTATGGAGCGCAAATTGCTGAAGCGATTCATGCCTATGGTCCAGACTATGGATTTACCGCAGAGAATGTGACGTTTGATTTTGCGACATTAAAGAAAAACCGTGAAGCGTATATTGACCGTACACGTGCTTCTTACAAGGGGGCTTTTGATCGTAACAATGTAACCGTGATTAAAGGATACGCGCGCTTTGTCGATGCTCACACAATTGAAGTGAATGGAGAAGAGTACCGCGCCAACCATATCGTGATTGCGACAGGGGCTAAACCTGCCATTCCAAACGTGGAAGGAAAAGAATTTGGGGGCACTTCTGATGATGTGTTTGCTTGGGACGTGTTGCCACAATCCGTAGCCATCTTAGGCGCTGGATATATTGCTGTAGAACTTGCGGGAGTCTTACATGCGTTAGGTGTGAAGACAGACCTTTTCGTTCGCCGCGATCGTCCACTTCGTAACTTCGACCATTCGATTATTGAAGTGCTCGTTGCAGAAATGGAAAAATCAGGACCAACATTGCACACAAATAAAGTGCCACAAAAATTGGTTCAACTTGAAGATGGGACTGTGGAAATTCATTTCGAAGATGGATCAACTTTCGCTGCTGAAAAAGTGATTTGGGCCACAGGACGAATTCCTCATACAGAAGGATTAAACCTTGAAGCAGCGGGCGTGGAATTAACAGAACGTGGATTTATCAAAGTGAATGAATTTCAAGAAACTGCAGCCCAAGGTGTGTACGCACTGGGAGACGTTTCTGGTGAAAAAGAATTGACGCCAGTAGCGATTAAGCAGGACGCACACTAGCAGAACGTTTATTTAACGGACAAACAAATGCGAAAATGGACTACTCAACAATTCCAACAGTCGTGTTCTCACATCCAGCCATTGGAACAGTGGGGCTTACAGAAGAACAAGCCGTGAAAGAGTACGGTAAAGAAAACGTGAAGGCATACTTATCAACGTTTGCTGGAATGTATTCAGCCGTGACAAGCCATCGCCAACAAGCACGCTTCAAACTCATCACAGCAGGAGAAGACGAAAAAGTAGTCGGACTCCACGGGATTGGATACGGCGTTGACGAAATGATTCAAGGCTTTGCAGTAGCCATTAAAATGGGCGCAACCAAAGCCGACTTCGACGCAACGGTCGCAATCCATCCAACAGGTAGTGAGGAATTTGTGACGATGAGATGAGGATACGAGGGCGAACGCTTAGGACTGAATCACTGGACCGGAGTAACGCAAGGGACTTGGAACAAGTCGTGCGGCTACTACGGGAAGTGGACGTCAGTCCTGTGAGCCCGAGTTCAACTTCAAGGATGCGAACTCGAACGTCACTAACCACTGCGCCAACGTCAATAAACCAAAAGATTTACAAGCACAAAAATACCCTAGATGACCATCATCTAGGGTATTTCGTTTTATTTATGCGGCCGGCGGGACTTGAACCCGCACAGGTATACACCCACTGCCCCCTCAAGACAGCGCGTCTGCCATTCCGCCACGACCGCAGAACTATTTCAGTTTATCAAATGTTTGTTGGAATTTCAATCTAAAAGGATTAATTTTCCACGACATTTTCCACATACATAGCGAGTCGTGTTCATCTTGCGCATTCTAGGATAGCGGTGATGGCACGCGGTACACTCGTAAATGAAATTTGGCTCCTTCATTCGTTCGACAAAGCGGCTTCCACCTACCTGATGAAGCAGGCGTTTGAAGTCCTGGTCACGGTGACGATAGCCGCCACCTGTTTGATGCAAGTGGTAATGGCAGAGTTCATGTTTAATTACGCCAATCAAAGCTTCTAGCCCCAGTTCTTGTTCGACAAGGGGATTAATCTCGATATTTCCCGTCTTCAAAAGATAGCGACCGCCACTAGAACGCAGGCGTTTGTTATAGGTAATGTTGTGCGTGAATTCTCGGTGAAAAGACGCTCTTGAAATCTCCTCGGTTAATTGTTGTAATTCGTGTTCGTTCATAATGACCTCCGACCTTAGTGTAACACGCTTTGCCCCTTTAGAAAACAAGATAAACTTTGACCTTTTCGCACCAGAAAGGTAAAATAGGAAGGTATAAGATTTTTCAATCTGGAGGAAACAAAATGAAATTGTTGTTGTCGGTGGGGGGAAAGTCGGCGAAGTGATTTGCCAGGAGCTCTCAACGGAAGAAAATGACATTGTATTGATTGATAAAAACCAAGATTTAATCGATCGACTATTAAATAAATTCGATATTATGGGGATTTGCGGAAATGGTGCCAGCTACGACATTCTTGTAGAAGCAGGGGTAGAAAACTGTGACATCTTTATTTCTGTAACAGAAATGGACGAAATTAATATTATTGCGTCTATTTTAGCGAAGAAAATTGGTGCGGAATACACGGTTGCGCGTGTTCGTAATCCTGAGTATTCACAACAACTACAACTCGTTCGTGAAAGTCTAGGGATTTCATTGCTGATTAACCCAGAGCTTTCTACGGCTCGTGATATCGCCAATAACTTTAATTATCCTTCTGCATTAAGTGTAGAAAATTTCGTTGGGAATCGTGTCAGCTTACTTGAATTAGAGATTAATGAGGGGTCAGCACTTGCAGGTCTAAGCCTTAAAGAAGTGCGTAATCGTTTTGAATCTATCTTAATCTGTGTGATTCACCGTAATGAACAAAGCTTCATTCCAGATGGAGATTCAACACTTGAAGAAGGAGACCATGTATTTATTACAGGGGCGTATCCAGACCTTCGCAATTTCTTAAAATTAACAGGTCAAGAAACGAAGAGTGTGTCTTCTGCTACGATTGTCGGTGGTGGACGTATTACTTATTACTTACTCAATATGTTGAAACAAACAAAAATCAACACCAAAGTCATCGAAGTCAATGAAGAACGCTGTGAAACTTTAAGCTATGCGTTCCCACATTCAACCATCATTCATGCCGATGGAACAGACCACGATGTATTAGAAGAACAACGTATTACAGAATATGATGTGTTTGTATCGATGACAGGGATTGACGAAGAAACTTAATTCTTTCAGCATATGCGAAACAACAAGGCGTACCAAAGATTATTACGAAGATGAGCCGTCCAGCACTTCTTAAAGTGTTTAAAGGCTTCGATAATCAATCAGTGGTGACGCCAAAACGAATCGTTGCCAATGAAATTATCCAATTCGTACGTTCACGTTCGAATACTCAAGGATCAAATGTCGAAGCGTTATACCGTTTAGCGGATAATCAAGTTGAAGCGTTGCAATTCCGTGTTCAAAAGAATAGTGCGATTTGTGGCATTCCTTTATCAGAACTAAAGACAAAATCAAACCTCTTGATTGCGTTTATCGTTCGTGGAGAAAAACTCATTTATCCAGCCGGTAGTGATACGATTGAACCATTTGATAAGGTAATCGTCGTTACAACGGAAAAAGACTTTGATGACATTAACGACATTTTGGAATAGAGGTGTCTGAATGAATATCAAAACAGTTCGCTATTTCGTGGGAAAAATGCTTCAAGTTGAAGCAGCGCTCTTAGCCTTACCACTGATTATTAGCTTTATCTATCAAGAGTCATTGACTCAAAAACTGGCTTATGCCGGAACAATTCTGTTACTACTGGTAATTGGGCTTCTCTTAAGCTTTAAAAAGCCAGAGCCACTAAAAATCATGGCGCGTGACGGGGTCGTAACCGTAGCCTTAAGCTGGATTTTACTCTCGTTCTTTGGTGGACTTCCATTTGTTTTCACAGGAGAAATTCCAAATGTGGTGGATGCATTTTTTGAAACGGCGAGTGGACTAACGACCACTGGTTCAAGTATTATTCCAGACCTTTCAGTACTCGCACATTCTTCATTATTTTGGAGAAGCTTCACTCACTTAGTCGGTGGGATGGGGGTACTAGTATTCGCACTTGCGATTCTACCAAGCCATGGTTCTGAATCCGTGCAGCTGATGCGTGCGGAAGTTCCAGGCCCTGTGTTTGGGAAGCTCGTATCGAAATTAGCGCATACGGCGCAAATCTTATATATGATTTATTTAGCGATGACAGCCGTATTGACGATTATTTTAGTTGTCTTCCAAGTGCCACTATTTGACGCCTTGCTACTATCGTTTGGTACAGCAGGAACAGGTGGTTTCGGGATTAACAATGCCGGATTTAGTATTTATGCCAATCCAGCTGCCGTTGAATGGATTATCGGGGTAGGGATGATGCTCTTTGGAATCAACTTTAACTTGTATTATTTCGTTCTTCTAGGTGCTGTGAAAGACGTGATTAAAGACGAAGAAATGCGTACGTATGTCGGAATCGTCCTCAGCTTTACAATGATTATTTTCATCGTATTGTCGATTACACAATCTGCTTTAGGCGTTCCAATTCGTAGCGTGTTCTTCACGGTATCGTCGATTATTACAACAACCGGATACTCAACCGTCGACTTTGGACTCTGGGGCTTGTTCCCACATGTGCTCCTGTTACTACTAATGTTTATCGGAGGATGTGCAGGGTCAACAGCCGGGGGGATTAAAGTCTCTCGTGTTATCGTGTACTTCAAGAGTGCCATTGCCGAATTAAAACGTATGGGCCAACCTCGTCGTGTGTTTGTACCAACGATGAATGGAAAACCAATCGATAATAAGATGGAGAAGAGTATCACCAACTACTTAATCGTGTATGTGTTGGTCTTTCTATGCTTATTACTCTGCGTTTCCTTTGAAGCGGGAGATTTTACAACAGCCTTCTCCAGTGTGGCCGCAACCTTTAACAACATTGGGCCAGGGCTTGGTCAAGTAGGGCCTACAAGCAACTTCTCAATGTATTCAGATTTCAATACATTTATGCTTGCGATTGGGATGATTGCCGGACGTTTGGAAATTTATCCAATCATCATGCTTTTCTCACCAACAACCATGAAGGCATTTGCGCGTAGACGTTAACCAATTCTTAAACAAATAGATAAAGAACTTTAAGGAAAGAACACTTTTTTCTTAAAGTTCTTTTTGTATACTAGACTTGTAACGAATGAGTTACGATTGAAAACAAAGGAGGTTCATTCATGAAAAAATGGGTGAAGGCAACCGCAGTCGTCCTTGCATTGATGGGTTTATCCATGAAGAATGCATATGCTATTGATACAACGACCGTTAATGAAAAATGGGGAAAACCAACCGTGGTTTATGGTGGTGGACTCAGCGAGGCGCAAATTCAGCAAACTTCTCAATTATTAGGCATTAAAGATCCAAATACCGTATTAACGGAAACAGCAACCGGACAAGATTTAATTAAATATCTTGGAAGTGGTGACGGAAATACCTCTGTCATGATTTCGTCGGTAATGGTTCAAAAAACGGACAAGGGTACAGGGGTGAAGGTGAAAATCAAGACTCCTAAAAACATCACACTGGTAACACCTGAGCAATATGCCAATGCAGCGATTACAGCCGGTGTCACAGACGCCGAAATCGAAGTGGCAGCTGTCTCAAAAGTAACGGGTGAATCAGCTTTAACAGGGGTGTATAAAGCCTTCGAAGCCAATGGGGTGCAACTAGACTCTAAACGTACCGAAGTCGCACAACAAGAGTTAGAAGTCACGAATAAAATCGCGCAAGAAAATGCCAACGAAAAAGGATTCGATTCGTCAAAACTCGATAAAGCGATGATTGAAATCAAAAAAGAACTAGCGGAACTCAAACAAAAGCAAGGACAATTAGCGACAAAAGAAGATATCGAACGCATTATTAACGACGCCTTGAAGAACAACTCATTGCAAAATGTGATTTCTCAAGATCAAATTAATGCCTTAGTCGCTTTTGCGCAAAACTACCAAAACACAAGTGCGATTGATTCCAAGCAAGTATTAGAGCAATTAAATAGCTTGTCAAAATCAGTCGGCGAAAAGATTAACAGCTTAGTCGAACAAGCCAAACGAAGGATGGCTCGATAAAATCGCCCAATTCTTCCAATCGATTTTTGAATCTATCAAAAATCTCTTCTCACAAAACTAAAGTGTGAATCAACAGCATGGAACAAATTTGTTTCATGCTTTTTTTATGCTCAACATTGCACTCGATTTTAAATAGAATATGGTATATTGGGGATAGGAAAATAGAATCAATAGAGGAGGGGTCATGATGCCATCCAAGTATAGACAGTTACTGATGTACGTTGTTGTTGCTTTACTCTATTATTTAATCCCTGTGTTTTTGATTCAAGATACAGGGAGTGCAATGTTCTTACTATTGATTGGAATTCCAGTCATCGTCTTTGTGGTTTCGATGCTGTTTTCGGTAAAGTTTGGATATTATTGGTATTTCCCGATTATTATTGGTCTCTTATGGATTCCGAATCTCTTTTTACTAAATGACTCTGCGGCCATTTATATTCTGATGTATGCAGTTGTCAGTCTCATAGGACAACTCATTGGATTGCTATTCAAAAAATAGTAAAAAAATAACCCTGGCCATCGCTGATCTGGGTTTTCTGTTTTTTTTAGAATAAGATCAGATGCAACAAATTTATTTTACATTTTTTGGGATATAATATTTTTAGACGATAAGATATATTCTGTTGACTGTTATTTTTAGAGTGTGTAAAATTTACATATGCTATTAAAAGAGAAGTTTCTTTCAGAAAAGCAAAAATAGTGGAGGTATGCAAATTGAGAAGTACAAATATAAAGAAGAAATTTAATAAGTTTAGTGTTCTATTGAATGTGGTATTAATAGCTATTATGGCTATTGGAGTGCTATTTTTTTCTTACCTAAGGAACAAAAAAATCAGAAATCAAAACGTCAATTAATATCGAAAGTATTGAAAAAAAGTGAATGAAGTTGTATTTTTTTGAATGCAGGAGTTAATGAAATTATTACTGAAACAAAAACAACCCAAGTTTTTTTGGGTTTGATGTGCCGTTCTCTAGAAAAAAACAGCATTAGTAATCTTAAATTATACAGCTAAATTTGGAATTAAAAGTAGTGTAAAGGTTGAACAAATAGGTGAAAAAGAATATAAGGTTATCGTTCCAAAATTTGAAGTAATTGGTGTTGAACTTTCAAAAGATAATCCTTACAATTTGTATGATAATCATGGAGAGTTGTTAAGTGGAACTACAGAAGATGTTGATACTGGTAAATTGGTCACTAACCAACTTTCTAGTGATAAACAAGCAGAGTATTTAGATAAGTTTAAGAGTGAAATTAAAGAATCTGCAATTAATTATTATAAAACATTATTTTCATCAATGGATTCTGAAGCAAAGGTAACTGTAGAATTCTCAGAATAATTCTTTCAAATAAAATTTTAGAAACAAATAACCCTGACCAGCGATGGTCAGGGTTTTCTTTTTGTATTTTAGAATAAGATTAAGAGTAAGCTGATTGTGATAATCAGTTGTACGACTAAACCAATGAGTGATAAGTAAATTGGATCGATCGTTGATTCAGTGGCGCTCTTAAACATTGATGACGTAAATGTCACGATGTAAAGTAGGATGTGCGCGAAGAATACGATCAAGATTCCAACGAATAACCATACTGGACTGATAAATGTCATCACTGTCGCAACGGCTAGTAACACAATCGCTAAAACGTTCATTCCTTCGTATTGTGTCAACCAGTAGTTAAATACGTGTTGGCGTTTTTGGAAGACGTGTTTCAATCCATACGATACGCTTGGGAATCCAAGGTAGAACACCGCGTAGAAGAGGATGAAGCGAATGAACATCCAAATATAGTTTGGTGTGCTTGTTAAGCTTGGTAAGATTGAAATGTCGGCAAATAATTGGTATTGACCAATGAGTGAATGAATCAAGTGAGTCGTTACGAATGCGGACATCACTGTCGCAAGGATAATCAATGCATATCCGTAAGTACGGCTATATTGACGCTTACGTGAGTAATGATTTGTCGGTTGGACTAAACGTTCTCCAAAGAAAGTGAAGAAGCGTTTGAATTTCTTCCACGCACCAGCATAAGCTAGGCGATTATTCTTCACACGGTTTTCTTGAGAGCTGCGGTTATTATCTTCTTCTGGAATACTTGTTTCTACTTTCGTTGTAAACGATGGAGTAGGTTCGTTATTTTCGTCTAAAAGGTCTGTTTGAACGCCTTCGTTTGGTTCAATTGACACCGGTTGTGATAGTTCATCTTGAACTGTTCCACAGTAAGGGCAGAGTGTTTCTTGTTCGTCAATCATCTCATGACAGAATGGACATTGTTTCATGAATCTTCCTCTTTCTATGTCTAATAATTTTCATTGCTATTGTATCATAATTTTACTATAAAAAAAGACTAGGAACTCCTAGTCTTAGCGTGGCATCTTTTCAGATGAGTAGATCGTGTTCACATCACGAACTACAAACAGCTACATCCGGTAGTGTGCCTAAGCACGCCTGTTCCACATAACTCGCAGTCTCTTATGTACTGCGTGTCGCCTCATCGCATAGAACATATTATAGCAGAGGGTGTGTGGAATGTCATGTATGAACTATTTTTCGCGGATCACTTCGATTTTATATCCATCTAAGTCTTTTACGAAATAGTAGTTTGCAGGATGTCCTGGTAAACCTTTTAATTCTGTAACGTCATAGCCTTTCGCAACGTGTTCAGCGTGAAGAGCTTCTAGGTCTTTAGCGCTGATAGCGATATGACCATATCCGTCGCCGATTTCGTAAGGGCCGTGGCCGTAGTTATATGTTAATTCTAATTCGTAATCGTCACCTTCGAATGCTAAGTAAACGATTGTGAATTTGTGTTCTGGGAAGTCTTTTCTGTGAGTTTCTTTAAAACCAAATGCTTCTTCGTAGAAACGAATGCTTTCTTCTAGATTTTGAACACGGACACAAGTATGTAACATTTTTGACATGATGTGACCTCCTTTATTTATTTTCCTTAAGCCTAACAAACTCTATAAATAAATACAAGTTTTCGAGACTGTTTTCGTTTCGCGGACAAATGTATTCGATTAGTGGAAATGTGTTGCGTTCTTTTCATTAATTTGGTAGTCTAGTACCATTGAAAAAATAAGGAAGTGTCATATGAAAGTAATCAAATTTGGTGGAAGCTCTTTAGCAAATGCCACTCAATTAAGAAAGGTCTTTAATATCGTAAAAGCTGATGAAAAACGTAAAATCGTGGTGGTATCAGCCCCAGGGAAACGTACGTCTGACGATGAAAGTAACAGACCTATTGATCCAATTAGCAACTTCTCATATTGAAGGGAATTATGATGAAGAAGTCTTAAAGAAAATCTTAGTGCGTTATAAAGAAATTTGTGATGAATTAGAATTAAAACCAGAAGTATTTGAACTCGTTCGTATTCATTTTAAAAAAACTTAAAAAGAAAGAAACGACTTAGCGCCGGACTATTTAATGGATGCCTACAAAGCAAGCGGGGAAGACTTAAATGCGCGCCTAATCGCATCATACTTCAACCAAGAAGGTCTTGCGGCGAAATACGTAGGACCACGTGAAGCCAAACTATGGGTGAGCGATACTCCAGGGGAAGCGCGTGTCTTAGAAGAAAGCTACCACGAATTAGAATATTTGCAATTAACCAATGCAGTGATTGTATTCCCAGGATTCTACGGGGTGACAAAAGAAGGGAATGTCGTGACATTCTCACGTGGTGGATCGGATATTACAGGTTCGATTTTAGCCAATGCCGTGAACGCCGAAGAATACGAGAACTTCACAGACGTTGATGCGATTTATGTAGCAAGTCCTAAAATCGTGCATAAACCACTGGCCATCGATGTGTTATCTTATACAGAAATGCGTGAGTTATCTTATGCAGGGTTCTCAGTATTCCACACAGAAGCGCTTCTTCCTTCTATCAAAAAAGGAATTCCAGTGCACGTGTGCAATACGAATAACCCTGAAGCAAGCGGAACTTACATTATGAAAGGAAAGGTCACTTCTCCAAATGTTATTTCTGGGATTGCAAGTTCACCAGGCTTCGTAAGTATTTACGTGAAGAAATACTTGATGAACCATGAGATTGGTTTCCTTCGTAAAGTATTGACGATTTTCGAAGAAGAAGGTATTTCCATTGAACATATTCCAACAGGGATTGATGATGCGACAATTATCATCCGTGGGGAAGATGCAACAGACGAACAACTCGACGGTATCGTGGGACGTTTATATGCCGAATTAGACGTGGATGATGCGCACTATATGCGTGGCCTCTGTCTTATCATGTTAGTAGGGGAAGGGATGGTCAACATGGTCGGTACAACGGCTCGTGTGGCTTCAACTCTTGCTCGTACACAAATCAATATCGAGCTATATAACCAAGGGGTATCTGAGGTTTCAATGATGTTTGGTATTTTAGACCAATATGAAAAGAAAGCCATCCGTGCGTTATATGATGAGTTCTTCGGTGAAGCGAAAGAATATCAAGTGGTGGAATAGTTTTTTCACAACACATTTAACTGAATAGTTAACGGTTGTAATTAACCGATGTGAAGAGTAGAATATCGATATATTCTGCTCTTTTTTTGAGCCAGTATTTTTGAATAGAATAGGAGGGACGAAGATGATTCGTTTCTTATTTAAAGATTCCATTCCAAAACGCATTGCGGCCAGTTTTGCCATTGTGATTTTGGTAGGGTCGTTACTACTCAATTTGCCGATTTCACAACTGGCAACGTCAAAGGCTTCGTATTTTGACCATTTATTTACAACCGTATCGATGGTGTGTGTAACAGGGCTATCGACGCAACCAGTCGCCGAAACGTACAATACTTTTGGACAAGTCATTTGTATGATTTTAATGCAAATCGGTGGATTAGGATTAATGAGTATTATTGCCTTTTTCCTCTATGATGCGGGGAAAAAGATGTCACTCGTTAGCAAACTAGCCTTGCAAGATAGTTTAAACCGAGATGATGGCCAAGATTTCAAGAAGTATTTAACAACCATTTTTAAATATACATTCTTTATAGAATTTGGTGCGGCTGTCATTCTATCATTCCGTTTCGTTCCGGAACTAGGAACTGGAAAAGGAATCTTCACCGCGTTCTTCTTTGCGATTTCTGCGTTTTGTAATGCGGGATTTGATAACCTAGGCTCGAACAGCCTTATTAACTACGCGACAGATCCGCTCTTAAACTTAGTGGTTGCGGCTCTTATTATTCTTGGTGGGATTGGTTTTTCTGTTTGGTTTGATATCAAAAATAGCTATTTAGCTATGAGAGGGTCGACAAAGAGCAAAAAGAAAAAATCATTCTATCGTCGATTGCATTACCATACAAAGATTGTTCTTTGGTTGACGGGGATTATTCTTCTTAGCGGGACGGTTTTAACGTTATTAACCGAATGGAATAATCCTGATACTATTGCGAATCTTCCATTTTTCGATAAGGTACTCGTATGCTTCTTCCAAACGGTAACAATGAGAACGGCTGGATTTGCGACAATCGATTATACAACCGCACATCCAACGAGCCTTCTTCTTTATTGCATCCAAATGCTTATCGGAGGTTCTCCTGGTGGGACTGCCGGTGGGGTGAAGACGACAACCTTCTTAGTGGTTCTCTTATTCATTCGATCAGAAGTGTACGATCAAAGAATGATTCAATTTAGAAACCACCGTATTTCGCAAGAGATGGCCAGAAAAGCGTTAACGATTTTTATCGTGTTTACAACACTTATTTTAGGTAGTGTGTTCTTACTCAGTTTAACGGACCCAGATGCGCCACTGTTATATACTTTATTTGAAACGATCTCAGCGGTATGTACAGTAGGGGTAACGGCGAATTTAACACCAACCTTATCCTTCCTAGGAAAGATTATTATTATGTTGTTGATGTTTATTGGCCGTATCGGACCATTAACCGTTCTATTAAGTTTCTCAAACAGAAAGAACAAAGCGCTCGACATGAAGTATGCGAAAGCACCATTATTAATTGGATAGAAAGTAGGAATTGTGATGAGAAAAAAACAGTTGGGATTTTAGGACTAGGTGTGTTTGGGATGACGATTGCCAAACAGCTTAGTGAATATGATTGCGACATTATTGCCATTGATCGTGATGAAACAACCGTTAACCGTATTGAACCACTTGTCACAAAGGCAGTCATTGCCGATGTGACAGACGAAGAAGTCTTAAAAGAAATTGGAATTGGCGACTGCGACACAGTAGTGGTAGCTACAGGGTCTAGTCTAGAAGCGAGTATTCTAGCCGTGATGCATTGTACGAAACTTGGTGTTCCAGAAATTATTGCTAAAGCAAAGGGCCGTACGACAACAGAAATCTTAACGAAGATGGGTGCGCAACGTGTCATAAACCCAGAAAAAGAAACAGGAATTCGTCTCGTGAAGAACATTCTTCACCATAAACTGGCCGAAGTGATTTCACTTGATGGAAATATTTCGCTTGTGGAATTTTATCCGCCAAAATCATGGGTTGGAAAACAATTAAGCGATTTAGACTTACGTAAAGATTATGATTTAAACTTAATTGGTTATCGTGAAGGAAAGGACGAATCCTTGAATACAAGAGTATTTGCGGATTTCCTTATTCGTGAAGATGTCATTCTTGTAGCGATTATCGGAACAGATAGTTTAGATAAAGCGACATTCCTTGAAGACTAATCAAAGAGACCAGATGAATCAAAGTGGTTCATTTGGTCTCTTTTTAGTGTAAAAATGGGTTCAAACCCTTTCAAAAGCATCCATTTCATAGTACACTAGGACTATCAACTTTTTAGAAAGTAGGGATTATAATGGCCAATAAAAAACCATTAAGACGTGAAGAAGTTCCAGTGGAATTAACTTGGGACCTTTCCGCAATTTACGAATCGAACGAAGGATTTGAAAAAGACTTAGAATTTGTTAAATCACAAATTCCAGCAGTTGCCGCTGCAAAAGACACAGCACTTAAAGACGGGGAATCATTATTAGCATTCTTAAATCTTTTAAACGTAGTAGATGATAAGATTGAAACAGCTTATGTTTACTCACATTTAAAAGCTGACCAAGATACTTCAAATAACGAAAACCAAGTTTTAAACCAACGTGCGTTCTCAACATACATCGAATTCTCAGGAGCTTCAGCATGGTTTGCCCCAGCAATTTTAGCATTATCAGATGAAGAGTTCGAAGAGTATTTCAAACAAGAACCAGGACTAGAAGACTTCCGCGTATTATTAGAAACAGCGCGTATTAAAAAAGGTCACGTGCTATCAGATAAAGAAGAAGCTTTATTATCAAAAGCTAGTGAAGTATTCCAAGGCGCAAGCAAAACATTCAACTTATTAAACAACGCTGACATCAAGTTTGACGAAATCACAACTGAAGATGGCGAAAAAGTTGAATTGACAAATGGTAACTACTCAGTATATATCGAATCTAAAAACCAAGATGTTCGTAAGGAAGCATTCGAAACATTGTACAAACCTTACATCAACTTGAAAAATACATTCGCAAGCACACTTGGTACAGAAGTGAAAGGGCACAACTTCAGCGCATCTGTTCATAACTATGACTCAGCTCGCCAAGCAGCACTTGCTTCAAACCAAGTTCCTGAAGAAGTGTACGATGCTTTAGTAGAAGTGGTAAACGAAAAATTACCATTATTACACCGTTACACTGCATTACAACAAAAAGCATTAGGCTTAGATGAATTGCATATGTATGATTTATACGTACCAATCACAGGAGACGCTCCAATTAAATACAACTACCAAGAAGCTTCTCTAGCAAGTGTGGAAGCCTTGAAACCTCTTGGGGAAGAGTACCACGAAATCATGAAGAAAGCTTACGCAGATCGTTGGATCGACGTTGCCGAAAACATCGGTAAACGCAGCGGTGGATATTCAAGTGGGGCATACTCAACTGCACCATACATCCTATTGAACTGGCATGATGAATTATCAAACTTCTTCACATTAGTTCACGAGTTAGGACACAGTGCACACAGCTACTTCACTCGTAACACTCAACCAAACAATACGGAGATTACTCAATCTTCTTAGCAGAAATTGCTTCTACAACAAACGAAAACATCTTAACAGATTACTTGTTGAAGAAACATACAGATAAAGAAGCGCAAAAATATATCTTAAATAACTATTTACACCGCTTCAAATCAACAATTTTCCGTCAAACACAATTTGCGGAATTCGAACATAAGATTCACGTAATGGACCAAGAAGGCCAACCATTAACACAAGAATCAATCGCAAAAGTGTATGGTGAAATCAACGCGAAATACTATGCAAATGTCATCCAAGATGAACAAATCGCATACGAATGGGCACGTATCCCTCACTTCTACATGAACTACTACGTATTCCAATACGCAACTGGTATGGCTGCAGCAACTGCTTTATCAGATAAAATCTTACATGGAACTCCAGAAGATTTAGAAGCTTACTTAAACTACTTACGTGCAGGACGCAGCGACGCTCCAATCGAAGTAATGAAAAAAGCCGGCGTAGACATGACGAAGAAAGACTACTTATACGACGCATTCGACGTATTCGAACAACGTCTATCTCAATTAGAAGATTTGATGAACGACTAGGATACGAGACCGAGCGCTCAGAAATGGAACGTTGGACTCGAACGCCGGAAGGAACGTGAAACGTTCTGCGGACGTTTGAGGAAACGCACGCCATTTCTGCGAGGTCGAGTTCAACTTCAACAAGCAGAAAGACAAAAGAGCTCACACTGTGTGAGCTCTTTTTCCTTTTAACTATAAAGAAAACTCCTCCAAATGGAGGAGTTTAATTCGTTTAACGATTCATATTCACGACTTTTGCTAAGTTGTGGCGTGAGCGAACTTCTACAAGTCGTTTGACTTCTGGGCATTCAGGAAGAGGCTCACCATTACAAATTTCACTAATGGTATCCGCCGTAATACTGTTCGCCAGTAAGATTCCATAAGAATGATTTGAATTATCGAAGATGACAAGAGAAGGAGTGTGCGTTACATTCATCTCTTGGGCGATTTGTAAGTCGCGGTCGTACGCGGTTTTCACAGCAGCACTTGCTTTATCTTCGTAAAACATTTTCTTATCAATTTCAATATTATCTAAAATTTCATCTAATAACTCTTTGCTGTAGTTACGATTGTGATGATGAATTTGGTGTTGCAATTCAAATAAGAATTGACGACCTGGACGTTTTCCTTGTAAGAGGGCAGCTTTATAAGAAAGAGCCGCATCATAAATTCTAGTATAGATTTCGTTTCTTAAATCTAAATCCGTTTCATCTAACTTTTGGTTTTTCATATATTGATCAACCGTTTGTAAATTATGAAACGTTACGAATTGGTAATGTACCTTAAACTCAGAATTACGAACAAATTTTAATAGTTCATTTTCACAGCGATAACAATATGATCCCAATGGATTCACGAATAAATATAATTCGAAAATCTTTTCGTGTGAAGTGCGTTCTGATAGATTCTTTGTTTTTGAAGTACTCAAAATCCTACACCCCTGTTCCCTAACTAACTTTGTAACATCATTGTAACATAGTTCGTTGAAATGTCAGAATAATTTGCACAACGCGTGACGTTTGTACTCATCTCGTGGACAATGCACGTTTAATTTTGCTTTCGGCTTGGTATCTTATGATATTATATTTAGCCAAAATGCCTAAGAATATCGGTTCGCCGAGTTCGAGACTACGAACTTCCATTTCCATCTCAAAGTCGACCTTGCCGTTATAATGACTCTCGTCTAGAACAAGCCATTCATTCTCAGAGAGGGCACCTTCTAAGCGATGCGTTGTAAGAAGGGCCGTTTGATTCACGGTTTGAATTGTAATGCCTTTATCTTCCAATGCTTCCTGAAGCGAAGTTGGAAGCGTGAATTGTTTGTCATGATTATACGCATTCAGAATGTCTACCGGAAGGACTTCGGTATATTCTAGCACCTCTAAGCTACTTTGAGGAATCTTTAGTGTGATTTCGCCGGTTTCTTTTCCTTCGACGATGCGAATGCGAAGCGCCATTTTATGCTCTTGGAGGAGACCTTCATAGTCGTAGTAGCTATTGGTCTGCGTGACGTCCTTTGTAAAGACTGATTGATAGTCGTCCGCAATAGCCTCGTATTGTTCTTTTGTCAGTAAGTTTTTAAACTCTTTTTCGATTTCTGGCATAACCGTTCCTCCTTTAGTGTTCTATTGTAGCTCATTTTATTACAGATTTGAAAAAAATCGCCTTAATTTGTCATGATTCCTTATAAAATATGGTATGATAGAGAACGGAAATGAAAAAAAGTAGGTGAAAATATGGAAACATGGGAAACACCCTTAGTAGAAGATTGGGATGCCTTTCTAGCTCCGTATTATCAAGCAATAGAGGAATTAAAAATTAAATTAAAGGGAATTAGACGCCAGTATCGTCAGGAAGGAAAGCACGCACCGATTGAATTTATCACGGGCCGTGTGAAGACTCCAGAGAGTATTGTAGAAAAAATGCAAGTTCGTAATATTCCTAGAGAAGAATTCCTTGAAGGAGTACAAGATATTGCAGGGCTTCGCATTATGTGTCAGTTCGTTGATGATATTTATGAAGTGGTTCGCTTGATTCGTCAGCGTAATGACTTTGATATCGTGATTGAACGTGACTATATTCAAAATAAAAAAGCGAGTGGCTATCGTTCGTACCATATCGTGTTGGAATATCCAGTGCAACGAATCGAAGGAGAAACAAAGATTCTTGTGGAAATTCAAATTCGTACGCTTGCGATGAATTTCTGGGCAACGATTGAACACTCATTGAACTATAAATATAAAGGGGAATTCCCTGATACGATTCATGAGCGTCTGGAACGTGCAGCAGAAGCGGCGTTCTTGCTTGATGAAGAGATGTCTCAAATACGAGAAGAGATTCAAGAAGCGCAATATATTTTTGCGATTAATAAGGAAAATCAGCGTAAACGTAAGAAACGGAGGGAATCTTGATGAAAGTCGGTTTATTCGGAAATCAAACAGAAAAAACAAAAGAAGTCATGAATACCTTCGACCGCTTATGCCAAGAAGGCTGTTTTGTGCGCGATGACGTAAATCCTGATGTGGTGATTACAGTTGGCGGAGACGGAACGCTTTTAGGCGCCTTTCACCGTTACCGCAATCAACTAGATAGCATTCGTTTTGTGGCTATCCATACGGGTCACTTAGGCTTCTATACGGATTGGCGTAACTTCGAAGTGGATCAATTAATCGAGTCATTGAAACAAGACAAGGGCGAGCGTGTAAGCTATCCATTGCTCGATGTGAATGTGAAATTTAAGAGCGGAGATGTTGTTCGCTATGCAGCCTTGAATGAGGCGACATTGCGTAAAGTAAATGGAACGCTTTTATGCGAAGTGTATATTAATGGCGAGTTATTTGAAAACTTCCGTGGAGATGGGCTTTGTGTGGCGACACCGACAGGGTCAACAGGCCTCAGCAAATCTCTAGGGGGAGCCGTTGTTCATCCGCGTGCAGAAGTGATGCAAATGACTGAAATGGCGTCGATTAATAATCGTGTGTATCGTACACTTAGTTCGCCAATGATTTTTGCAAAAGATAATGTCTTAACACTACGTCCTGAAAGTAAAGAGGGCATGGTGATGGCGATTGACCATTTAACGTATGATGCCAATGAGATTGAAGAAATTCAATTACAAATTAGTGGGGAGCGCATTTCATTTGCGGCGTACCGTCATACACCATTCTGGGATCGTGTGGAAGATGCGTTTATCGGTTCGCGTGAAGTGAACTGTCGTGGAAATGAGGAAGTCCGTTGATTTTAACGTGGAATTACCCATATGAGTATCCGATGATGATGCGGTCCTTCTTGCAAGAAGTCGGGATTTCAAGAACCTTTCTTGCCCATGTAAAAACGCATGGAGACCTTCTTGTTATGGTCGTCATGAGATTGTCTTAAAGTCGCTCAAGCCGGGCGATGTCCTAACGATGGTGATTCCACCGTCTGGAGAACATGAGACCGTCATTCCAAGTGAAGTGCCGATTGATATTTTGTATGAGGATGATTATTTACTCATTATCAACAAGCCTGTAGGGACGGCTTCGATTCCGTCGAAGTTGCATCCGGACCATTCCATGGCGAATCGTGTCAAAGGGTATTATAAGCGTCGTGGCTATGCAGACCAAATTACCCATGTAGTAACGCGTCTTGACCGTGATACAACGGGAGTGATGATGTTTGCCAAACACCGCGTTGTACATGCGTGGATGGACCAAGCCTTACGAGACAAAACCATTGAGAAGAAGTATTTAGCGATTGTGCATGATACGGCTGCATTAGAAGATCATGGCATGATTGATGCGCCGATTGGTCGACATGAAGGGTCGATTATTAATCGTTGTGTATCAGAAGATGGGAAACCATCGCTAACTGAATATTGGAAGAAAGAAACGTTTGTTGGAGCGGACCTTGTCGAGATTTTATTACATACTGGACGCACGCATCAGATTCGTGTCCATTTCTCATGGCTAGGGGCACCGCTTGTGGGAGATGATTTATATGGTGGGGTAAAAGACGAGATATTAGACCGTCAAGCCTTGCATTGTCACTCACTCACGTTTATTCATCCAATGACGAAAAAAGAAATTACCGTTGTGGCGCCACTTCCCGAAGATATGGACGAGTGGATTAAAGCCCACAAGAAATAAAGAGAGGAGAATCACCATTGAGCGAAATCGTATATGAATTTGAAGATATTTTAGAGCAAATTCAACACACCTTGGCAACGGAAGATAAACAACAATTCCGTGAGATTTTCTTTGAGAATCATACGTACGACCAGGCGCAGATTTATTTGAGTTTAACGCTGGAAGAACGTAAATTAGCCTACCAATTTCTGACTCCTGAAGAAATGGCAATGGTGTTCGAACTACTAGAAGAAGACGTAGAAGACGTTGAAAAGTATTTAAGCGAGATGGATGAAGCCTATGTCTCACGAATGCTTGCGGAAATGTATTCCGACAACGCGGTAGACGTATTGAAGCAAGTGGGGGAAGAAAATGTCCGCACTTACTTACGTCTGATGCCGCATAAAACGGCGACAGAACTTCGTCAATTATTAAACTACGATGATGATACTGCTGGGGCGATGATGACAACAGAATTTATCTACGTGCATGAATCAGATACATTAAAAACAGCGATGTCAACGGTAAAACGTTTTGCCGAAGACGCTGAAACCATCTACTATGTGTATGTCACTGACGATGAAAATCATTTAACAGGGATTCTCACGTTGAAAGACTTAATCGTGAAACCAGACGAAAAACTCGTCAAGGATATCATGATTGACCGTGTCGTAACAGTACACGTGAATGATGCGCAAGAAGAAGTGGCACAAACGATTAAAGACTACGACTTCCTTGCCATTCCAGTAGTCGACGATACGAATACGCTGGTAGGGATTATCACGGTCGATGATGCCTTAGACGTTATCGAAGAAGAAGCGACGAGTGACTATTCAGGTCTTGCCGGGGTAAACGTTGATGAAGCGCACCAAGGCGTGTGGGCAGGGATTGTCAACCGTCTACCGGGGATTGTGACGCTCCTTATCATGGGTACGGTGACAGCGGTCCTCTTTAGACATTATGAACCGATTATTCAACAAGCAAGTATCTTTGCCATCTTTATTACATTGATTACAGGTACTGCCGGGAATACAGGGACGCAATCACTTGCCGTTGCGATTCGTAAGATTGGTCTTCACGAAGAGGAACAGTCTTTCTGGAAAGTACTCGTGCAAGAGGGGGCAACTGGTCTAGGTATCGGATTGATTTCCGGGGGAATGGTATTCGGGATTGTGAGTCTATGGCACGGTAGCATCGTTCTTGGTGGCATTATTGGCTTTGCGATGTTTGCTTCGATTTTCGTAGCGGCATTAACAGGAACTTGTATTCCATTTGCGTTGGAGAAATTCAACTTTGATCCGTCCATTGCCAGTGGACCATTTATTACAACCGTTAACGACTTAACATCTGTGCTGGTTTACTTCACGATTGTGAGTCAATTTATTTCGGTATATTTAGCAAAATAAAAAACGATAAGGTGTATAGACATTTTTGTCTGTATCCTTATCGTTTTTTTCTTAAGCGCCTTTTAGATTGAAGTACTCTTGTAAATATTTCGCCAATCCATTTTCATCATTCGTGAATGGAGTAATCGCGTTTGCTATGTTTTTCAATTCATCAATTCCATTTTTCATGGCAACACCATGTCCAGCGTATTCGATCATTTCCATATCGTTGTCTTCGTCACCAAACGCAAGAATGTTTTCTTGTTTAATGCCGTAGTAACGAGATAAATGCTCAAGAGCTTTAGCCTTATGAATGCCAGGTGAAATCACTTCTAGACATGGGAAGCTACCGCCCCAAGTACGGATTTCGATGTCGTTATCATAGCGGTCTAAGATTTTTGATTTAATCTCTGGTTGTTTCTCAATATCCGAGAAGAGCGCTACAGCAGTTGGTTGTTCTTGCAGTTTTGTATTTTTTTCCCAATCACGATTGGCTTTTGGTCTTTTGGATAATACGGACATTCTGGAAGTTCTTCCATATCTGAATACACAAGCTCTGTTCCTTCGACCATTAAGTAATCGACAGGCAGCGTTTTGTTAAAGGCTACTAAATCGAGTACGAACTCTGAATCCAGTGTGATGTGGTATTTTCCATCCCATTCAGGCATTCCTGGAATATGGCAGAGGGCACCGTTGAAGTTTGCGATTGGGCCACCAAGGTTTAGCTGGTCGTAATATTGTTTTGAATTACGATAAGGGCGACCAGTGACAATAGCTACTTCATGACCTAAGTTTTTCACGGCATGAAGGGTGTCGATTGTTTCTTGTGTCAGTTCTGAGTTGTTGTTTAATGTAGTTCCATCAAGGTCGATGGCAATGAGTTTCTTTTCCATTCTTTCTCCTTTCAAAGTGATTTTCTAAAAGCAGAAACTTGTTTTCAAAGTTTCCATCAAGTACAATATCTGTATAAGTTTACCATATTTTAGATGAAATAAGAAAGAGGAAGTTATGATTCAAATTGATTATCGTGAAGTAAATGGAATCCCATACGCTGAAGTCGTAGATGCATCGTTAAAAGACCAAGTGCTTCCCATCGTTGTGTTTTATCATGGTTGGACAGGAAGTAAAGACCGTGTCGTAACGATTGGAGTAGAGCTAGCAAAACGCGGTATGCGTGCTGTTTTACCAGACCAACACTTACACGGAGACCGTGGTGTGCGCTTGATTGGTGGCGAAATCTGGGAAATTGTAGCCAATAACATTAAAGAACTTCCTATTTTAAAAGAAGAATTCAGAAGTCGTGGGCTATTAGATGAAACGAAATTTGGCGTGTCTGGTTTGAGCATGGGTGGTATTTCAACGTATGCCTTATTCAATCAGTATCCAGATATTACAGCAGCGGCAAGTTTAATGGGAAATGCGGATCCTGCTCGTTTTGCTAAATGGACAATCTCATCAGTTTGGATGACGGGAGCAACGCAGGAACAATGTGAAGCATTAGAAGCAGAAATCGAAAAAAATAAACCTTTCTTAGATGCGATGGCACTTGCGAAACATCCTGAACATATTAATGGCTGTCCATTATTCTTATGGCATGGAACAGCGGATGATAAAGTGCCGTATGAATTAAATAAAGAGTTTTATGAAAGCATTAAGAATGAGCCATACGCTACAAATGTAGAGTGGCATGAAACACCAGGTCAAGGGCATATTGTGCCACATCAAGTGTTTGAAGCCGTTGCTGACTTTTTCCAAAGAGTATTTCAATAGGAGAGTAGAAGATGACAGAAGAAAATAAAAATGCTGTAGAAGTAATGCAAGAGAAGATTTTAGAAGCGTTGGAGACAGTGATTGATCCAGAGCTTGGAATTGATATTGTAAATCTTGGGTTGATTTATCGTGTTGATTTGAACGAAGAAGGGCATTGCCAAGTGGATATGACACTGACAACAATGGGTTGCCCGCTAGCGGATATTATTACAGATGAGATTCATCGTGCGTTAGCAGAGATTGAAGAAGTGAAAACAATTGATGTGAAACTCGTTTGGTATCCAGCATGGAGTCCAGATAGAATGTCACGCTATGCAAGAATTGCGTTAGGTATTAGATAAGGAAATCCCCACAGATGTGGGGATTTTTTTGTGCAATAAAATAAATTCTGTCAGATAAATACGTATGGTGAAATTTGTAGTGCACCCCAAAAGTTAGACAGAAAATCTAACTTTTGGGGTGCTTTTTTATGAAATTAACTTATGAGGATAAAGTTCAAATTTATGAACTCAGAAAACAAGGAGTTAGCTACGCACGACTTGCAGATACGTTCGGTATAAATGCGAGAAATCTTGTCTATATGATTAAATTGATTGATCGTTATGGTTTAGAGATAGTAAAAAGAGGGAAGAAAATTTATTATCCTCCAGAAATAAAACAAGAAATGATTGATAAAGTCTTACATGAAGGTTTGAGTATAGAAAAAGTTTCTCTTGAATACGGTCTTCCAGGTTGTGCGATGCTTTATAACTGGCTCGCACAATACAAGAAAAATAAGTATACTATTGTTGAGAAAACAAGAGGGAGACTACTTAAGATGGGCCGTAAACCAAAGAAAAAATCAGAAGAGATGACAGAACTAGAACGCCTTCAGGCTGAAAATGAGTATTTAAGAGCGGAGAATGCCATTCTAAAAAAGTTGAGAGAACTCCGCTTGAAGGAGGAAAAAGAGAAAGAAGAAAGACACAGATTGTCAGAGAATTAGTGCCAGAGTTTCCTTTAGATATTCTTCTAAAGATTATTAAACTTGCCCGTTCAACTTACTACTATCACTTAAAGCAGCTAAACCTAGAAGATAAGAATCAGGCTGTAAAAAACGAAATAGAAACTATTTATAACGAGCATAAAGGAAATTATGGCTATCGTCGTATTACTCTTGAACTTAGAAACCGTGGTTTCATCGTAAAACCATAAAAAGGTACAACGCCTGATGAAAAATGTTAGGTTTAAAAGGCTCGTATTCGCAGAAAAACGTAAGTACTCTTCTTATCATGGAACCGTTGGAAAGAGAGTTGGAAACATTATTCAACGCCAATTTGAAGCTGAAAAACCGATGGAAAAGTGCTATACAGACATTACGGAATTTTCTATCCCAACAAGTAACCAAAAACTATATTTATCACCAATTTTAGATGGTTATAACAGCGAAATTATAGCTTATTCCCTTTCGTCTTCACCAAATTTAGACCAATTAAAAGATATGTTAAAACAAGCTTTTAGAGATGAACAATATGAGAGTACTATTCTCCACAGTGATCAGGGATGGCAATACCAGCATGAGTTTTATCATAGTTTTTTAGAAGATAAGGGCATTCAGCCATCTATGTCCCGCAAGGGTAATAGTACTGACAATGGCATGATGGAATCGTTCTTTGGCATTCTTAAATCAGAGATGTTTTATGGCTATGAGCAGACATTTAAGTCTATAAAGGAACTTGAGAGGGCAATCGTCGACTATATTGATTATTACAATAACAAACGAATCAAAGTAAAATTAAAAGGACTTAGTCCTGTGCAATACAGAACTAAATCCTTTGCTTAAATTAATTGTCTAACTTTTTGGGGTCAGTACAATTATCATATATGATAATTTTCATGGTGCATTCAAAGGGGTGTGCAGTGGTTTAAGGTGGCCTCACATCCTTAAAGTTCGTATCGCGCAGTGGTTTATTGACTTTCTTTTCATCGCTCGCGATTCAAGAAAGTCTAATAAACTTTGCGGACGAAAGACTACGAAGCAGAAAAACCTCACACTGTGAGGTTTTTCTTGTCTTCTGTCTTTCTGCCTAATCTTCCCCCGGTCGCATCGGGCGTTTATACTTACTTTTTGATTCTTGTCGGATGATGGTATGTGGAGATTTGCGGCCCTTGTTTGAATTTCGAAAGAGCATTTGCATTTTTTCATCGTCAAAGAGTTCTAAGTTTTGATCGACGAAGTGACTCGCATCAGCTTTCCAATCCGAATGATAGTAATTAAATAATTCGGCCATAGCGACAGTTTTGTCGGTGGCGCTCCCTTTAAATTCAGGGTCTGTTACATCTGTTAAGTATTGTTGCATTTTTGCAATTCTATTTTTATCAAAATCTGCCATAACATTCGCCTCTTTTCAGTCTTATTTTAGCATAGAAGACGTTTTCTTAAAAGAAATTTTTCAAAACTACTGTTCATTTTCATTGGAATGTTTTATACTATTACTTGCTAATTTTTTGAAGAGGAGGGTGTCTGATGGCAAAGGATATGACAAGTGGAAAACCATTAAAACTGATTTGGAATTTTACAATCCCGCTATTAATTGGGAACTTATTCCAACAATTATACAATATGGCGGATACCTTTATCGTAGGTCGTACCATTGGTGTGCAGGCGTTAGCTGCGGTGGGGTCTACTGGAAGTATTGTCTTTTTAATCATCGGGTTTGCGACAGGGTTAACGGCTGGTCTTGCGATTCCATTAGCGCAACGGTTTGGTGCCAAGGATTATAAGGGCGTGAAGCATAGTTTTTATGTTTCTATTTTAATTTCCATTGCTACGGCGATTGTGTTAACCGCCCTAAGTATGATTTTCTGTCGTCAAATTCTGGAAATCATGCAGACACCATCCGAGATCATTGATGGGGCCTATGATTATTTAATCGTCATTTTTGGCGGTATTTTCTCATCAATGGCTTACAATTTATTATCTAACATTTTCCGTTCTATCGGGGATGCAAAAACACCATTGTATTTCCTTGTAATGGCTTGTGTGATGAATATCGTTCTGGATATTCTCTTCATTGCAGTCTTTGGAATGGGAGTTGAAGGAGCAGGGTACGCAACGGTTCTTTCGCAAATCTTCTCAGCAGTAGCCTGCGTGGTTTATATTTGGAAGAAAATTCCAGTATTAAGATTAACAAAAGCTGACCTTGTAGCGACAAAGCAAAATATTAGAGAACATTGTCGTATTTCGTTCCCAATGGCGTTCCAAGCTTCGATTATTGCCATTGGAACGATTATGGTTCAAATCGCATTGAATCAATTAGGACCGACTTCGGTTGCGGCGCATACGGCAGCGCAAAAGATTGACCAGTTAGCGATTCTTCCAATGATGTCATTCGGGGTAACGATGGCGACGTATTCTGCGCAAAACTATGGTGCAAAGAAATATGATCGTATCTGGCTTGGTGTGCGTGAATGTATCAAATTATCATTGACATTTGCCATTGTGGTAGGGATTATTCTAAATCTATTTAGTCCGATTCTTATTCGTGCCTTCGTAGGAGAGGGACATGAGGATGTTGTAGAGTTAGGACGACTATTCTTCCTTACAAACGGAACAACTTATAGTTTCCTCTCACTATTATTTATTTACCGTTATACCTTACAAGGGGTGGGAAAAACATTTACGCCAACCTTGGCTGGAATTATGGAACTCATTATGCGTTCTGTTGCTGCAGTGGTTCTTTCAAATATGTACGGCTTTGTCGGAGCAACTGTTGCCAATCCAATGGCGTGGTTTGGTTCAATGGTGCCTCTCATGATTGCGTATTATATCTTTAAAAATAAAGTTCAACATGGAGTAGAGCAGTAGTATTAAGCTACTGTTCTTTTTTTTGGAAATGAATGAAAATTATGAAAATAGTTTTCGAATTAATTGTGAATTATTTAGTTGAAAAATGTACAAAGTTATAGTAAAATGATTCTAACTAAAGTGTTTATGGAGGAAAGATTGGATGAAAAAAGAACAATCAATTCGTAAAATTGGAAAACTGATGTTAGCAATCTCGTCATGCGGTGTTTTGTTAACAGCATTCCAAGCAAATAAATCTGTATTTGCTGAAGATGCAACGACTACAGAAGCGACTACAACTGCTGCAGCAACAACAGAGGCTACAACAGAAGCAACGACTGCAACGACAGAAGCTACAACAGAAGCAACAACTGCGGCGCCAACACGTGCTGCTAAAGAAGCAAATGCAAAAGTAACTGGTACGATTAAAAACCATGATATTAAGAACTATGAATACTACACAGACGTAGATATCGCTGTCTCATTAACAGATGATGACGTGAAAGAAGGCGACTATGTAACAATTACATTAGAAAACGTTGCGGTATTAACTTCGTTAAATGGTAAAGATGTTATTTACGAAGGAAAGAAAATTGGTACAATTTCGGTTGTATCATTTGAAAATGTAAATAAAGCTCGTCAAGGTTCGAACGACAAAGCTCAAATGGAACAAGCTGAATTGGAATCAACACGTGCTACATTAAAAATCACATTTACAAAAGCAGTTGAAGCGGTAAAACCTGATGTGTTGAAACAAGCACAGTTCACAATTAAATCAGATAACGCTTATAACGGAGCTGTTATTGCGAATAAAGACTACACTTTAAATCAAGTGATTAAAGTGGGAGATTCTTCTGTAACAAGTACAGTAGATATTCCAAAGTAGAGAAATTTGCAACTGAAACAAACTCTATTCACTTCACACCTTCGGGAAATACAATTAAGTTCAATGCAGATGGCTCATATGAAACGTCTACACAATTCCAAGTTCGTGGAAGAGAAGGGATGAAGGTTGGTTCAACTGTTGAACTAGAATTCAACGATGCTTCAGGAATTGAGTGGAAAACAAGTGGAGCTGACGCAATTAAAGTTGGCGATACACATAATGCATACTTCATCTTACCTGTATATAGTAATTACAGCGTAAACCAATACGGTGCTTATGTGTTCCCAACGGGTGTAGCTCCAAAATTCAAAGTGACTTCTGTTAGTGCAAAGAAAATTACACTTGAGATGATTGAAGGAGATGTTCCTAAAGAATTAGGTGTATTCTTTGGTGTAGGGAAAAACCGAATTAATATCATCGACAAATCTAAAATTGATATCGAAAAAATGCAATATGACGTTTCAACTGTTGCTACAGCGACTATTGATGGTAAAGATTCTAAAGGAATCTATATCTATCGTATTATTAGTGACTCTACTAGTGCACAATTAGTATTGGATTCACTTGTGACAGATTATAAGGATATCGATACACAAGAATCAATTAAATCAACTGATAGAGGTTGGAAAGATCCAGCAACTATCGATGGATATGAATTTGTTAAAACAGAAAAAGACCGTGAAGGAAATCGTATCCACTGGTACAAAAAAGTTGCACAACCAACAACTGAAGTAACTACTGAAGAAACAACAGTAGAAACAACAGCAGAAACAACAACTAGTACGCCAGAAGAACCAAAACAAGAAGAATTACCAAATACTGGGGTTGCTACAACTGCAGTAACAACAGGTTTAGCAACATTATTTGCTGGTCTTGGTTTAGCTGTTTCAAAAAAGAAAAAATAATTTAAAACGTTAAAGTCGTGTGGCAATGCCACACGGCTTTTTTATTGAGACAGAGAGGGTTCAGACGTTTTTTGAAAAATATGTGAAAAATGAGGTAAATAAATGAAAAATAGTTGAAAACCAACTGTAGAAGGTGTAAGATTAAGAAAATTATTTCATCAAAGGGGAAAATTATGTTTAAGCATCAATCAACAACAGTTGGGTATAAAAAATCAAAAGCATTTGGGTTATGTGGCTTTGTAGCAACAGCTAGTGTGTTTCTGTTTGTAAGCAGTGTTTTCACAGCAGATACGGTTTCGGCTGATGAAGTGGTAGCGGCAGAGGAAACTCTTGCGACAACAACGAAAGCTATTGAAAATTCAGACACGTTGAAGACAGCCATCGACAATGCAAAAACGGAAGGTGTAACCGTTAATGAAAGTTCAGAAACGATTACGAATTTAAATGAAGAACAAGTTAAAGCAGCTCAAGAAGAAAAGGCTGCTGAGATTGAACAAGTAGTGAATAAGTATAAAGAAGATAAAGCAACATACGCGGAAGAAAAGAAGCAATATGATGAAGAGTTGAAAGAATACAACATCAAAAAAGCTCAATACGACGAAAAGAAAGCCGCATATGAAGCGTACCAAAAGCAAATTGCGGACGGTACAGATGCCGGCGTTATTAATACATTACAAGAATTAACGTTAAAAACAGAACCAGATGCGCATACGGTTGTGAGTGGAGATGTCAACTATTTAACACAAGCAGGTGTAGACGCATTAAACCAATCAGACTATTTAGCTCGATTTGATGGTGACAAAGTAAAAGACGAGTATCTGACAACAACAAATCCATATTCTGATACAGATGATGCGTGGGTTGCGCTTGAAGTTGGTAAACAATGACAGTGACAAGTACTAATCTATCCAATTCACGCTTTAAAGATACAGCCATTGCTAAAATCGTCCGTGAATTTACAGTTACAAGTGCACCTGGTAATTCAGGAAAGATCATTGCGAATGTTTATCGTGACCCAGCTAAAACAATTGTAGTAGGAGATAGCACGGATTCTGCAAATCCATTAACAATCAAAGTTGTGGATCATTACTATGACGCAGCTGGAAATGAAGTCCAAGCAGTTTATGATGGAAACTCGATTATCGCAGTTAACAGTTTGAACCACTATAACGGTATTCGTTATACAGAAAATGGAGAAACAAAATGGGCTTGGGAAGATACAAAACACATTGAAAAAATGAGTGTTGGAAGCAATAAATTTATCCCAATTCCAGGTTCTTCTGTAAGCGAGCAAAATGGTGAAATCTATTCTGTGAATGACAACCAATACTTAGAACATGGTTCAAAATTCAATGGGAATGATATGGGAAATGTAAAAGGTTGGGATGATGAAACAGCCCCAAACTTCTATTGGGGAAGTGGAGCACTTCGTTTGTACGATAACCACTATACATTCTCGGTCCAAGGAAATTCAGTTGGCCTCAATACAGTTTATTGGTTTGCGATTAATACCAACATTGCTTTCCCTCAACCACCAGGGGAAGAACCAGTGAAACCAAGTGAGCCAACAGAACCAGAAGCTCCAAGTGTAACAGTGAATAAATATGCGATTATTTCAGCACTTCCTGTAGAACCTGCGACTCCAGAAGTGCCAACAACTCCAGAAGTGCCAACAACTCCAGAAGTACCTGTGACACCGGAAGTTCCAGCAACTCCAGCACCACAACTTCCAAATACAGGAACGGCAGACTCACTACTAAGTGCAGCAGCTGCATTCCTATTTAGCGGTTTTGGGGTATTAGGTTTCAAGAAAAAAGAAGATTAATGATAGATGAGATGAATGAGGATGGTTTTGCATCCTCATTCTTTTTTTTGCATTAAATTATGGTATAATAAAACGAATATGCATGAAGCGAGGTGATGTCATGAAAACAGATATTGAAATTGCACAAGAAAACCAAATGCAACCTATTTCGGTGATTGCTGAGAAACTCAATTTAACGCCTGATGAAGTTGAGCCTTATGGGAAATACAAGGCAAAGATTGATAAGAATGACATTCATAACCCGGAGAATTTTGGGAAACTCATTTTAGTCACATCGATGAATCCGACTCCTGCCGGAGAAGGGAAGTCTACTGTAACAGTGGGACTTGGGGATGCACTAACAGCGATTGGAAAGAAAACAGCGATTGCGCTACGTGAACCATCTCTAGGGCCAACTCTTGGACTCAAAGGTGGAGCCACTGGTGGAGGATATGCGCAAGTTGTTCCAATGGAAGAAATCAACCTGCATTTTACAGGGGACATGCACGCCTTAACAACGGCGACAAACCTGTTATCTGCAATCATTGACAATCACATTCACCAAGGAAATGAGCTACAAATCGATACAAGCCGCATTTTGTGGAAACGAGCGCTCGATTTGAATGACCGTTCGTTACGCCAAATTGAAATTGGACTTGGTGGTCCGATAAATGGGGTGCCTCGCAAGGACGGTTTTGATATTACGGTTGCAACCGAAATGATGGCGGTGCTTTGTTTAGCAAGTGACTTAAAAGACTTGCAGCGTCGTGTATCGCAAATTTTAGTGGCGTTTGATGTAAATGGAAAACCAGTGACAGTAGCGGATTTACAAGTAGAAGGAGCTATTACGGCCCTTATGAAAGAAGCCGTGAAGCCAAACCTTGTTCAAACTTTAGAAGAAACGCCAGCCATTGTTCATGGCGGACCATTTGCCAATATTGCGCATGGATGTAATAGTGTTATCGCGACGAAAATGGCCTTAACATTGGCAGATTATACTGTGACAGAAGCAGGTTTTGGGGCCGACCTTGGTGCTCAGAAGTTCCTGGATATTAAGGTGCCAGTTCTTGGGAAGAGTCCCGATGCAGTCGTAGTAGTAGCGACCATTCGTTCAACGAAGATGCATGGCGGATTATCTCTTGAAGAATTAGCGCAAGGAGAATCCCTTGAAGCGGTTCGCGAAGGATTTAAGAACGTAGCGAAACATATTGAGAATGTTCAACAGTATGGCTTACCTGTAGTGGTAGCGCTGAATGAATTTATAACGGATACAAAAGCAGAACAAGAACTCTTTGCATCGCTTTGTCAGGAGTTTGGAGTTCCTTGTATCATGACTGAGGTATGGGGAAAAGGTTCCAAGGGAGGTATTGAATTAGCGCAGAAAGTTGTTGAACTTTGTGAAAGTGGCAAAGCTGCTTTTTATCCAACTTATAAAGAGAACCAACCGATTCAAGAAAAAATCGATGCAGTTGCTAAGAATATTTATGGAGCCACGAAGGTAAATTACACCCCTGAAGCATTAGAACAATTGAAAGAGATTGAAGAGGCTGGCTGGAATCATTTAAATGTATGCATTGCGAAAACACCGTATTCATTCTCAGACAATGCCAAGTTAAAAGGACGTCCAGAAAACTTTGAAATCACGATTCGTTCATTGATTCCAAAACTAGGTGCTGGATTTATTGTCGCATTAACGGGAACAGTTTTAACAATGCCGGGACTTCCTAAAGTTCCAGCAGCACTTGGAATTAGTGTTGATGACAATGGGAAAATTCAAGGGTTATATTAAGAGACTTGAAAGGAGTTTGCATGAAAGATTTTAGAGTCGATCATTTGAAAAAATCTTATGGTGCGAAATCATTATTAGAAGATGTCTCCTTTATTATAAACGAAGGAGAACACGTAGGCTTAATCGGTCAAAATGGGACTGGGAAGAGTACATTATTATCCATTCTTGCAGGAGTTGATTTTGCTGAATCTGGTGACATCACAACGTCTAACGATTATAGAATTGGATACTTATCGCAACAACCAGAATTAGATGATGAAGATACGATTTTTGAGGCCTTATATAAAGGCGACCATCCTACATTAAAAGTCGTTCATGACTATGAAGAAGTGGTGGAACAATTACGCGAAAATCCAACTTCAGAAAGCCTTACAAAACGATACAGTGTTTTAGAACAAAAGATGAATGAAATCGATGGATGGCAAGTGGAAGTTCAAATCAAGACAATTCTTCAAAAGATGGGACTTACGGATATTCAGAAAAAAGTTGGAACGCTCTCTGGAGGTCAGAAGAAGCGTGTAGGACTTGCAAAAGTATTGATGGAAGAACCGGATTTACTATTGCTCGATGAACCAACCAACCACTTAGACTTAGAAGCCATCGAATGGTTAGAAGGCTACTTAGCCAATTACAAAGGCGCGATGATGCTCGTGACTCACGACCGTTACTTTTAGAACGTGCGGTAACGCATATGTTTGAACTAGTGAATGGGCGAATCGAAGCTTACGAAGGAAACTATGAGTCATACCTAGAGCAACGAAGCCAACGAGAACAAATCGCAGCTCGTATGTCGCAGAAACAAAAAAACGATTGTATCAAAGCGAATTAGAGTGGATGCGTCAAGGGGCAAAAAGCTCGTACAACGAAGCAACAAGCGCGTATTCATCGTTTTGAAGCGTTAGAAAAAGATGTGAAGCAGACGACTTCAAACGACAAGCTGGTGATGGAATTCGACCAAGCGCGTATCGGGAAAACGTGTCTTCCAAATGGAAGATGTCAGTCTTTCGATTAATCGACAACAAATCGTGAAGAATCTGGACTGGATTATTCAAAGTCAAGCGCGTGTCGGGATTGCCGGGGTGAATGGTGTTGGAAAATCTACTTTCCTAAACGCTATTGCTGGACAGATTCCATTTGATAGTGGTCAGTTTGTTGTCGGTGAGACTGTTCGAATCGCGTACTATAAGCAACAAGATGAAGATATCCCAATGGATAAGCAACTTATCCAATATTTACGAGAAGAAGCCGAAGAGATTAAACGTGAAAACGGAGAAGTAGCTTCTATTTCAGAACTACTCGAAACGTTCTTATTCCCAAGACATTTACATGGAGCGTACATCCATACATTGTCAGGAGGAGAGAGAAGACGACTCTACTTACTTCGTTTATTAATGACAAAACCAAATGTGTTATTATTGGACGAACCAACCAACGACTTGGATATCGATACATTAACTGTGCTCGAAGACTTCCTAGAGTCGTTTAATGGAGCGGTCCTTATCGTATCGCATGACCGTTACTTCTTAGATAAGACGGTGGATCAATTATTTGTCATCCGAGGCGAAGGGCAAACTGAACTGTTCTATGGATCGATGAGTGAGTATTTAGAACAAGAAAAATCACTAGCAAAAGTTGCTGTAGAAACTCCTAAGGCAGAAGCTTCAAAAGTGGAGGCACCAAAAGCAGCTCCGGCTAAGAAGATGACGTATCAAGAGAAGAAAGAATGGGAGACGATAGAAGCTACTATTCAAGAACTCGAAGAGAAACTAGAATTCTTGCAAGAGGAAATGAGTGTCCATGCACAAGATTTGCAAAACTACAAGAATTACAAGAGGAATTAGACAAGACGGAAGAAGCGGCAAGTGCGGCTTACGAACGTTGGGAATATTTAGCAGAACTAGCAGGGAATTAAAGAAAGGAACAGATATGACGAAACAATATAAAGACTTATTAAGAAAGATTTTAGAAGAAGGAACGATTAAAACAGACCGTACTGGTACAGGTACAAAGAGTGTGTTTGGATATCAAATGCGTTTTGATTTGCAAAAAGGATTTCCACTATTGACAACAAAACGTGTGGCATTCGGTTTAATTAAGAGCGAATTATTATGGTTCTTGCATGGCGATACAAATATCAAATTCTTATTAGAACATAATAACCACATTTGGGATGAATGGGCGTTTGAGCGTTATGTTTCTTCTCCAAAATACACTGGTCCTGATATGACAGACTTTGGACGTCGCTGCTTGCAAGACGAAGCGTTTAACGAAGTATACCAAGAAGTGAAGAAAGACTTCTGTGAAAAAATCTTAACGGATGATGCGTTTGCGGCTGAATTCGGTGAACTTGGAAATATTTACGGTTCACAATGGCGTCACTGGAAAACAACAAAAGGTGAGACAATTGATCAAATCGCAGACTTACTAAACTTATTGAAGAATTCTCCAGATTCACGTCGTATGATTGTTTCAGCATGGAATCCAGAAGATGTGCCTAGCATGGCGCTTCCTCCATGTCACACAATGTTCCAATTCTATGTGGCTGACGGTAAATTAAGCTGCCAATTATACCAACGTAGTGCAGATGTGTTCCTTGGAGTACCTTTCAATATCGCAAGTTACGCTTTATTAACCCACTTAATCGCAAATGAAGTAGGCTTAGAAGTCGGTGAATTTGTTCATACATTAGGCGATGCGCACATCTACTTAAACCATATGGAACAAGTAGAAACGCAATTAGCGCGTGAAGAAAGAGAATTACCAACACTAGTACTAAAACATCCTGAAAAATCAATGTTTGAGATCGATGTTGATGATGTGATTGTAGAAGGATACAATCCGCATCCAACGATTAAAGCACCGATTGCCGTGTAATGCTGGAGGAGACAGATGTTAATTTATATTTGGGCTCAAGATGAACAAGGACTTGTTGGGAAAGACAACACGCTGCCTTGGCGATTACCGAATGATTTGAAATTCTTTAAAGAAGTAACGATGGGACAAACCATTCTCATGGGACGTAAAACGTTCGAGGGGATGGGGAGTCGCTTGCTTCCGGGGGCGTCAAACTATTCTTTTAACAAGAAGTGACGATTATGAAGTGCCAGGTGCTGAAGTCGTAACTGATATTGATGCGATTATTGAAGATGCTAAACACGAGGATATTTATGTGTGCGGTGGTGCCGAAGTCTATCGTCTCTTAAAAGACCATGTAGAGCTGTTGTACTGCACAAGAATTCATCATACATTTGAAGGGGATACGTATTTCCCAACTGATTTTCCGTGGGACGATTTTATCAAGGTGAAATCACACGAAGGAGAAGTGGACGAGAAAAACGTCTATCCACATACGTTTGAAATCTACGAGAGAAAAGAGGAAACTCTATGACAACGTGGCATGATGTCATTGGCGAGGAGAAAGACAAAGAGTATTTTCATGCAGTACGTTCCTTTGAACAAAGCGAGCGAAATCAACATAAAGTTTTTCCTGCTGCAGAAAATGTCTTCAAAGCACTCGAACTCACACCGTTTGATAACGTGAAAGTGGTGATTCTTGGTCAAGATCCTTATCATGGTGATAACCAAGCACATGGCCTTAGTTTCTCTGTTCAAAAAGGAATCGCACTGCCACCTTCATTACTCAATATTTATAAGGAGCTTGAAAGCGACTTAGGTATTCCAGTTGCCAAGAGTGGGGATTTAACCGCTTGGGCAAAACAAGGAGTGTTACTGCTCAACACGGTCTTAACCGTTCGGGCGCACGAGGCGAATAGCCATCGCGGTCAAGGATGGGAAACTTTTACGGATGCAGTGATTACTTCTCTCAATCAAAGCGACCATCCAATCGTCTTTGTATTGTGGGGGAAACCTGCTCAATCAAAAGAAAAGCTCATTACCAATCCGAATCATTTGATTTTGAAGGCACCACATCCAAGTCCGTTGTCATCTTATCGCGGATTCTTTGGAAGTAGACCATTTAGTAAAATTAATGAATTTTTAGAGAAAACTGGTCAAACGCCAATCGATTGGCGAGTAGAGTAAGTGGAAATCATCCCACTTGCTCTATTTTTTTTTGCCTTTAGTATGAAGTTTATGGTACGATAGTGAAAACGGTTAAAAGAAAGAAGGGTTTTTATGAAGAAAAAGAGTAAATGGTTTGGTTTATTCGCAACTTTATTGGTGATTTTATCATTGGTGTTTTTAGGAAACACTTCAGCAAAAGCAGCTGAAGGAAAAGAACTTCAAAACGTAATTTCAGGATTAGAACTTCTTGATCAATCGGATACAAAATTAAGTCCAGATGCAAATGGAGTCTATCAAATCCTTACAAATAGAGCTTATAAATTAAGAGCGCTATTTGACTTAGAACATTACAATGGAGATATTCAAAATGGTGATTTCTTTAAATTAGAAGTGCCAGCTGAGATTACATTCTACGATAATCATGATGTGGAATTAGTCGATTTAGCAACGAACGTTCCAATTGCGGATGCGCATTTTGAAGGGCACGGGGATAACCAAGGTGGAACAATTACAGTAACATTGAAGAACCTTGACCAATATTTAGCAGCAAAAGGTGCGGATACAGTTAAAGAGGTCAAAGGAACTTTGGCGCTAAACTTCTTATATAAGAAGAATGTTTCTAACCAACCAGTAACATTTGATTCACCTTCAATGCAAACAACAATTACACAAACGCATAATGTTCAAACACTTTCAGATGAAACAGATCCAATTGGCAAAGAAAACTTCGCGAAAATTGGTGGACAAGCAGCTAATAGAGCTTGGACTTCAGCAAAATTAGAAGCTGCAGGTTCAAAAGGTTCTGGACAATATGTTTCTGAATGGAAAGTGCGTGTGAATACAAGCGGAGAAAACTTAGGGGACAACTTAGTTTTAACAGATACATTACCAAGTGATCCATCTACTGCTTCAATTCAATATATTCCTGAATCATTAGTGGTGTACAATGCACCTTCAATGACAGAGACAACATCTGGTAAAGAAGCTGATTTTGTACAATTAGTAGAAGGAACAGACTATACAGTTAACTGGAATTCGAACTATACAAACTTTACAATCACATTCAAAGATGGAACTAAAAAATACTATGTCACTTACGACACAACAACTCCAAACGATGGAAGTAAAGTTCAAAACATGGTTTCTGTAACAAAAGCAGACGGTACACCAGTCACTCGTCGTACAAATACGACTGAGACAACATTCACAGCAAGTGCAACTTCGCTCTTCTCAGGTACAATCGAAGCAACTAGTGCTTATACTGTTAAAGTAAGTAAAGTGGATGCGAAAACATTGAATCCTGTAGCAGGAGCTGTCTATGTGATTACAGATCCAGATGGAAATACAGTCGAAGTGACTACTGATGCAGAAGGTCATGCTGTTTCTCCACAATTCGACGAAAAATACGCTGGAAAAGAATTCAAGATTAAAGAGAAAACTTCTCCAGAAGGTTACGAATTAGACGAAACTGAATATACAGTGACTCTTGGTAAAGATGGAAGCATCTTACATGTAAAAGATACTCCTAAAGAGGAAGAAACAACTACTACAACGACAACAACAACGACTGAAGAAACTACAGAAGAAACAACAGTTACAACAGTTGAGGAAACTTCAACAACTGTAACAGAAGAACTTCCAAACACAGGTACTGGTAACCAAACAATTTATATGGTTATTGGTGGTTTACTAGTGGTTGCTGCAGTTGGAGTATTAGTCTTTGCTAAGAAAAAAGATTCTGAAGAAGACAAATAACAATCGATAACCAAATGAAAGGCTGACAAGTTTCTTGTCAGTCTTTTTTTAGCACTTAAATATCCAAATTCCGATTGAAGTCCGCTTTTAGGAGGAGTACAATAGAAGTAGATAGAAGAGTTGGAATTGAGGGATAATGATGAAAAAGCTGATGTTAATCTACTATAATATTGTCGCTGTTTTAACCATTCTCTATTTAGTATTGACAGCTTATTTGATGAACTTTGAAAATCCATTTATAACAAGTCAAGGGTGGCACGTTGTGATTCTTGGCACACTCATCCTAGTGATTATATTTGGGATGGAAGTTGCGAAGAAGAGGTTCCCAGATGATTTCTTTGAATTTATTATTGAAAATGCTGGGCTACTTTGTATCGCTTGGCTCACTTTAGTCGTTCGAGCGTTTGGTGTTACTGTTTTAAAACATGCAACAGACTTAGCACTTGATGAGTGGATGCAACAAGTTATCCAACGAGCAGCAATCGTACAGATTGGAATATTTGCCATCACCAATGGAATCGTGGTTGCAAAAATCATTCGCTATTTTGTAAGAAAAAGAAGTTTAGCGCATAATGAATAATAACGAAGCGGAGTGCCAATGTGCATTCCGTTTTTATTTTTTTAGAAAAATCGATAAGATAGAAACAAGTAAGAAGTAGAAAGTGGGGGTATGATGCGAAAGATTTTACATGTCGATATGGATGCGTTTTTCGCATCAGTGGAACAAAGGGAGCGCCCTGAGTGGAGAGGGAAGCCTGTGATTGTCGGAGGGAAACCAAACCATCGCGGAGTTGTGTCGACTTGTTCATACGAGGCGAGGGCTTTTGGCGTGCGTTCTGCGATGCCGACTGCAAAAGCGATGAAACTATGCCCGCAAGCCATCCTCACGCCTGGACGATATGATTTGTATAAAGAAGTTTCTGCTCAGGTGCATGAAGTATTTCGGACCTATACAGATTTAATCGAACCGCTCTCGATTGATGAAGCCTATTTAGATGTCACGGATAATAAAAAAGGGATGACGTCTGCGACCATGATTGCACACGCGATTCAAAAAGATGTCTATGAAAAGGTCGGATTAACTTGTTCCGTTGGCGTGTCCTTTAATAAGTTTCTCGCGAAAATGGCATCAGGTTATCATAAGCCTTCAGGAGTGACCGTCATTACACCAGAAAATGCTAAAGAGTTTATTCGCACAATTCCTATTGAAGATTTCTATGGTGTTGGAAAAGTGAGCGCAGAGAAATTGAAACAAGCGGGCATTCTAACAGGAGAAGATCTCTTCCCATTATCTAAGGAAGAACTGGAGAAGAAGTTTGGCAACCTTGGCCCGCGATTATACTTGCAAGTGCGTGGGGAGTCTAACGACCAACTGACGCTTCACCGGGAACGTAAATCGATTGGAACCGAACGGACATTAATTAAAGATACAACCGACCATGGTATTTTAACTGGATACTTGGAGGAGTTTGCAGAAGAATTAGAAGGAATGTTGAAGAAGAGAAGTCTGGCTTGTAGAACCATCACGTTGAAGTTGAGAGATTCGGAATTTAATACAATGACAAAGAGTGTTACAATGCGTGATTATTTGAATAAGCAAGATGAAATCTATTCGATTGCAATGCAATTGTTTGAGGAAATGATGGAAGAACGCCCGATAAGACTGATAGGACTCACCGTTTCGCATCTGGAAAATACAAATAGGCTCTATAAACAATTAAAACTGTTTTAAAATATTAGTACAGTTTTCACCGAAAGACTAGTACAGTTTTATTGTGAAAATTAAGATTTCATTTACTGAAAAAATGTGAAAACAGAAAATTGGTTGAACAAATAAGAATAAAAGAAGACTTTATTTAGCGTAAGATAGTGGTAGTTTTTTCACAAAGTTAACAAAAACGCTCTATAAAGTCTTCTTTGCTTGCATATTTCACAAAAGTTTGTTAAATTATTATACGATAGCAGAGGGAATAGTACAGTTCTAACTACCTGTTTTGTCTGTTAAGCACAATTTCTTATAGAAAAGGGGAAAAAAGAAGTATGGCAACGAAGAAAAATTCAATCTCGATGCACTTTTCACACCAAATAACACGAACTTCGAAATGGTTCAAGTGTTAGACGCAGAAGGAAATGTTGTAAATCCTGACTTAGTACCAGATTTGTCTGATGACGAATTAGTTCAATTAATGACTGACATGGTATGGTCACGTATCTTACACGAACGTTCAACTGCATTAAACCGTCAAGGACGTTTAGGTTTCTACGCTCCAACAGCTGGACAAGAAGCTTCACAATTAGCTTCAATCAAAGCTATTGAGAAAGACGACGTTCTTTTACCTGGTTACCGTGATGTACCACAATTAGTAAAACACGGTTTACCATTATCACAAGCATTCTTATGGTCTCGTGGACATGTTGCAGGTAACATGTACCCAGAATCATTAAAAGCTTTACCACCACAAATCATTATCGGTGCACAATATGTTCAAGCAGCAGGTGTTGCATTAGGTTTACAAAAACGTGGTAAGAAGAATGTTGCAGTGACTTATACTGGTGATGGAGGATCTTCACAAGGGGACTTCTATGAAGGTATTAACTACGCTGGTGCTTACAAATCACCTGCTATCTTCTTCATTCAAAACAACGGTTGGGCAATTTCAACTCCTCGTGAGTTACAAACAGCTGCTCCAACATTAGCTCAAAAAGCAGTTGCTGCTGGTATCCCTGGTATCCAAGTAGATGGTATGGACCCATTAGCAGTTTACGCTGTAACTAAAAAAGCTCGTGAATACGCAGTTGCTGGAAACGGTCCTGTGTTAATCGAAACAATCTGCTTCCGTTATGGTCCTCATACATTGTCAGGTGACGACCCAACTCGTTACCAACCAGAAGGAATTCAAGATGAATGGGCTAAGAAAGATCCATTAATTCGTTTCCGTAACTACCTAACAGCTAAAGGCTTATGGTCAGAAGAAAAAGAAAACGAAGTAATCGAAGCAACTAAAGAAGAAATCAAAGAAGCGATTAAAGAGGCTGACAAACAACCTAAACAAAAAGTTTCATTCTTCTTAGAAACAATGTTTGAAGAACCAACAAACGTTATTAAAGAACAAATCGAACACTTTAAAGCAAAGGAGAATAAATAATTATGGCACAAATGACAATGATTCAAGCCATCACTGATGCATTGGCTGTTGAATTAAAACGTGATGAAAATGTCCTAATTTTCGGGGAAGACGTTGGTAAAAACGGTGGGGTTTTCCGTGCAACTCAAGGGCTTCAAGATGAATTCGGTGAAGACCGCGTGTTCAACACTCCTTTAGCAGAATCTGGTATCGGTGGTTTAGCAATCGGTTTAGCTTTAGAAGGTTACCGTCCAGTTCCTGAAATCCAATTCTTCGGATTTGTATTCGAAGTAATGGATAGCGTGGTAGCTCAAGCAGCTCGTACACGTTACCGTATGGGTGGAACTCGTAACATGCCAATCGTATTCCGTTCACCAATGGGTGGTGGGGTACATACTCCAGAATTACACTCAGATAACTTAGAAGGTTTAGTAGCTCAATCACCAGGTTTGAAAGTGGTTATCCCTTCAAACCCATACGATGCAAAAGGGTTATTAATCTCAGCTATTCGTGACAACGACCCAGTTGTTTACTTAGAGCATATGAAACTATACCGTTCATTCCGTGAAGAAGTTCCAGAAGGAGAATACACAGTTCCTCTAGGAGTAGCTGCAGTAACTCGTGAAGGTAAAGACGTATCTGTAATTACTTACGGTGCAATGGTTCGTGAAGCTGTTAAAGCTGCTGAAAACTTAGAAAAAGAAGGGATCTCAGTAGAAGTTATCGACTTACGTACTGTTTCTCCATTAGACTTAGACACAATCTTAGCATCAGTTGAAAAAACTGGTCGCGTAGTTGTTGTTCAAGAAGCACAACGTCAAGCTGGTATCGGCGCAATGGTTATGTCTGAAATTGCTGAACGTGCAATCTTAAACTTAGAAGCTCCAATCGGACGTGTTGCAGCTCCAGATACAATCTTCCCATTTGGTCAAGCAGAAAACGACTGGTTACCAAATGCTAGCGATATTGAAGCTAAAGTTCGCGAAACAGTGAACTTCTAATTCAACAATTTTCATTTCTAAAGAGCCTCTCGCATGAGTGTGCTCTTTAGAGTTTTATAAAAATAAGAAGGGATGTACAAGCATGGCTTTCCAATTTAAAATGCCTGATATCGGTGAAGGTATCGCAGAAGGCGAAATCGTAAAAATCGACATTAAAGTCGGAGATACAATTCAAGAAGATGATATTTTATTCGAAGTACAAAACGACAAATCTGTAGAAGAAATTCCTTCTCCAGTAAGTGGTAAAGTATTAGAAGTTAAAGTTCAAGAAGGTACAGTAGCTCGCGTAGGCGACGTCATCGTAGTTATCGACGATGGTTCTGGCCCAGCAGAAGCATCTGCACCAGCAGCGGCTCCAGCGGCTTCCCCTGCACCAGCTGCACCAGCAGCATCAAGCACTTTCCAATTTAAATTACCTGACATCGGTGAAGGAATTGCAGAAGGTGAAATCGTTAAAATCGACATCAAAGTAGGCGACAAGATTGCTGAAGATGACATTTTATTCGAAGTACAAAACGACAAATCAGTAGAATCTATTCCTTCTCCAGTAGCTGGAACTGTTACAGCAGTTTTAGTATCTGAAGGAACAGTAGCTCACGTTGGTGATGTAATCGTTGAAATCGCAACAGAAGGCGGTTCTCACGCACCTGCAGCAGCGGCTCCAGCAGCACCTGCAGCACCAGCAGCAGCTCCAGCGGCACCTGCAGCTCCAACAGGAGTTCCTGCAGCAAGCAACCCTGGTAAATTAGTATTAGCAATGCCTTCAGTTCGTCAATATGCACGTGAAAAAGGCGTTGACATCACAGCAGTAGTTCCAACTGGTAAAGGCGGACGCATCACTCGTGAAGACATCGATAACTTCGGTGGCGCACCAGTAGCTGCACCAGCAGCTCCAGCGGCAGTAGAAGCTCCAGCAGCATCTGCACCAGCAGCACCAGCTCAAGCATCTGCACCAGCAGCGGCTCCAGCTAAACCATTCGTTGGATCAGCTGAACGTGAAGAACGCGTTAAATTAACTCCAATGCGTAAAGCAATCTCTAAAGCAATGGTTAACAGCAAACACACTGCACCACACGTTACTTTACATGACCAAGTTGAAGTTTCTAAACTTTGGGATCACCGTAAGAAATTCAAAGATGTTGCAGCTGCACAAGGTACTAAATTAACATTCTTACCTTACGTTGTTAAAGCTTTAGCAGTAGCAATGAAGAAATTCCCAGTATTGAATGCTTCTATCGACGATGCATCTCAAGAAATTGTTTACAAAAACTACATCAACATCGGTATCGCTACAGATACAGATTTAGGTTTATTCGTTCCAAATATCAAAGATGCGAATACTAAGAGCATGTTCGGTATTGCAGATGAAATTAACGCATTAGCTGCAAAAGCTCATGAAGGTAAATTAACAGCTGCAGAAATGGGACAAGGAACAATTACAATCTCTAACATCGGTTCAGTAGGTGGCGGTTGGTTCACTCCAGTTATCAACTACCCTGAAGTTGCGATTTTAGGTGTTGGTACAATCGTTCGCGAACCAGTAATCAACGAAAACGATGAAATCGTAATCGGACGTAACATGAAATTATCATTAAGCTTTGACCACCGTATCGTGGATGGAGCAACTGCTCAAAAAGCTATGAACGATTGAAACGTCTATTGAATGATCCAGAATTATTATTAATGGAAGCTTAATTCATTAAATTGTTAGGAACGGCGTAGACATGGGTTTACGTCGGTTCCTTATTTGAAAACTTTTAAGAGGTGAAAAAAATGGTAGTAGGCGATTTCGCTATTGAACTAGATACAGTCGTAATCGGTGCCGGCCCTGGTGGATATGTTGCAGCTATTCGTGCAGCACAAGAAGGTCAAAAAAAGTTGCGATTATCGAGAAAGAATATATTGGTGGTGTCTGCTTAAACGTTGGATGTATTCCATCTAAAGCATTAATTTCAGCTGGACATCATTACCAAGAAGCACAACACTCAGAAGTATTTGGTGTGACTGCTAAAGAAGTTGTTTTAGACTTCGCTAAAACTCAAGAATGGAAAGATAACCAAGTTGTTAAGAAATTAACTGCTGGTGTTGAGTACTTATTAAAGAAAAACAAAGTTGAAATTATTAAAGGGGAAGCGTTCTTAGTGGATGAGCACACTTTACGTGTTGTTACTGAAGACAGCGCTCAAACTTATTCTTTCAACCATGCTATCGTAGCTACAGGTAGCCGTCCAATCGAAATCAAAGGTTTCAAATTTGGCGGACGCGTTATCGATTCAACTGGTGGTTTAGGTCTTAAAGAAGTTCCTAAAAAATTAGTTGTTATCGGTGGTGGGGTTATCGGTTCAGAATTAGGTTCAGCATACGCTAACTTAGGTTCAGAAGTGACAATCCTTGAAGGTGCTCCAAGCATTCTTTCAATGTTTGACAAAGACATGGTTAAACTTGTTGAAGATAACATGGCTAAAAAAGGTGTTACTATCGTAACTAGCGCAATGGCTAAAGAAGCTGTTGACAATGGTGATAGTGTAACTGTTAAGTATACAGTAGACGGCAAAGAAGAAGCTGTTGAAGCTGACTACGTAATGGTTGCTGTAGGTCGCCGCCCTAACACAGACGAAATTGGTTTAGATGTTGCTGGTGTTGAAATGACTGACCGTGGTTTAGTTAAAGTTGACAACCAAGGACGTACAAACGTTAAATCAATCTTCGCAATTGGTGATATCGTTCCTGGACCAGCTCTTGCTCACAAAGCAAGCTACGAAGGAAAAGTTGCTGCAGAAGCAATCTCAGGTAAAGCAGTGGCTGTTGATTACCGTGCAATGCCATCTGTTGCCTTCACTGATCCAGAATTAGCTTCAGTTGGTTACACTCAACAACAAGCTAAAGATGCTGGTTTACAAGTAAAAGCTTCTAAATTCCCATTATCAGGAAATGGTCGTGCATTATCATTGAACGCTACTGAAGGTTTCGTTCGCTTAATCACTACTAAAGATGATAACGTAATCGTTGGTGCACAAGTTGCCGCGTGAACGCTTCAGATATCATTGCTGAATTAGGTTTAGCAATCGAAGCTGGAATGAATGCAGAAGATATCGCATTAACAATCCACTCACATCCATCATTATCAGAAGTAGTTATGGATACTGCTGAATTAGCATTAGGTATGCCAATTCACGTTTAATTTTCATAGAAATGAACTGAGAGGACTCGAATTTTCGGGTCCTTTTTTGTTGCTTTTAAAGGAATGATGACGTAGTTTACGTTTTAAACCCGAACAATTATCAGAATGAACTTTGAAATATTTGTGGTTTTCTCCTGGATAGCTTGATTGGAGTAGGGGTTATCGCGTATAATGAAGCGTATAAGACCGAATGAAGGAAGATCCTCCATTCAGCGAACCTTTTTGTAAACGAAGGGGGATGTTTCATGTCAGAAGACAAGAAATTTAAAGATTCCTACGTACTTTGTATCGGTGGAATGAACGTGGACAAGAAAGTCCAATTGCTCGAAAATCTCGTACTTGAAACGAGTAACCCTGTGGTCTCGTCTCTAAGTGCTGGTGGTGTTTCTAGAAACATTGCCGAAAATTTGGGACGTCTTGGGCTATCTGTCAAGATGTTGTCAGTAGCAGGCGATGACGAAAGTTTTACTTGGCTTGAAAAAGAGGCTGAAGATTTTATCGATTTTTCCTTGGTTGACAGACTTCCTGGAAAAATGACGTCGAATTACACAGCGATTTTGGACCTAGAAGGAGATATGTGTCTGGCGTTAGCGGATATGTCGATTTGCGAGGAAATGACGCCTGAGTGGCTTTCTTCGCACGAAAACGAAGTGAAACAAGCAGCACTAGTCATTGCGGACCTGAATCTTCCGCAAGAAACTTTAGAAGCGCTCATAAAGCTGACTAATCTTGAGAAAATTTCACTTGCCATTATTCCAGTGAGTGGACCTAAGATGAAACGAATCCCTGACAAATACAAGGAGTTTCTTGGATTGTCGTAAATGCGGATGAGTCAAGGACACGGTACGGCGAACACACGCTTTCGGAACTAGCTACTTTGTGGCAGAAGGATGGCGTTGAAAATATCGTCATTACAAAAGGGACGAAATGTGGTGTTTTTGCAGACGCTACAGGAGTCGTAAAGACTTTTACACCGATAAAAGCAGATCATGTACAAGACGTGACAGGAGCAGGAGATTCATTTTCTTCTGGAGTGCTTTACGGGGCTCTTAAAGGAGCAAGCTTGAAAGAGTCGATTGGATACGGATTAACGAATTCGTACTATACGGTCCAAGCCATTGAAACAGTTCGAAAAGACTTAAACGCTAAGTCATTTGAAAAAGAATATCAACAATTAAAGGAAAGAGGTTTATCATGAATCCATTATTATCAATTAGTAAAGAAGTGCAACACGCATTAGACAATAACCTACCAGTCGTTGCGTTAGAATCAACAATCATTTCACACGGAATGCCATATCCACAAAACGTTGAAATGGCTAAAACAGTAGAACAAATTATCCGCGACAATGGTGCTGTTCCAGCAACTATCGCTATCATGGATGGAAAATACAAAATTGGTTTAGAAGAAGCTGACTTAGAACGTCTTGCAAAAGAAAAACCAGTCGCAAAAGTATCTCGCCGTGACTTAGCAGAAACATTTGCTAAAGGTGTTTTAGGAGCAACTACAGTAGCAACAACAATGATTGGTGCGCACTTAGCTGGTATCAAAGTATTCGTCACTGGCGGTATCGGTGGGGTTCACCGTGGCGTTGAAGAAACAATGGATATTTCAGCAGACTTAGATGAATTAGGACAAACTCCAGTAACAGTTGTCTGCGCTGGTGCCAAAGCGATTCTTGATTTACCACGTACTCTTGAATATTTAGAAACAAAAGGGGTGCCAGTAGTAGGATACCAAACAGACTACTTACCAGCATTCTACACTCGTACTTCTCAGTACAAATTAAACAGCCGTGTTGAATCAGCTAAAGAAGTAGCTGAAATGATTCGTTACTCTGAGTTATTGAACCTTAAAGGCGGTATCTTAGTTACAAACCCAATTCCTGCAGAATACGAAATTCCACACGAAAAAATCGATGCGATTATCGATCAAGCGGTTCGTGAAGCAGATGAAAAAGGTGTTCACGGTAAAGACAGCACACCATTCTTATTAGCGAAAATCGTTGAGTTAACAGGCGGAGAAAGCTTGAAGACAAACATCCAGCTTGTTTACAATAACGCGAAGCTTGGTGCGCAAATCGCAAAAGAATACCAAGAAGGAAAATAATTCAGTACTTAAAGTACTCTTATGGATCACTCTGTATCCTTACGGATATCTTCATATTAGCGATAACGGGGCATCGGTTCGAGCCCAAGGTCTCTCACCTTTAAAGCCTCAAAGAGGGCGTATGGATTAAAAATCCTACGCCCTCTTAGCACATTGGTTGAATGGAATGAGTTTCGCCGTAAACAGCTATCTCATTCCTATTCTTGTGGGGGAAAGAAAACGAAATGCCATAGATACAATGTATCTATGGCATTTCTGTCTTTCTCCCTCGTTTTAATGCTATTCCCGTTATTGCTAATATAGAATCCGTGGATACGGCGTAATCCATAAATGAATGATTTTCTTTTGGGATTTGTGCCCAAGGGAAAGGTACCTGTGCTTCTCGAGTTAGAGAGTGCAGCGACTTAGTTTAGAAGAGTGCTTTAAACAAATTAAACTTAAAAGCAGTTAATAAGTAAGAGCGGTTTTGTCTAATATTCGAGGAATCAACCTAATTAGTAAATTCTGGAAGAGTAGTATTAAACTATATAAAGCACTAAGAAGATGATGACGGAGAATCTGGTGGATTCATTGTCGTAGTAATGGGAAAGTGCATTAAACACGAATGAGTAGGAGTTAGGAGTTTTTCTTACTCCTGCTTTGAGGCTTTAAAGGCGAAAGACGAAAGGCTTGAGCCTGTGCCCCATTACAACGATAATGAAAAATCCGCAAAGATTCGAAGTTATCATCTTCATTACTAATTTTTTTGCTTCATAAATGGAAACTCTTGCAGAAAAAGTGTATACTAAATGGGTATGATTGTGAGGTGGCGAGATGGCCAATTATAGTTATCCAATTGATTTGGAATGGTCGCATGAAGAGATGAATAAAGTCATCAAACTTTGGAATGCGGTCGAAGAGGCTTACGAAAAAGGAATCCAAGTAGAAGCTTTTAAAAAAGCCTACCAAGAATTTAAAACGGTAGTCCGTAGTATCGGTGAAGAGAAGAGACTCGGTCGTGAATTCGAGGAAGCATCTGGATATAGCCTTTATCGTGTGGTCCAAGCAAGTAAAAACGCAACAAAAATTATTCATATGGAAGGATTGAAAAAATAATGGATTTATTAGCAACACACTTATTAGTAAATGACTGGATTATGGAGGCTGGACAAAAAATTCGTCACAGCTTTGGTGAACCATTAAAAGTTGATACAAAAACAAGCCGTAACGACTTAGTAACAAACGTGGATAAAGAAATCGAACAATTCTTTATCGCTAAAATTCGCGAACAATTCCCAACACATAAAATCATGGGAGAAGAAGGTTTCGGTGACGAATTAACTTCAATGGACGGTTACGTTTGGTTAATCGACCCAATCGATGGCACTTTAAACTTCGTGAAACGTCAAGAAGACTTTGGGATTATGATTGCTTTATATAAAGATGGTGTAGGTCTATTAGGCTACATTTACGATGTGATGCGTGATCGCTTCGTATATGGTATTAAAGATTACGGTGCGTACTGCAACGGCCGTCGTCTTTCAACTCCTGAAATTCACAGCATTGGCGACAGTTCAATTAACGTGAATGGATTTATGTTATTAGAAGCGACTGAAAAAGAAGCAGAAATGATTCGTAAAGCAATGGTTACTCGTACTTACGGAGCTTCTTCAATCGAGCATATTCAAGTAATTTTAGGAAAATCTGTAGCGTATGTTTCTACATTATTAGCACCTTGGGATATCGCACCAGGAATGGTGATTGCTAAAGAATTAGGATTACACTATAGTACAGTGGATGGAAAAGAAGTGGACTTCTTAGTTCCTAACAAAAAGACAACAGGTGTTATCTGTTCTAAAGATATCGCTGACGAAATTATCGCAGCGTTTAAATAAAAATGAGTGGAGGGGCGTAAGAGATTACGCCTCTTTGTTTTAAAGGAGAACATATGAATATTGTAGTTTATTGTGCAGCAAGCCAAAGTAATTGCCCTGCATTTGACAAAAAGACAGAAGAATTAGGGAAGTGGATGGCAAAAAATCATCACACGCTTGTTTATGGTGGTGGAAATACTGGACTAATGGGAGTGGTTGCGACTGCCGTGATGAAGGAAGGCGGCAAAGTCATTGGCGTGATGCCGCAGTTTTTTGTAGACCGTGAAATTGCAAAACAAGATATCACGAAACTTCATATTGTCGATACGATGTCCGAGCGTAAAAATCAGATGATCGCACTCAGTGAAGTGTACATTGCGCTGCCTGGTGGTCCTGGCACCCTTGAAGAAATCGCAGAAGTCGTTTCTTGGGTACGTGTAGGCCAAACCAATGGTATTTGTATTTTCTATAATATGGAAGGCTACTACGATCATTTAGAAGCCTTTTTCGACAAAATGGTGGAAACGAATTTACTAAGCGAAGAAGACCGAAGTCAAATTCATTTTGCGAAAACTTTGGCGGAAATTGAAGCAATTATTGGGTTGGTATAAGTTTAAATTTCGAGTGCATTTACTTAAAAATCGATTTTATGTTTTGTATAATTTACTTAGTGAATATAAAGTAAAGTTGTTATACATAGCTGAATAGAAAGGGGAATGAGCTAATGATGAAGTCGTTAAGTAAGGTCTACCAGTATTTGTCTTTTATCTGTTTATTGATTCAATTTCTTTTTTCAATCTATTTCTATAATCAAAGTGGTGTATTTTTTGAAGAAGGAGTACTAATACTGTTTCAATCCTTGATTGGACTGTTGGTGGTTGGAATAGTGCAACGAAGTAACAAGCAACACGATTGGCTAATTGGAGTAGGGGAAGCTTTAATCCTTCTTTTACTATTTTATCAAATCAATGCCAGTATTATTATGATTGTGGATGCATTTGTGGATAGTAACCTTCCACTTTTCTTACAAAGAGCTTTTGGGATTTGTAGTCAACTAGTTCTTTTGATGATGGGGTGGAGTATTCTTCAACTATTGGTTCAGATGGGTAGAATGTTCCGTGTAAAAAGGGTGACAACGTAATAAATCGAATGTAGTTCTATTTCTGGAGTAGAAAACAAACCGGAATGATACAAGTTCTGGGGGAAGTTCTACTCCGTTTTTTTGTTAGCGTAATAACCCTAATTTTGCTATAATAAAGGATATGAGTTTAAGGGAGGGCAACGAATGGAATTAGAAAAAACAACGCAAATGAACTTGCTTGTAGAGTTCTATGGCAGCCTTTTAACCGATAAACAACTCGAATATATGGAGCTCTATTATGGGGATGATTATTCGCTAGGTGAAATCGCCGAAGAATTTGACGTGAGCCGTCAAGCAGTATATGATAATATCCGCCGCTCGGCAAAATTGTTAGAAAACTACGAAGAGAAATTACATCTCGTCGCTGATTTCTATAAACGCCAAGAGCACTATGATGAATTAGAAAAAGAAATTCAAAAGAACTATCCTGAGGCAACACAGCTTGCTTCAATCGTTTCAAAATTACAAGAGATGAATAAATAAACTCAAGGAGTGAAATTATGGCATTCGAAGGATTATCAGATCGTCTGCAAAATGCGATGACTTCCGTTTCACGAAAAGGAAAAATTACGGAAGCTGACTTAAAACAAATGATGCGTGAAGTGCGTCTTGCGCTTTTAGAAGCCGACGTTAACTTCAAAGTTGTAAAAGACTTCGTACGTAAAGTGAATGAACGTGCATTAGGAGCTAATGTTCTTGAAGCATTATCACCAGCACAACAAGTCGTTAAAATCGTTAACGAAGAATTAACAGAATTAATGGGTGGCGAACAAGCGCCATTCCGTTTCGAAGCAAAACCACCAACAGTAGTGATGATGGTCGGTCTACAAGGGGCCGGTAAAACAACGACTGCTGGTAAATTAGCTTCCTTCATGGCAAAACATGAAAAGAAACGCCCATTACTAGTTGCTGCCGACGTGTACCGTCCAGCCGCGATTGACCAATTACAAACATTAGGGAAACAATTAAACTTCCCAGTATTCTCACTTGGAAATCAAGTAAGCCCAGTGGAAATCGCCAAACAAGCGATTGAAAAAGCGAAAATCGATGGTCGCGACTTAGTGATTATCGATACGGCCGGTCGTTTGCATATTGACGAAAACTTGATGGAAGAATTACAAACATCAAGGCGGTCGCAAATCCAAGCGAAATCTTACTCGTTGTCGACTCAATGACAGGGCAAGATGCCGTAAACGTAGCTCAAACGTTCAATGAACGTCTGGACATCACAGGGGTTATTCTTACAAAACTTGATGGGGACACTCGTGGTGGTGCGGCTCTATCTATCCGTTCTGTTACAGGAAAACCAATTAAGTTTACAGGTCGTGGGGAAAAATTAGAAGACTTCGAAATCTTCTACCCAGAACGTATGGCTTCTCGTATTCTTGGTATGGGGGATATGATGACCCTTATCGAGAAGGCACAACAAGACTTCGATGAAGCAAAAGCGCAAGAGATGGCGGATAAAATTAAAGCCAACACTTTTGACTTTAATGACTTTATCGACCAATTAGACCAAGTGAATAAGATGGGACCACTAGAAGATATCTTGAAGATGATTCCAGGGTTAAATAAAATGGCTGGTCTAAACGACTTAAAAGTGGATCCTAAAGATACAGCTCGTATGAAAGCTATTGTCTTATCAATGACTCCACAAGAGCGTGAAAATCCAGATATCTTATCACAAGCTCGTCGTAAACGTATTGCTGCAGGTTCGGCTCGTCCTTTAGCAGAGGTAAACCGTTTAATTAAACAGTTCAACGAATCTAAGAAGATGATGAACCAAATGTCCAACGGGAATATGAAAGGCCTAGAAGGCATGATGAACCAAATGGGCATGGGCGGACGTGGAAACAAACTCGCTCAAATCGGTATGCAACAATACGCACGCCGTCAAAAACAAAATAAATTGAAAAAATTAAAGAAAAAACGTTAGGAAACAGCGTTATAAAATAATTTAAACCGCAACATCTTATTCTCGAGTAAGGTTGCGGTTTTTTTATGGCGATCATAACGCAAAGAAAGGAGAACTCAATGGGAAACAAAACAAAAACAGGACATGTCATTCCAGCAGTAGTCGCAACGGCGATTATGAGCTTTTGTGGCGTGTTGATTGAAACCGCAATGAACGTTACCTTCCCGACACTGATGACAGAATTCAATACGGATTCTTCAGGGATTCAATGGGTAACAACTGGATACTTACTAGCCATTGCGATTGTCGTGCCAATTACGGCTTATTTAACACGAAACTACACGATTCGCCAACTCTTCTTGGCATCGAACCTTTTATTTATCGGCGGGGTCTTAATTGACTGTATTTCACCAAGCTTAATAATTTTATTACTCGGACGCTTTATGCAGGGGATTGGAACCGGGATTGCACTTCCGTTAATGTTCCATATCGTATTATCTAAAGTGCCGCTGCATCAACATGGAACTGTCATTGGGATTGGTGCAATGACAACAGCACTAGCTCCACCAATTGGACCAACATTTGGCGGGGTTGTCTCAAGCGCATTTGGATGGCGTGCGATTTTCTTCGCATTGATTCCATTCTTAGTATTCTCGTTAGTGATGGGACTTTGGGCGATTCCAACAGAAGAATCTCCGAAGAAACAACCATTCAACTTGATGGCGTTTGTGACATTAGGAATTGGACTTGCAAGCTTATTGATGGCGATTGAACATTTATCAGTCCTCTATCTTGGAGTAGTGGTCGTGGCATTTGCAGCGTTCTTCTACTTTAACCGAGAAAATGCACTCTTGTCGTTTAAACCGTTCCAGTTTGCGACGTTCAACGCAACATTATATATCGTCTTGGCTTTCCAAGGAATTGTACTTGGATTATCCTTTATTTATCCAAACTACATTCAACTAGCGTGGGGCGAAACAGCCACAGTGGCAGGGCTCTTTATGTTCCCAGGGGCTGCGATGGTAGCCATTCTTTCAGCGTTATCTGGTCGCTGGTATGATAAATCAGGTCCACTAAAACCAATCTTAACAGGGTTAATCTTTGCGGTGATTGGAGGAGTTTCTATCAGCTTCTTCTTCCCAGGATTAACGATTTATCCTTTATTAGCCCTCAACGTCATCTTTATGACAGGGATTGGATTTGTAATGGGAAGTAACGTCACGTATTCGTTAGCTCAGTTGAAACCAGAAATTCAAGCGGATGGAAATAGTATCGTGAATACCTTACAACAGTTCACTGGTGCGATTTCGACAACAATTATCGCGCGTATTTTCAGCTCATTTGATTCGAACTTAGTAACAGCAGGACAAACAAGTATCCTTTTTGTAACAACGCTAGCAGTCATTGCATTAGTTGTCTTCTTATGGATTTATCCGCAAACACAAAAGAAAAATTAAAATCCTTAGGCAATCCTTTTCCATCTGGAGAAGGGTTGTCTTTTTTAGAACGTATCATATGAAATAGAAAGACGACTATAGTACAATAGATTGACGCGTGAAAGGAGAGAGAAATGTATTTATTAAAGAAATTATCATGGTTTTTTAAATTAGAGTGGAAACGATACACGATTGGAATTATTGCATTGTCGCTAGTCAGTGTATTCAATCTTATTCCGCCAAGAGTGATTGGGGAAGTTGTCGATTCCATCGACCTCAAGACGCTAACAACGTCGTCTTTATTATGGAACTTACTGTTATTGCTCCTTTCAGCAGTAGCCATGTACGGGCTTCGTTTGTATGGCGGCTCTTTATCTTCGGGACTGCGAACTCGTTAGGCCAGAGACTGAGAAATCAATTATACGAACACTTTACAAGCATGTCTCCAAGCTTCTATCAAAAGTATCGCTCTGGAGACTTAATGGCGCATGCGACCAATGACGTGAGTGCTATTGTCATGACTGCAGGCGGAGGTGTGATGTCGGCTGTTGATGCCTCGATTACAGCGTTAGTGACGCTAGCGACGATGTTCTTTATGCTGGATTGGCGAATGACACTCGTTGCGATTATTCCATTGCCACTACTTGCGATTGCAACGAATATCGTCGTTCGTGCAGAGCATCAAAGTTTCAAAGAATCGCAAGAAGCTTTCTCATTGCTGAATAACCATGTGAACGAGAGCGTTTCTGGGATTAAAGTGACGAAATCATTTGGCTATGGTGAAAAAGAAACGGACTCGTTTTGGAAAACAAACCAAGATGCGTGGAAGAAAAATAATCATGCAGCGAAATATAATAATTTATTCGATCCAATCGTTTTGATTTTCGTGGGGCTTAGCTACTTAATTAGCCTTGGGTATGGTGGCTATTTAATCCAACAGGGCGAATTTACCGTTGGAGAAATGATTACCTTTATGACGTACTTAGACATGCTTGTGTGGCCGCTACAAGCCATTGGTTGGCTTCTTAATATCGGTCAACGTGCAAGTATTTCGTATCGTCGTATTGAAACATTATTGGAAGAGACAAGTGAAGTCAAAGAAGCTCCTAACGCACTTCCGATTACAGAAGCTCGTGAGATTGATGTCGATATTCATAACTTTCAATACGATGATGTACCAACATTAGAAGACGTAACATTTAGCCTTCATCAAGGGCAAACCTTAGGGATTGTTGGTCCAACAGGTTCAGGAAAATCAACGCTCTTAAAATTATTCCTCCGTCAATATGATGCGGGAAGAGAAGAGATTTTGATGAATGGGCGTTCGATTCAAGACTATCGCATGAAGGACTTGCGAGCGCTTATGGGATATGTGCCACAAGAACAGATTTTATTTGCGATGTCGATTAAAGACAATATCCGATTTGGAAATCCAATGCTTTCTGACGAAACAGTGATTGAAGCGACTAAAATTTGCGGACTGTATGACGATATTATGGCAATGCCTGAAGGGTTCGATACGTTAATTGGTGAGAAGGGTGTGCTTTTATCAGGCGGTCAAAAACAACGTCTATCGATGGCACGCGCGCTTGTTGTGAATCCTGAAATTCTAATGCTAGATGATTCATTGTCGGCTGTCGATGCCAAGACAGAGCATTTAATTTTAGAAAACTTGAAACGTGAACGCAGCGACAAGACAACGATGATTACCGCGCACCGTCTATCAGCGATTGTGCATGCGGACCTTATCATCGTGCTTCAAGATGGACGTATTGTTGAAAAAGGAACGCATGACGAATTAATGGCGCTCGGTGGTTGGTATGCCAAGACTTACGACCGTCAACAGCTTGAAGCGACACTTGAGGAAGGGGGAGACGCAGTTGAACATGAAGACCTTTAATCGACTCATCGCCTACTTATGGCGTTATAAGAAGTCGAGTACGATTGCGATTTTATTTATCCTCTTATCGAGTATTACCGCAACAGTGATTCCACTGATAGCTCGTTATTATATCGATACGTATATTGATAATGGCGTATGGAATGAGGGTTACTGGCTTCTCATCGTTTACTACTCATTGTTCTTACTACGTGTTCTTTTAACGTATATTGGAACCTATGCCTTTAGTTATGTATCCAATAGTGTTGTTCGCGATTTGCGTCAAGAGGCCTTTTCGAATATGCAAAAACTTAATATGACGTACTTTGATACAACACCAGCTGGAGCCATCGTTTCTCGTTTAACAAACGATACGCAGGCAGTCAGCGATATGTTTAGTTCGATTTTCTCGACGTTTTTAAGTACTTTGTTTATCGTCGTGGCAACATTATCTGCGATGTTTAGTATGAATGTAGGCCTTACGATATTAATGATTCTCTTTATTCCGGTGATGTTTGCATCCGTTAAAGTCTATAACCGTCTCTCTCATAGCGTGATTCGTAAGACGCGTGAGAAGCTAAGCGAGATTAACGTGAAGCTAGCAGAGAGTATTGATGGGATGAAGATGATTCAGGTATTCAACCAAGAAGAACGTTTAAGAAAAGAATTCGAACAGATTAATGAGGAGCATGTGCAATTCTCGAATCGTTCGATTAACGTAAATAGTCTGTTCCTTCGTCCTGCGATGTCGCTGTTGAAGCTTGTTGCCTACGCGGTCATTATTTTATACTTTGGCCTTACTTGGGAAGTAGCTGGTGTGACAGCAGGAGTGATGTATGCCTTTATTCAATTCTCAAATCAGTTATTCAATCCATTAATCGATGTGACGCAAAACTTCTCGATTATTCAAACGTCGATGATTGCGGCGACTCGTGTGTTTGAAGTCATCGATAATACGGATTACGAACCTGAACAACTTGGAAAGGTTACCGAGATCAAGAACGGGAAGATTGAGTTTAGAAATGTCACTTTTTCTTATGATGGGAAACGTAACGTATTAAAGAATATTAACTTTGTAGTGAATCCAGGAGAGACCGTCGCCTTTGTTGGTTCGACTGGTTCAGGGAAATCCTCTATTATGAATCTCTTCTTAAGATTCTATGATTTCAAAGAAGGAGAAATCTTGATTGATGATATTCCGATTCAACAGTATTCAAAAAAAGTACTTCGCGATAAAATCGGACTCGTGCTTCAAGATCCATTCTTATTCCATGGAACGGTTGCTTCTAATATTCGAATGTACCAAGATATCACAGATGAAGAAGTGAAACAAGCGAGTGAATTTGTGGATGCACATCATTTTATCGAGCAACTGCCACAAGGATATGACAATAAAGTTTCGGAAAAGGGCTCTACGTTCTCTAGCGGAGAGCGTCAATTAATCGCCTTTGCACGAACGATCGCGGCCAATCCAAAAATTCTGATTCTGGATGAAGCGACTGCTAATATCGATTCACAAACCGAAGAAGTCATTCAAACGTCTCTGAAGAAAATGAGAAATGGAAGAACGACCTTAGCGATTGCGCATAGATTATCGACCATTCAAGATGCTAACCAAATCTTTGTGCTCGATAAAGGAGAAATCGTAGAGAGCGGAACGCATACAGAACTTCTTGAAAAAGAAGGGCTCTATTATAAGATGTATCAACTCCAAGCAGGGATGATGCAAGAATAAAACAAATAGCAAAAGACATAGCGAAAAGTAGCTATGTCTTTTTTGCGAGTGTAACATTTTTGTTACGGTTCATAATTGTTACACCCTACATTGCAAAAAATTAAATGTATCAAAAATGATACGTATTAAAATTGATACAAAAGGAATTTTTAAATTTAAGATGTATCATCTGTGATACGTATCATGCGGGATACACATGTGATAACTATAAAATTTTAAGAAGAATATAATGGTGTGAAAAAAGCGGTGAAAAATGATAGCGTTTCATATTGACACGTTCCAAAATTAATTGTACACTATCAAAGTAGAGGAGGATGATTATGACTAATCCATTACAAGAAGCAAGAAAAGAGCATGTACTAGTGTGCGCTCATAGAGGAACTTGTGGAGCTTCTGTAATTCAGAATACTCGACTAGCCTTTAATAACGCATTATTACATGGCGCTGATATTGTCGAACTCGATATCGTTCGTTCAAAAGATGGTATTTTTTACGGACTACATGACGGGGTCGAAAAGTATATTTTTGGAAAGGAAGTAGATATTAGAGAATTAAACTCTGATGAAATCGATCATCTTGTAGTGACGAATGAATTCGATAAACCACTTGAAGGTCATGTTGAGAGAGTCGATGTTATCTTAGATTATTTAGCAGAAAAGGATTGCTTTATCAACTTAGATCGTAGCTGGTTTTACTGGGATACGTTCCTTGATTATTTAAAAAAACGTCCAGATACAAGTTGTTGTATTTTAAAAGCTCCAGCTAAAGCAGAAATTCTAGAAGTTTTAAATGCGGCTAAATTTGAAATCGCTTTTATGCCAATCGTCAAGACTCAAGAAGAGTATCGGTTGGTTGAGCAATATGCCAACATCAATACAGTTGCTGTTGAGTTAATCTTTAAAACTCTAGATGCTGAAACGGTAAATCCTGATTTTATGGATGAACTTCATCAAAAAGGATTGCTACTCTGGGCCAATACTTTGACATTAAATAAAGTGTCTAAGTTATGTGGAGACTGTGATGACCATAGAGCAGTTTTCAGGAGATTTTAGATGGTAGCTTTGGCAAATTATTGGAAATGGGATTTGATATTATTCAAACCGATTGGCCATATTTATTAAGTTCATATATTAAAAAAATATACAAAAAAATAAAGGAGAATCTTTATGAACAAAACATTGAAAAAATTAGCTTTATTATCAGTTGCGATACTTGGTGCGGCATGTGCGCCTAGCACATCTTCTTCATCTGAAAGTACGCAAGCATCTTCTGGATCATCAGGATCTTCAGATGAAAAAATCGTTATTTACTCAAACTCAGTATCAAACGGTCGTGGAGACTGGTTGAAAGAAAAAGCTGCTGAAAATGGCTTTAATATTGAATTTGTAAGTATCAACGGTGGTGAGTTAGCAGACCGTGTTATCGCAGAAAAAAATAATGCGATTGCGGATATGATTTTTTTGGTTTAAATAATATGGAATTTAACCGTTTGAAAGATGAAAAACTTATTGGAAAAATATGAACCAAGTTGGAAAGGCGAAGTAGACTTATCTCTTGGAGATGCAGACGGATTATTCTATCCATTAGTGGTGCAACCTTTAGTATTGATTGGTAATGAATCTTCAACAATGCCAAAAGATTGGACTGACTTAGCTAAACCTGAATACAAAGGTAAATATAATATCTTCAAATTAAGTGGAGGTACTTCAAAAGTTATCTTAGGAAGTATTGCTTCTCGCTACCGCGATGACAGCGGCGAGTTAGGAGTTTCTAAAGAAGGCTGGGACGTTATCAAGGGGTACGCTCAAAACGCTAAAGTCGTAGCAAGTGAAACAGACTATATTGGTATGATTATCGATAAAAAAAGATGGTATTGAATATAACATGATGTGGGGTTCTGGTTATTTACAAAATAAAAACGAACGTAAATATAACTTCAATGTTATGTATCCAGAAGTTGGTGAACCGTTTGTAACTGAACAAATTGGTATTTTAAACACTTCTAAGAAGAAAGAAACAGTACAAAAATTCATTAATTGGTTTGGTAGTGCAGAAGTTCAAGCTGAATGGTCTAAGAAATTCTCTTCTATTCCAGCAAATAAAAAAAGCTCTTGAACAAGCAAATGATGATGTTAAAGACTTTATGAGTAAAGTAAAATCTCAAAAATTAGATTGGGAATTCATTTCAAAAAATATCAGCTCATGGGTTGAAAAAGTTGAACTTGAATTTTTAAAATAGAATGATGAGGAATTGAACATGATTAAATTTGAGAATGTTCAAATTAGCTACGGTGACTTTGTCGCCGTAGATGATTTGAATTTAGAAATTAAAGAGGGCGAATTTTTTACATTCTTGGGGCCCTCAGGTTGTGGTAAATCTACAACTTTAAGAACACTAGTTGGTTTTATTGATCCTTCCAAAGGAAGTATTTTCGTAGACGAGAAAGATATAACTCGTCTAGCTCCTGAAAAAAGAGAGATTGGTATTGTATTCCAAAGTTATGCTTTATTCCCAACTATGACTGTATATGACAACATCGCATATGGGTTAAAAATCAAAAAAATGCCAAAATCTGAGATTGATGCAAAAGTAAATGAAATTGCTCAAAAGATTAAAATTTCAGATAAACAATTACAACGAAATGTATCTGAATTAAGTGGGGGACAACAACAACGTGTGGCTCTTGCTCGTGCATTAGTATTAGAACCAAAAATTCTTTGCTTAGATGAACCTTTATCTAACTTAGATGCTAAACTTCGAATTGATTTACGTCTTGAATTAAAGAGATTGCAAAGAGATTTAGGAATTACTACATTGTACGTAACCCATGACCAAGAAGAAGCATTGACGCTTTCAGATAGAATTGCTGTATTCAATAATGGGTTTATCGAACAAGTGGGTACTCCACAAGAAATTTATAACCAATCTGCGACTGAGTTTGTTTGTGATTTCATTGGAGATATTAATAAACTTACTGAAGAGACAATGAAAGAATTGACTGGTAAGGAAGAAGAAAAAGTTGGATACATTCGACTTGAAAGAATTAAATTCAAATCAACTTCTGAAGAAGATTACACAATTAAAGGAACGGTGGTTGATACAGAGTTTAAAGGGGTATTAGTTCAATACACCGTTAAAGCTGAAAGTGGACAAATCCTACGTGTGATTCAGAAGAATGATTATCTAGAAATTTTTGAGTTAGGACAAGAATTAACATTATTTATTCATCCTAATGATATTCTACAGTACTAGGGGTGAGATTAATGGCCAAAAGAAATAGCCTAAGTCAATGGATTTTAAGACTCATTGTGGGCTGGATATTAATTGCATTAGTCATTTACCCAAACTTAAATCTACTAAAAGAAATTTTCTACAAAAATGGGCAATTTTCATTCACTGCTGTTCAGAAGATTTTTTCTTCTCAACGTGCAATGCAATCCATTCAAAATAGTTTTATTTTAGCGGTAGCATTAGTAATTACCGTTAATGTTGTCGGTACTTTAGTAGTTTTATTTACAGAGTACTGGGAAATTAAAGGTAGTAAAGTATTAAAACTTGGATATATGACGTCACTAGTTTATGGTGGGGTAGTATTAGTTACTGGATATAAATTTGTTTATGGAAGCAATGGTGTGATTACTAAATTCTTAACTCAAATTTTCCCAAGTTTAGATAGTAACTGGTTTACCGGGTTTGGTGCTGTATTATTTATTATGACTTTCGCATGTACATCCAACCATATGATGTTCTTACGAAACGCAGTGAGGTCGGTTGACTATCATACGATTGAAGCTGCAAGAAATATGGGGGCAAGTCCAGCAAATGTGTTGTTTAAGATTGTTTTACCTACATTGCTACCAACCATTTTTGCGTTAACAATCTTAACATTTTTAACAGGGTTAGCTGCAGTTTCTGCACCATTAATTGTTGGGGGAACTGATTTCCAAACTATTAACCCAATGATTATTACATTTGCTAAATCACAATCCTCAAAAGATTTAGCTGCATTTTTAGCTATGCTATTGGGATTAGCGACAATTATCTTATTAACTATCATGAATCGTGTTGAACGTGGTGGTCGTTATATGTCAATCTCAAAAACTAAAGCAAAAATTAAAAAACAAAAGATTCAATCACCAATTGGTAATGTGATTGCGCATATTGTCGCTTATGTTTTATTCTTCATCTATGTGATGCCAATTGTATTTATTATTTTGTATTCATTTACAAAACCATTAGCGATAAAACAGGGTGAAATTTCATTTGCGAACTTTACGCTAGAAAATTACCAACAACTCTTTACAAGTGCTTCTGCATTTTCTCCTTACTTAATCAGTTTGGTGTATGCAGGATTGGCTGCGGTGTTAGTAACGATTTTAGCAATTGTGATTGCAAGAATCGTACGTCGTAGCACATGGAAATTTGATTTCCTTTTTGAATACGGTGCATTAGTACCATGGATTTTACCATCAACGTTGATTGCTTTAGGATTTTTATTCACATACAACCAACCAAGATGGATTATCTTAAACTGGGTATTAATCGGTACTGTTGTAATGTTACTAATTGCTTTTATTGTTGTTAAATTACCATTCTCATACAGAATGGTGAGAGCTGTATTCTTCAGTATTGATGATGAATTAGAAGAAGCATCTCGTAGTATGGGAGCTTCAACTTTTCAAACGATGATTAAAGTTATCATTCCATTTATCTTGCCAACGGTATTATCTGTGGCAGTATTGAACTTTAACAGCTTACTATCAGACTTTGATTTATCCGTATTCTTATATCATCCTTTATTTAAACCTTTAGGTATTGTTATTAAGGAAGCCAGTGATGAAACAGCAACTACAAATGCTCAAGCAATGACTTTTGTATATACTGTAGTTCTTATGATTATTTCAACAGCAGCATTGTACTTAACAAGAGGAAGAAACGCTAAGAAATCAAAGAAAAAGAAATAACATTTAAAAGGCAATGAATATAAGTCATTGCCTTTTTTATTGGAGGAGATATTTTGAAAAATTTAGTGTTTGATATGGGAAACGTCCTCATTGAATGGAATAGTGAGAAGATTTTACAAGCTATTACAGATGATAGAAAATTACAAAACTTGTTAAGAAAAGAGGTTTTTGAAACTGGTTTGTGGGTTCAAACTGATGAAGGTGTGAAGACTAGGGAAGAAATGATTGAGATAGTCACAGCTAAAATAGGGGAAGAGTATCGAAATGAAATAACTCAACTTTCAAGATACTGGTATAAATACGTGGATGTTTATACAAAGGTTCAAGATAGAATTATTGAACTTTCAAAAAATGGCTACAATATTTACATTTTATCAAATACCGCTTATACTTTTTATGATTTGGTAAAAGAAGGATACCTTCCAGCGGCTTCTATTGCTAAAGGAATCGTACTTTCTTGCGAAGAAAAAGTCTTGAAGCCCAATGAAAAAATTTATAATATCCTTCTTGAACGCTACAATTTAGATCCTCACGATACGATGTTTTTTGATGATTTGTCAGAAAATATTTGGGGAGCAGCGCGTTGCGGGATTAATGGATTTGTTGTAGAAAATGAACGTGAATTATTAACTTACTTAGATAAGTTAAGGGAGGAAATGAATTGGCGACAATTAAGGACATTGCTAAATTAGCAGGTGTTTCTCACGGAACCGCCTCTAATGTTTTAAATCAGAGAGGTAATGTCAGTTCAGAAAAGATTTCTAAAGTCCTAAAGGCTGCAAAAGAATTAGGTTATACGATTAATCCTCAGGCTCAACTGTTGAGAAAGGGCTTCTCGAATAAAGTAGTTGTTTTTATTCCCTTTGTTTTAAAAGAACATTATTCTGTGTTCTACGAAAGTATATTACAACAGGCTGAAAAAGAGAGTATTGAGATTGAGGTTTTCTATTTTAAAGAAAAAAATTTACGAAGTATTGTAGAAAAGGAAAGTTTATTAAAACCTTCAGTTGCAGTATTTGTTGGGTATGTTCCAAAAAGACAATGTGTTAAGAATATTTCAACAGGATACGAAAAATACATTTTGTTGATGTTTTGGAGGATCCGAATAAATATGGTGTTATCTCATTTGATTATAGTCTTTTAGCAAAAAGAGTTAATAAAACGATTGAATAAAGGTAATCAAAAATTACTGTTAATCGATTATAAATTCGAGAATGGAAATCATTATCTGAAGATATTTTTGAATGAGATTTCTGAACATATTTCAATTGAGAGATTTTCAATGGAGAATAGGCAAGATTTAATTCGTTTGTTTGAACAATATGAGAGGCTTGACGAGTTCAGCGCTATTTTTGCAATTGATAGAGAGATTCTTAGAAACATTCAAGAAATTCAGTCTTGGTTAGGAAGAAGCAGAATAGATAATATTTTTTTGCTCTAGATAGTTTTCAACTTATTCGTGCAAAAAAATATTTTGAGTTGGATTATAAATTGTGTGCTAAAAAGGTCATCGATTTAATTAAAAACTGGGGGATATGGGTCCTATTCTGATGACACCTGAAGGGTTTAGAGCTAAAAACGATTATACGAAATATGCAAATCCTCAGAAAATACGATTGCTAACGATTAGTTCTCCAACAACTCGTGTGTTGAAATTCTTATCAGGTATTTTTGAACATGAGACAAATATTCGCATTGAAATAGAAGAATTGGAATCTTCAGAGTACGATGTTACGAAAATTAAAAATAGTGCATTCACAAAAGGGTATGATCTAATCCGTCTGGATATGGCGGTGTTACCTGAAGTGGCGGAGAATCTTTTGGTTCCTTTAGAGGATGTAGAAGGCAGTAAGAAACTTCTTAAGCAATTTGACGAGAAATTACTAAACGAATTTATGTATTCAAATAAAAAATGGTATGGTGTTCCTCTAGATGTTTCCGTTCAATTACTTTATTATCGCAAGGACTTATTTTTAAATAAATTAGTTCAACGAGAGTTTTATGAGCGATTTAGAAAAAGAATTAATTGTACCACAAAGTTATGAAGAATTTGACTTGATTTTGCCAATTTTTACTAAGAATATAAATAAGGCATCTCAAACTGAGTATGGGCATAGTATTGCGATGAAAACGCCGCTCGTTGCTTCATGTGATTTCTTACCAAGGTACCGTGAGCAAGTGTTAAATCAAGTTGATAATCCTTATCTAACGGCTTTAGAGCAATATAAGGCTAGTTTAAAAACTAGTGATCAGAACAAAGATAAATGGTGGGGAGATATCGTTCAGGAATTTGCTGAAGGAAAAACAGCAATGATGACCGTCTTTTCTAACTATTCAACAGTGCTTGCTGGTCAGTTGCAAAACGATATTGATTTTGGTGTAGCTCGTATTCCTGGAAAACAACCACTGATTGGTGGAGGAACCGTGGGGATTGTAAAAGAAAGTAAGATGAAAGAGCAAGCTCTATTATTTTTAGAATGGTTGTATAGTGACGAAATTTCTAAAATAATCGTAGCTCTTGGAGGAATGATTCTTAGTAAAGAAGTTCTAAGTAACCAAGAATTAATGGAAATGCACCCATGGTTATCACATTTGGAAAAGTCTATTCAATTAGGAAAAAGACAAGTTTGGAATAATCAAAAATTCAGTTTGTCGGATGAAATAGAACTAGGCGAAAAGAGTATTACAAGAAGTTTTTAACGATTGAAGAGATAAGGATTCTTATCTCTTTTTTTGGAGAAAAACAATGATCATACAAATTTTTGATACGTATCAAAAAATGATACAAACTTACTTAAAAAAACGAAAAAGTGTATTATCTATGTTACGTATTATGCAGGATACACAGTGCATCGAAAAATACCTTTGAGAAGACTCTCAAAGGTATTTTG